>Ga0265595_1003187_pt1 | contig 10276 bp, 11 predicted proteins | sample saktaG_15_FD_190148 | JGI IMG/M metagenome (GOLD analysis project Ga0265595, IMG submission 190148) | Saline water microbial communities from Sakinaw Lake, British Columbia, Canada - sak_2013_06_06_50m | ecosystem: Environmental > Aquatic > Non-marine Saline and Alkaline > Saline ... | reverse complement strand
CTTCTTTTTGGTTATCCGTGCTTACTCTGCAATAACCTACTACCTTTTTAGGCTTATTCATATCTTTCACCTACATTAAGATTATTTTAACATACATTAGCATACACTAAATATCTTTGTCAAATATTTATACTATAATGTTAAGTATATTTAACTATTTAATATATAATAATAAATATTATTTTATGTTGCGTATATGTTGAATATAAAGATTATTGACATAAACTTTTACACAGTGTATTCTAAGTTAAAATGGCAGGTTTATCAAAATTATAAAAAGAAATTAAAAATGTGTGGTGGTTGTTAAAATGAAAAAAATAAATAAGCTTTCTATGCCAAATATATTTAAAAGTGTCTTTTCCCCTGGGAGTTCAGGAAGAGAAGCGGCAATAGAATGGGAAAGAAATGAAGCTAAAAAAAACACTGATATCGTATTTGAAAATATCGAGGATTGCTTAGCCAGAGGAGAAATAGTTAGGGTGGCAGGTTTTGGTTCTTTTGGTACCAGAAAAAGAGTTACTAAAATGGCCAAAAATCCACGTACTGGCGAAAAAATCCAAGTAAAAGCTATAAATGTACCATTCTTTAAGGCAGGCAAGGAATTAAAAGAGAAAGTAAAGTAATAATAATATCCTTTTATTGTATCATTTGTAAATTCAATGGAAGAAACAATGAATATTAGTATAGCTTTATTAACTGTTCTTATATTACACCTTACCATTTTAGTGAACACAATTGATATTAAAAAATATTATAAGCTTGTCGAACTGGTAGTTCCAGTTCATTTTCTGCCAATTCTACTATGTATAATCACTGCCCTAGCATACTTATTTGAAAAAGAGTTAAGCCTCTTTCAATTTAATATTAATAATATGGCTGTTTGTCTCAATAATATACCTAAATATTTATTGTCTTTAACTTTAATAATAACAATTATAAGTATACTCAAAAGTTGGATTATTGTATTTTCATTTTTTGACGAAATATCTAAAAGTTATCGAAATAAATAATAATTAAAAATATTATTTAGAATTACAGCTTATTTTTTATCCTCTTTTTTGTCGTTTTTTGTTTGATTTATTTGTTTTAAAGACTTTTAAGATAAAGATAAGCGCAAGGTCATAATTCGTGCTTAAAATACACTTTGAATGATCCATTTTTTAGTGCAATTGATAAAAATCTTATTTTACTGATTCTTACGGGTTTATCCGTTAATTGGCTAATTTACGGGTAACTTTTTCTACCAAATCTATACTACCGGTAAATGTAAATTATTAACCAATAATAAATATGTTAAAAGAGATAATATTATCTCTTTTCAAGCTATTTTGATAGACAAGAGTTTTGCTGGAGGGGGTAGTATCTATAAATTCTATCGCCCCCTCCAGCGTTTTCACTTTTTACAAAAAAACTAAACATAATTATTTAAAAATACTATAATTTAGTTCCTTAATTTAAACAAAAGGCAATCTGGCTATCTTGGTGCAAAGGCACTTTAGACCCAGGACTTTGCGTCCTATCCTTTCGAATAGTTTACCTTTCTCAACTTTTTAAACACAAGCTTCCTCCTTTATTTTTTCGAATTCGGAACGAGAGGACGCTTCTGAATCATCTTCAGGGGATTTTTTCTTTATAATATTACGTAGCTCTAAATATGGAATGCGTATTCTCTCAAACTTTCCATCACCCTTAGTTACAGTTATTTCGTAACCGTTTTCCAGACAGTCAATAGACCAATTGAGAAGATTTAAAGCAAGCCTAATAACTTCTGCCCTGGAACTAAGAGAGAGCTCCTGTTTTAATTTCTCTACTATTTGTATCCCTTTCTCTCCGAATCGAAATTGTATTAGTTTTTTCAATTCATTCTCCTCCTTTTTTTGAAATCTCTTTAACTCTTGAATTAAAAAGATATAGATACCCCTCCTTTATATTTAATAATATAAATTAAAAATAAATAAAATATATTTTACTGTGTAAATTAAAATTGTGATCAAGAATATTTTTTAAACAATTTTTGGATATAATGTTTTATGATTTCAAAAACCGCAGTAACAATGCCTTTAAGGGTAATATTCTTTAGAGTGGAACTTATTTTTCCTTTAATTTCAACAATTGTATTTTTAGACATTCCTATCTCTGTTATCTCTCCGCTATTCGTCATTGCCATGTTTCTCTCATTTAATAAATTTTTTAATTCGGTTTTTGTTTTAATTTTTACCTCTATTTCTGTTTTTATCCAAAAATTTTCCCGCTCATTCATAATCATCACCTCATTACAGTAGTTGTTGTACCAAAACATGTACTTCAAATTGAAGTATATAATCATACTATCAACTACTAAATGTAGTATAGCACCTTCTTTCTTCTCTGTCAAATTTCTTTAATATATGTCTGTGTCAAACTTTTGGGGGTAGTTTTCTTTGGTTAAAAAAATTCCTCTGGTTTTGGGTAGACTTACCCCTGGTTCTATTATAGCTTATTGTTTGGAAAAATAAGCATAATTGTCCTTATTTTATTTAGGTTACTGCGATACATAGTAATCAACTTTCTTTAGTTTTTTGATGGATTAGTTAAAATATCCTACTCTGGATAGTTCTCGTAAAACACCTACCCAGGGTTTGCCCCGATCCGGTCCGGAAAGTGCCGGTATGGTTGCCTCTACAATAGGAGAAGTCTCTGTTTCTTGGTTAAAATAGGCTGCTGGCAAAGGTGGTTTGTATTTGCCTACTTTAATATTTCGTTCTCTTTCGGTCTCCCACCAGTTATTCCATTCTCCATTTAAGATGGTCTCTTTTATTTTTAGGAGGCTAAGGGCTCCTTTTTCACTCCAACTCATTCCTCTCTTTTTAAAGCGAGAGGCTATCAGCTTATTTATGTTTGATTCTATAGCTCCGGTTCTCTGTATTTCTTGGTCCTTCAGGATAACCTGGTTGGCGATCCCTTGACGATTACGAGAGATATAGGTATAGAATTTAGTTAGATTATCTTTTTCTTTAAGGTCATAAGGATTTCTGACCATCTGCTCTATTTTGGATAAAGCCTTATCTGTCTGGTTAGATAGAAGCAGATCTTTTATGGTCTTTTGTTCTTCTTTCCTTCTTCCCAGACCTTCTCTTAATCTCTTAAAGAGATGATAAAAACAGAGTAGATAGGTAGCAGAAGGGAAGTAATCACCTACTCCCGAGATGATCCAGGAGTCCCCATCTCCTCCGAAGAGGATCTTTTTAGCTTGGGAGATGGAGAGTTTCTCTTCGGCCAAAAGACTTAATTCTTCCATAAAGTCTTTCCCCGTACCGACAAAGGTGAATTTCTCGGTTAGTCTTTTAGATTCACCTGTTTTATAGCGGGCTTCTTTACCGCTATAGCCTATGCCCAGTTTTACCTCAAGTTTTTCCCCTCTTTCTTGGCCTTTCTTCTGTAAGTTAATATAGGTACCATCTGCTTCCATATAGGCCGTATCAAGAGAATTGCCTTCTGGGTATTCCAAATTTCTTATCTTTTGTAACTTTTTCTTTTGCTTTTCGATGATCAGTTTGGCCTCTTTTATTACTCCCCTTCTTATCGATTCATGAGAACGAAAATTACCTAACAAGAGCCTGGCCTGGGTTACTACTTCCCGGTAAGAAGAGAGAGTAGAAAGAAAACATTCTATCATAGCTCGGCATAGGCTTACCCTCTGGTTCTTACTTATGCTTAAGGCCTCATCTAAGAGGTAGTGAGTTTTACCTTCTCTGTCTTTATAACGGGTGCGGGTATAGAGGATGTCACCAAAACGGGTGAGAAAATATTTTTTTCTTTTGCCGGTATTCTTTAGTTCTCCTCTTTTTCTTTTATCCCGTAGGCAACTATCTATATCAGTAATAGCTTTTTCTGTTACCTTACGGGCTATACTCTGTAATATTTCAAAGAGCATATTTTCTAAGATATCAAAGGTTAGATCCTTAATAGGTATTTTAACCTTGACCTCAGGAAAAGTTATTGTTATAGTATCCATGGGTGTAGCTTACCTCCTTTTTGTAAAAGGTTTTTTGTATATAGGTAAGTCTACACCTTTTTATTACATTTTTATAATCCCTCTCTTGTTACTTGTCTTACCAACAAAAGAAAGCATTATTAATATATAATACTTTTTTCTTCCAAGTACCCCACTAAAGTTTACACTAACCTTGGGGATTGTTACTAACAAATTAAAAGTGAACCGTTTTTTTAATGATTTACCTTTTAAAAGTGAACTCTTAGAAATAACTTAAAATTGTAATAATATAGGATCAAAAAGTGAGGGAATAAAGATTTGACCCCATTATAATTACCTTCCGGTATAATGATATCGCCACTGCCCCGGATGATATCCTACGATGCTTTACAAGTTTAAATTTTTCTTTTTTTATCAAACTCGACAGTCCATTATTTTGTATGTAATTTTTAAAGTTTCTGTAATGTTCTCCACCGGCTATTCTTTCAATGATATTGATGAGTGTTTTGCTATATTTGGCTGCTTTATTGTCAAAAGCATAATCAACTGCCAGCATCAGTCCATTTATTTTTATAATCCGATGCGCTTCATCAATAAGCGCTTCCTGTGTTATTCTATCTTTCTCGTGTAATGCAAAACTGACAATGACGATGTCAAATGCTTCATTCTTAAAACCTGTTTTTGTAGCATCTTCCCTATAAATTTTTATTGGAAAATTATTTTTTTTGGCAATGTTTAACATTGAATCGGATATATCAAGACAATGAAGATTTTTAAATCCGTATTTTGAAAGTAATTTAAGCTGGCTCCCAGTACCACAACATAAATCCAATATGGCTTTCTCCTTGTATCCCAAAAGCTCATGTATTACCCCGATTCTTATGGGTTTAAGGGCTAAATATAAAACAGGGTCATATATCTTTGCCGTGAAATCATGACTAATCTTCATTTCCTGCCAAATCCTTTTTATTATAGAATCGTTATGTAAAATATGAATATCTTATATATCTTTTATATACTACGTTTATCTTAAATATCCTTCTTCTTTTAAAAAAGTAGAAAATTAGAAAGAGAAAAAATATGGGGATAGGCTTTTTCTCTCATTTCCCCGAAGCATAATATGGTAGGCCTGGTTTTACTTAATGTTCTTCTTTGCCTAGGCATAATAATTTCCTTGTAGCCAATTTTTTTAATTATATAACTATTTGCACAATGTGATAAAAGAACCGTACCCTGTCATATTTTAACCTTTCCCTGTTTTATTATATTGTCAAAAGAACCGTCCCCATGACATTGTTCAAAATCGACGATGAACTCTTTTAATGCAGAAGCTATTTCAACCAGTTTCGTACAATCAACCAGCTCCGGTGTATCTTTTTGTGTATGGGTAATTTTTGCCATCAAGTCCCTCATCTTCTCTGCCGTAAAAGCAATTGCCGGTATCCCCTTCTGTACAAAAATCATATGGTCTCCCTGAAACCATTTTTCTCCCCGGATAATACCGTTAAAGTTGCTGAAAATATGATGTGTTTTTTTACTGATGGTATCCGGACATTCATACATGGAGAAAGCTGTCTTTCCTTTTATATAACCTACATCATCCAAATTTATCGCAACCAAAACTCTTTCCAATTCATTTCTATAACGGCGTAAATAATCCATCTGTCCGCCTACACTAAAATTATCCTCTCCGTTAAAAGCAATGAATTCGATAGCCATCGGACCATCATATTTTTGAAACATTTTTGCAAGTAGCAGCAATACAACGGTACCCGAAGCATTATCTAAAGCACCGGGCGTATTTCCATATGCGTCGATGTGGGCACATACAATAATTTTCTCCCTGGCATCCGGATTTTTTCTGGCAATCACGTTACAGGCAGTTGATAGAATACGTTTAGTTTGAATCACAAGGTGAAATTCATGATAAGTATTTACAGCAATTTCTTCACCCACAACATCAGTACAATACACGGACGGTATATCAAAATCACCGTCTTCTATCAAAGGAAAAGGATATATGGCGCCGACCAATTCTGGCTTCCTGGCTGTTGCCGTGATAATGGCAGCAGGCTGTCTCTCTTCCAAAATTGCATATATTCTTTTATGACGTTCAGGATTATAGAAAACAAAATTCTTAGGCATTAATTGCTCGGTACATATCTCCCCCTTCATCAGTAAAATCTTGCCGGTGCAATAACATTTTTCCAGCTCTAGAAGGGTAGAGACTGTCACCAGCTCGGCTATTACATCACACCCCAAAGAATACGGACTGATGTAAATTTCAAAGGAATCCCCATTGCATACCAAAGATACTTCACCGCTTTCAAAATCCAAACAGGTAAAAGGAGTAGCATCAATCTTATATCCCCATGATTTTATGGTTTCATAAAAAAAATCTGTGGCGGCACGATTACCTTTTGAACCTGTCCGTCTATTGGGTTTTACCCTGCACAGGGTTTTTAAATATTCGGAAGCTTTTTGTAGATATCCTCTTTTATTTATGATTATATCCTCATTAATTAACTATTTTGAAAAAAATAAATTGTCTCGATTATTTTATCACTTTTTCATTCCTGAATGCTATTTTATTCAATTCACAATGATATAATTTCATCAACCATATCCGGTGGGTAAAAGCATGGTTTACTTCTCCAATTAAAACAGGTTTCTGATTGATTTTTATTTGATAACAATTTTTCAGGATATTTTGGATACTACAACCATCGAAATCTCCCCTTTTCAATTCCATTGCCGGCAAAGCCCACATATTAGCTAAAAGTTCCCCGGGCGGACGTTTGACAAGCAATATTTCAGCACTTCTTCTATTGAAGTATTAGCCAAATTTTCAACCGTGGGAAATCTTTCGATAAATCGGGAAAAATATTGGTTAACAGTTTTGACCTGGGTCTGTTGTATGATTTCCGAAATCCATATATAATAAAACTTTTTCGTTTCTCTCCAGGGTAATGAACGATGGCTGACATGATACCAGTTCACTAAATCCTGTTGGAATCGGGTAACTGGAAATATTTTTAGCAATTTTTGTTTCATCCATTTTTTTTACCTCCTTTTAGTTTAAAAGACCACCCTGACAGGATGGTTTTAAGGCAATAGCATCAATTTCAACCAAAACACCCGGAGGGAATTCTTTTACAGTACTGGTGGTTCGAGCAGGCGGTTCAACAGGAAAAAATTCTTGAAATACCTCATTCATTCCTTTAAAATCATTGATGTTTAAAAGGAAGGCACTCATTTTTAATATATCCTTAAATCCTGCACCCTCTGCTGCTAAAATTTTCTCTATATTTTTAAACACCTGCCTGGTTTGTTTTTTGATATCCTGCTCTATGAATTTACTTGTTTCTGGATCAACGGGAAGTTGTCCGGATACAAAAATAAGTCCTCCACCAATTGTACCTTGAGAATACATCCCTAAAGGTTTGGGGGCTTCATCGCTATATATTATTTTTTTCATTGCCTTCTCCTTTTTAAATTAATCTTATTATGTTTATAAACAGTTATGAGCTTTATTTTTTGTCACCCTGGAATAAGCCGCTAAAACATTTGAATAATTTACCATTTTTGATTACCTCATTTTTTTTATTACCTATCCATGCGAAGTTAAGAGCAAACTGAACCTATCAAGAAATTTCTACAGGCAAGCCATCTTTATCAATATTGAATTTTCCCTAAAACAGTTTATCGTAACTCTTTTTTGTTCTATCATTAAAATAATTTGCTCAATTTTTCAACCATTTCAGTAATCTGTTTTTCACGGCTAGGTTTTGACCAGTTAACGACTGCTGTTCCGCAAACGGTTGCTCCCTTGGATTCACAGATTTTTTTCATTTGCCCGATTGCGCGATTTCCCCCCAACCATGCGAAAGGAAAAAATTGAGTCACCAAAAAGGCAACTTTTTTATCCTGTAGTGACTTTATCTGTGACAGATAGCTTGTCATTGCGGATGATAGGGAAAAGGCCTGCACCGGAGAGCCGAAAACCAGCGCATCGTATGAATCGTTATCGGGAAGCGTTTCGAACTTAATATCTTTTGTTCCCGGTTTTACTTTACCGATAACTTTTAGTCTTTCGATGTTCACAGAATGTTCGGCTTTAACAAGTTTTTCTTTGAGCTTCTGGGAAACGGAATAGGTGTTGCCGGTTTCAGAATATAAAATAATACCGATATTCATAATAAATTCCTCCTACTGGATATTTAAAGCCCGACCAAAGGAAACAATGCTCCTTCTCAATAAATTTTAAAAACAGATGACATAGCATGGTTATTTTAAAGGTCGGCAGCATTTTAAATCTATAGATTATTCATCTTAAGATAGCAGATGACTATGTGATATGTATAATTACATTTTATATATAGGGCGTGAATATGTCAATGAGTGGCGTTGTACTGATATTCAAAAAAACAAAAACGCCTTGTTTTTCTAAAACAGGATAATGGCCTCTTTATTCTGTCTTATATTTTAAACCCAAAAAAAGTTTTGACTAAATACCCAATGAAAAAAGATAAAGTTGCAACACCAATGCTGATGGCTGCCATTTCGATAAATCTTCTTTTAAAATTGTAATCATTGGCTACAGAAATATAGAAATTAAATATGAAAATAATCGTAATGGCTACCATAATCGTCACGATTAAACTGGCCACATAATTAACCATTAAAAAATAAGGTATAACCAGGGCTATCACGGTAATAATATAAGCAATTCCCGTATGCAACGCTGATTTAACTGCTCTCTGTTGTACTTCCGGATTAGCTTCCGACTTGATGGATAAATATTCACTTGCTGCCAAGGAAAGAGATGCTGAAATACCGGTAATCAATCCCATTAAGGCAATGATTTTTGAATTTTGTATAGATAAGGTAAATCCTGCCAAGGCTCCGGTCAGTTCCACAAGGGCATCATTCAGTCCTAAAACAACAGAACTCATATAGGAAAGTTTTTCCGCATTAATTAAATTAATAAGTTCAGCTTCATGTTTTTCTTCCGCTTCTACGATTTCTTTCATTTCGGGAATGGCATTGAACATTTTAGTATATTTTTTTTGTGCTGCTTCTTTACCTCTTTCTTGCAGTTTCACGCCAAAAGTCAATCCGAAAATCCTTGATACAAAAACGTAAAAAAGCACTCTTAATTTACTCACTTTTAGAGCTTTACCGGTATATTTTTTAAATATATTCGCATGGTGTTTTTCATCTTCTGCAATCTTTTTTAGAATTTTAGCATTATGAGGATCTTTGACTAATTTGGCTAACCTTCCATATACTTCCGTTCCTACCAACTCATCCTGTTGTGCTTTTTTCAGTTCAACGATTTCAGCATCATTCAATTTCTTCATATTATAACCTCTCTCTTCTTTACTAAATAACAGGGCTCGATGTTATCATTTCACTTTTCGGATTTAAAATCAAATTACCCTTATTTTATACATACGTTATTAATTTTAAAAATCCTTCTTTTTGTAAAAATCAAGAACTAAAATCTTCATTAATTCAAAAAGTAATTACCTCGAACCTTCTTCCCTTTGAAGATAATTTACACTTTTTCTGGAACAAACAACCGCCCCCTGTCACAACATAAAATGAATTTTTTTGGAAAAAGAACATTCTTTGGTTATTTTTGATATAATAAAACATTATAGTTAGGGAGGAAGGTGCCGATATGGACGCCATTTTTCAGTGGGGATTAAATTTCATTATTATGATTCAACAGATTAACACACCCTTGCTGGATTCTTTTTTTCGTGCTATTACCTTACTTGGAGATGAATTATTTTACTTGCTTTTATTTTCTTTCCTCCTTTGGTGTGTTGACTTTTATTTGGGAATACGGGTCGGAATTATCTTTTTATTATCCGTTTATGTTAATACCGGAGTAAAAGAGATATTTCAGCAGCCCCGCCCTTTTGACATTTTACCGCAAATTCAAAAGATTCATGCCTCTGGATATGGTTTTCCCAGCGGCCATGCACAGTCTTCCCTGGTTGTCTGGGGGAGCATAGCTTATTGGAAAAAGCAAACCTGGATTCGTAACCTTTCCGTTTTACTGATTCTTTTGATTGCATTTTCCCGCATCTATCTGGGCGTCCATTTTCCCACTGATATCCTGGGAGGATGGTTATTTGGCGGACTCATTCTCGGCTTAAGTTATATTATTTTTTTAAAGATCAAACCCAATTTTAGTCAAGGAAATATGATATTTAAAATCATTGGCATTACGTTATTTCCGGTGATCTTATTACAAATTCAACCATCACCGGATGTTATCAGTTCGATGGC
>Ga0265595_1003186_pt1 | contig 10278 bp, 7 predicted proteins | sample saktaG_15_FD_190148 | JGI IMG/M metagenome (GOLD analysis project Ga0265595, IMG submission 190148) | Saline water microbial communities from Sakinaw Lake, British Columbia, Canada - sak_2013_06_06_50m | ecosystem: Environmental > Aquatic > Non-marine Saline and Alkaline > Saline ... | reverse complement strand
GGATACGGGGGGTATGAGCCTAACCATTCCTGCCCGGCCAGATAAGAGATCCATCCCTGAGGGCGCGTGATGATGTAGGTGAACATGTCATGGAAGACCGTGGTGAGCAGGACACGAATCCATTCGTATAGCTCGCACCAGTCGGCGGCGTTCTGCGCATACGTGCTAGAGAGAGGGGCAGGTCCCACGTAGTCGCCTTCGGAAATGGTTTCCAGGGTGAAGGAGGGCGCGATAGCCCCGACTTCGTCAACGCATTCGACGAAGTTCTTTGCCGCCGCTTCAAGGACCGTCCACTGCGTCCGTCCTGCTGGCGGCTGGCGCTCGCGGATTGCCTCCTTGACCGCAGCTTCGCAGTCGAACCCGCCACCACACGGGCATTCGTCGCACAGGAGCAAATGCCCATCGCCGTCAACGATGCCTTTCCCCATCGAGGTTATCCAGGCTGTTCCCATTCACGATTCCTCGCATGGACTTATGGGCCCCCAGCGCAAATCGTAATCGGGAGAGGGGCCGCGAACGAAGTAATGGTAGTCAGGGGTGACCGGATCGAGGACCGTATAGGCCGCGAGGATGGAGTGCACCAGGTCGATCAGTGACGCTGCTACCCAGGCACCCCCCGAGTAATAGAGCACATCGCCCTCAGAGCCTGCCGGCCAGGCGTATTCGGCGTGTGTGTGGTCGCCGGCCGCCACGGTGTCCGCTACGGTTCCGACGTCGAGGACAGATGAGTCGCCGAGTTGCAGCGTCTTCACGCCTGACAGCCCGCCATCCCAGACGACCGCCTGACAGTTCTCGACCTCGCCCGCAGTACCCAGTGCCTGGACATAGTCGCTGAACTTGCTCGGCAGGTAGTCGTAAGTCTCGTCTTCCGCCGATAGCCGCACCTGCCCGAGAGAGGTGATGACCAGGTCGGTACCCGCTTCCGCGAGATCGTCAATCTCCATGCCAGCCCCGGCAGCCAGCCCGAGGATCTTGACCCCGAAACCAACATCCTGGAGAAGCACGGGCAGGCCTGCAAAGCTGCCGTCTACCACCTTCTCGGCGACGGTCCCCGGAACGATGTCGATGCCGTCACCGTAGACGAGGTGGTCGTCGACGCTGATGTACTCAGGGTCGACCGTGAGCTTGATGTCCGAACCGTCGATTTCAGCGATGATGCCGTCTTCGCCTTTGATGCTCTTGACCAGCCCCTGAGTCGCGGAATACGAGAGAACGGCGTTCCCCGTCCCGACGCTGACCAGCTTGGTTTCGAGCCACCCCTCGGTATCCCCGCCGTCGCTCTTGACCTTGACCTTGAAGTTGTCGGCACCCGAGGCGCTGCCGGCAACGACGAGGCAATTCCCAGCCACCGTGACAGTGCAGGCCCCCGAGCCCTTGATGGTGCGCAGCTTCAGCTTGTCGTCGGCGATGGCAATGCCGACAGGGGAACCATCACCGAGGTTCTGCAGACTGAGGGCCGAGGCCGTACTGGTGGCGATAGCGTTCCCCAAGATCACATCGCCGGTGTCGGTGTCGTACTTCAGCTTGCCGAGATTCTCGATGATGGCATCGAACAGGCGGCGCGTGTTCGCGTCGCCGATGTGCACTGTTGCCGGAATGCCGCGAGATAGAGGGATGAGAGCCATTATGGCATAGCCCCCATGCTGGTGGCAAGCTGGAGTTCGGTGACAGCGACAAGGCTGTCTACGCGCACAGACCACTGCCGGTGTGGCGGCAGTAGCGGCAACTTGACAGCGCTGGCCGACTGGATGCGCTGCTGCAGGACCGATACCCCGTTGCGGTAGAGTGTCAGCAGCGGCAGGGTCTCGTCTTCGCCGTCGTAGTTCTCGGCCACGATCCTGACGGCTGCCCACGCCTGTGGTTCGGACAGGATGATCTCCCGGCCGCGCCAAGCGAGCGTACGGGGATTCGCCGTGTCCTGGCCCCATTTGACGATGGTATCCTCCCCGGTGCCGGCCGGCAGCAGATAGAGTGTGTCGGTGACGATGTCAGAGAAGGCTGCAACGGCATCGTCCTCGATCGAGGTGAGCGCGTCGGCCCCCTCGCCAAAGGCGAAGACGAGGGCATTCTCGCCGGTGCGGAAGGCGTAGTAGCGGCCGTCGTGGACGCACCCGAGGATGTTCTCCGGGGAGAGCGCCTGCCAGCGGAACTCGGTGTAGAGGGCCGTGGTCAACACCCTGCCGTCTCCGCCGTAGAGCCCTACCAGGCCGTCGTTGCTGGCGTAGACCACGATGTTCGCGAGGTTGGCCACGCTGCGGGCCGAGACGCAGGGCTGTCGCAGCGGTATGATCGCCTGCGACATGGAATCGGGATGGGACCCCGACATGACGATGGGGGTCGAGCGGGTCAGGACGTAGAGGTCGGTGCCCTGGGCGCCGAGGGCGACGATCTGGTCATGGGCAGTGACCGAGTAGGCCACGGGCCAGGCCGAGGGCATCCACGGTTCGGACAGCCAGACCTCGTTCTCTCGGAACGCGGCCACTACGCCATTGGCGAGAGCGACAAACCCGGTGATGCTGTCCAGAGGGGGGGCATAGTCGGCCGCCGGCGACTCTCCCAGGTCGGCGTCTTCGGTCGTGTCCTCGAACGTGGTCGTCCCCAGGGCGATGTCGGCCAGAAACCGGAACGCCCCCCCGGCCGCCCGGTACAGCCGCTTGATGGTGATACCACGGTCGTCCTGCTCGGGATCGAGGATGTTGTCAACGCTGACCCCTTCGGAGATTACGACCTCTGCCACCGCAGACGCTGGGGATAGCTGGCCCTCTTCGCCGTACTTGGTGACATAGCTGTAGGCATACGAAACGTAGGTGGGCGCGTCCTCGTCTTCCTCGGTCTCGGTGTCGACCGTGGTGTACACCAGCTTGCAGACGCCGGTGAACGTGAGGCTGGTTCGGTAAATCTGGTCCCCGGCGACCTGCAGGTTCCCCTCGGACACGACGACCTGGGAGGTGCGGTACGTGGACTGTTCCCAGACGAGCTTGAGCAGGTGCTCGTTGTCAGTGTCGTAGACGGTATCGTTAGTGGCCAGGTCCTTGCCGTTGACGATCACGGCCACCGCAAGGCGAACATTGCTCCAAGAGATATTGGCGGCGCCAGCCGTGCGGGAGTGCTGCACGGAGACCGTCTGCTCGGCTACCCTGATCTTGTCCCCGTCTTTGGTGTAGGCCAGGCCCCTTCGTGACAGGACCGCACCGGTGTAGGGATTCGTGAAGATGGCCACAACGCCAGAGACCGTGAACCCATCGCGAACGGGGTCTTCCCCGGTCGGGTCCTCGTAGCTGGTCCCGGAGTATCCTGGCGCCGCGGCCGGCGGGAGTATCCGCATGTCCATTTCGCTGGTGACTCCGGCATCGCAAAGCTGCATCTTGGGCCGTTCGAGCTCCCCTCCGGCGTAATAGATGCGGCCGTACCGCTCGCCATTCGTCGGGCTCTGCACGACGTTCACGTGCCCCGGCCAGGAGAGCCAGGTCTCGTTCTCAGTCTCGTCGGTCTCTGCCCCAGTGCCAACCGCATTCATCCAGCCGGCCGCAGAGAGGTCTTCGAGATCCGTGTCGCCTGGAGCCCCCGGGAGCGTAACCTTGCCGTTGGTCCTGATGACGAATGCTCCGTCCTCCCAGGCAACGGTATCGGTCCCCCCGGTAGCAGCCTGCAGCGCCGTCTGGATGGACGCCGCAACGTGCGCCATGGTCGTATCGTCGGTGAAGTCGGGGTTGACCTGCAGGAGGGCATCGTCGACGCTGATCGAGAATCCCCCGGTGTCCGCCAGAGCTGCCCAGGTGCCTGGGGTGTCTTCGCCGGCCTCGTCACAGGCGGCTGTCCAGGTCTTGTAGCGCCAGAGATAGATGGTGCCGTCGCCCTCGGTGACTGCCGCACTGGCCCGGTCGTCCTCGATAGGGTCGCAGATGGGTTCGAGGGCGCCGTGGTTCAAGCGGACGTTGTGCGCGATCTGCGCAGAGCGCTCGGGCAACAGGTGCGGCTCCAATCCCGGCCGCATGCCGTCGAAGGTCTTCAGGTCTATGGCAGTGGGCATGGGACCTCCGTCAGGGATTGCGCAGCGTCGGCGGGCTGTTCGGGAATGCGGACATTTGGTGCTTGATGGTCGAGAGGTCCTCCCGGACGTACTTCATGTCCGTATTCAGCCCGGCCAGGAGCTTGTCCCTTTCGACGGCACGGTCGCTGAGGGAATCCAGCCGCCCCCAGATGTAGATGGCCATAATTCCCATCAGGCTGAAGACGGCGATTGCATAGATGCGGAATGCCTTGAAGGACTCGCAGGGAGTGACGTGTGGTGCGCTCATGGTGTTCCTTCGGCTTGTGGCCTATCGAAATAGGCCTTGAAACCGTACTTGCGGACCAAGTTCAGGTAGCGCCCTGCATTATGGATCCGCGCCCAGCGCAACAACCGCCCACGCCGTGTGGTTGGGGTTGGCCGGCTGTGAATCGTCCGCATGAGGTTGGCGCGGAGGCGCTCATCGGCAGCGACTTTCCAGTGGGCCTTCGGGGGAAGAAAGGCATAGTCCCAATCGTGAATCTCGAATGGTTCAGTACAGTCGAGACCCCAGAGACTGTTGGCGAGCCATTGAAGCCACCGCAGCCACCACGGCAGGAGCTCCTGCAGCCAGGCCGGGCCGGCACCGTTGCAGTACTGGGCCTTCTGCTCGGGCGTCGCTCGCCAGTAGCTGGGCAGGGCCGCAAGCGTGACCTTCCCCACTTGCCGGCATTCGGCAACGAGGTCGTCACGGTCGTCACACAGGCTCATATCGTTCATGGGTTCACTCACGGCCCGGCCCTCGCGTCAGCGGTCCACCGGAATGCGAACCGCTGACCCTGGGGGCCCCGGCACCGGGAGGTGAAGAAAGGCGAGAAGCCTTCCCGGCGCCGGGGCAACCGTCACTGGGTTTCACCGCAGCCCGCGCAGAGCTGGTTTGCCAGGTCACCGGTGGCCGTCATTGTCACCGGTACGTTGTCGCTGCGCATGAATACGTAGGGCTTCCCCGCCGCGGACGGCTGCGACAGCAGCTTGCCCGTGTGAGTGCCTTGGTCGGTCGTAACGGTGAGGGTTCCATCGGCGTTAGCGACGACCTTCCGCACCGTTTCGACGCCGGTAGTGCCGGCTTCGGCCGTGGGGATGGTGTCCGTCAATGTCGTCGGGGCCGTGGCCTCGGTTGCATCGGTGGTGCCGCCTGAAACAGCGCCCGGCTGACTGCCAGCGCCAGCGATAGTCGCTGTTGGCGTTTGTGCAGCAGTGCCGGTACCGCTGAGATTGACGGGCACCGTAGTCTGCCTAGTCGGGTTGGCTTCGTTGGTGCCGGTAACGGAGCCGCCTGCATTGCTGGTCCCCTGGCGCTGGGTCGTGGCCGGGTTCATTCCTGCCTGCGTCTGAGTGTTCCCGGCCACGAGTTGTGCGGCTGCAGAGGTATCGGTTTCAGCACTGCGCTTGTTGCCGTCGTTGATCACCTGCATGCCGTACTTGGCGGCCAGCGTGCCTGCATTCTGAGCGCCGCTTGCCGGCATTGTCGGCGTCGTCACATAGGCCCCTGTTCCGCCTGCAGCCGGAGCCGTTTCCACGTCACCCTCCGGAGCCTGGTACATGGGGCTCTGAGTGCCGGCATTGCCGATGTTGGCAATGCTGTTCGCGTTGGAAGCGAAGTGGATTTCGTAGACCTTGATGTCACCCTTGCCGGCGTCGGGACTCTGGCGGCCTCCGAAGAGACCGCCTCGGCATCCTGTCAAGGCAATCCCGACCATGCAGCAGAACAGGATCATCACCAGGGCGACAATCATGCGACCCAACGTCAGCTTCTTCATCGTCAGACCTCCTTCTTGATTCCGACTCCGGTACTCTGCGTTGCGGGAACATCCCGTTTGCATTCATCATCGGCCCACTGGTCGAGATTGAAGAGGGCCAGGTACTTCCCGGTCACCACTTCGGAGATCAACTCGATGGGCTTCGGCAGGCGGTAGGGCCAGGCCTCGAGGTTGGTGGGCCTGAACTGCCCCGCGTGAATGTCGGAGTTCTGAACCTGCGGCCAATGCGTGGCCAGGAGCAGGTGCGATACCTTCCTGGCGTTGCGGATGAGCTCGATGCCGCGGTGAAAGGGGAGGTGTATGAGCACGTCCCGACAGATTGTCATGGCGTTGCGGGCCTGGGGGATGCCGAGATCCTCACGGTGTAAGGGCATTGCGGACAGGTCGTGTTGCAGGTACTTCCAATTCGGCAGGTCGTCGCTGGCATGCTGCCGGTGGAAGTCGATGACCGACCGGGCAACGTCGATGCCCAGGTATCTCGTGCAGTACGCCTCCAGGGCAGCAAACACCCATGGAGCCGTCCCGCAACCGCAATCGAGAACCGCGTCAATGCTGAAGCGCTTGAGCAGGGAGGGCAACTGGTCCACCACTGCCCGCGTGGCTTCATCCGAGGACCCGGCGCCGGAGTCCATAGGCTTCCCACCACTCCAGAGCCCCTTGGTATAGATGTTGTCGAAGACGGCCGGCAGATCGTTGCACGGGAGTTGCGGGAACCCGTACTTGTCGCGGAGCCCGACGCTGATTTCCTGAGTGTCGTGGGTGCGGATTGTCTGGCCCAAGTGCAGCCTGTAGGTACAGAGCACGTCGGGCAGATTGCGGATGACCTTCCGTGCCCGGATCATGCGCAGCCACAGGTCCATATCCTCGGTGCACGTCATGGTCTCGTCATAACCGCCGCCCATGGCGCAGATGACATGCCGCCGGTACATGACCGTGGGGTGATTGAGCAGCCAGTCGGTCTTGGCAACCAGAGCAGCATCGACCACGGCGGGGTGCTGGGATGCCCCGGCCTGCCCGAGGTAGTCAATCTGAGCGCCCAGGATATCGACACGAGGGTGCGCGTGCATGTAGGCGAGCTGCATGGCCAGCCGTGTCGGGTACATGAGGTCGTCACTGTCCATCCGAGCAACCAGGTCGGCCCGACAGACTGAGAGCCCGTAGTTCAGAGCCGCGGATATTCCCCGGTGACCGAGAGTGTGCAGGCGGATTCGCGGATCGCTACCGGCCAGTAGCGTCAACTCTGTCCTGGTTCGCTCATTGTCGCTGCCGTCGTCGATCAGGATCAGTTCCCATAGGGGCTCGGTCTGTGCACGAACCGTGTTTACCGCGGCCTGGAGCATGCCCCATTCCGTGTTGTAGACAGGCATCAGGACCGAGACCCTGGGGACTGCAGCGCTGGCATAGATCGCGGTAACCCGAGCGGTCTGCCGGTTGACATCGTGATACTTGTAGGAGGCCTGCAAGGCCCGGTCAGAGCGTTCCAGTCGTTCTTCCTCGTCGTCGAGCTTGCGCAGTTGATCCAGGAGGCCCTGAGCGTCGTCTACCCAGATGGCCTCGCCACCCGAGGTGAAGCGTGGGCCGGGGAGATTGCGGCAAATCACCGGGACCCCGGAGGCCATGGCTTCGACGATAGCGTAGGATCCGGTTTCCGTAGCCGATGGTACCATCACGGCGTCCAGGGCCTGGTACTGCGCGGGCATCTGGTCCGGGCGGATATCGCCGATGAACTCGACGAAGGGCAGCCCAGCGAGATACTGCCTGACTGTACGCTGATAGGGATTGGCGATTCCGACGCCGATGAAGCGGAGGCGCCAGGGACCGGGGTCCCATGACCGCAGGGCCTGCAGGAAGTCCGGGGGGATCTTCTCGATCGAAAGCCGGCCGACAATCCCGGCAACCAACGTCGATGGAGGGTATCTGGTCGTCGTCGGTGCAGGCTTGAAGGACTGACGGTCGACACCCAGCCGGACGGTGTACGTCGGGATACCCTGCCAGGACTCGTGCGGCTCCTGCGGGTAGTTGGCAATGCAGGCGACGGGCGCGTCGGGGTAGGGGCAGGACTCGGCCAGTATCCTCTCGCCGTGCGCGAACCAGACTTGGGGGAAGGGCGCCGCGACCGCCAACGGATGGTCGACGTTATGCACGACGGTGACGTCGGGCTTCAGCCTGGCGGCGAGTTCGGCGAGTTGATGGGGGCCGCCGGCTTGGTGAATGGCGGCGCCCGAAAACGCAAACGGCGACTCTGCCGGCCCGGCAGTGACGATATGGACGTCCCATGCCTGCCCGGAGAACCGGCACCAATCCGAGAGCATGCGTTGGCCTCCGCCGACGGTCAGCTCCCACGGCATGACATGGAGGATGACCGGGGCTCCGGTAGGAACCGGCAGGACAGCCGGACGGTTGTGGACCTGTAAGAGCGTGGACGGGGCGCGGGGATGTTGGACGAACCCCTGTGGAAACGGTATTGCCGAGGTCATGGCGGCGTGCCGATAGGCTTCGTCGTGCATGCGCAGTTGATCGTGCAACGCATGGCGTTCCATGGCTTCGGCTCGTGCCCTGATGCTGCACTCAGCCCTGAGCTGTGGATTGCAGAGCGTCCCCAGCGTATCGAGCAGACCAGCGTCGGTGTCGCGGAAAACCGCACCGCTACCGGCCTGGAAAGGCAGGCCGCCGACTCTGCGGGCGACAACCGGCAACGCGCAGCCCATGGCCTCGACCAGGGCGTAGGAGCCGGTCTCGGTCGTGGACGGGATCAGCAGAGCATCGAGAGACGAATACACCTCGGGCATCATACGCGGGTCCGCAGGCCCACAGAAGCACACGCCCGGGTTGTCCAGGAAGATGTCGCGGAGCTTGTGCCCGTGGTCGGTGTCGGCATCTCCGATGAAATGCACGTGCCAGCCTGCAGGGAGGCCCTTGGCAAGGGCCTTGGCGAAAGAGAGCGGCACCTTTTCCGGCGACAGCCGACCGACGATCCCGGCGATCAGGGGAGAATTGGACGGATCGGGATGCGGCCGGGGGGCGTATCGCTCCAGGTCAACCCCAAGCGGCAAGGCTTTGCAGGCGATGCCCTGCCATGGCGCCGGCAGAAGGTCTTGGGGGAACCAGTTGCCCAACACAACGGACGGCTGTGGACCCCATGAGGGGCCGGGGGCCGCAAGCAGCGGTTCTTCCGTGTGAATGACCCAGACCGGTGTGGCCGACACGGGAACGAGTGCGGCAGTGTCTGGGCCGGGGTCGTGCAGGACCACCACTCGAGGCCGGAGGCTGGACAGGTGTTGAGCCATCTCGCGCTGGTGCGGCAGATGGAGAACATCGGCGTCGCCGAAATGGAACTGCGACATGGCCTGAGAGATCGTCAGAATGTGGATGTCCCATTGAGGACCGGCGTGGTTGCACCAGTCCGCCAGCATGCGCTGCGGACCGCCGAGCGTCAGGTCGAATGGCATGACGTGGGCAATGACGATCCGGCCGCCGGGGGCAGGCACAGGACCAATACCGGTGAGCGCGAGAGACCGCCGTGAGGCTGCCATGAACTTCTGCCGCGCTGTGAGGGGTCGTGTCATGGGTTTCCTACCGTGGTTCGCTGTCATCACAGACGATCCCGAGCGTTTGCTCCAACTTCGCCACTCGCTCCGCCAGCGCCGCCGCGAGCCTCCTACAATGCGGCCATGCGGGCCGACAACGCCGCGGCATCGGCGGCGGATAGCGTGGGGGGAACCGGTACGGGGTCCGGCTGCACGATGTAGCCGTGCCGCGCCAGGGTCTCCGGGGATTCGTCGCCGCGCCAGTACCAGGCGCCGTCTGACCAGGGCCGGCCGGGGGTGATGGTGCGTGTCGTGCCGGATGGTGTACGGATGGTCATGGCTCACTTCCAGTTCGCGGCAATCGTGCCGTAATCAGGCATGGATACGCAGCCCGAGAATGTGTCGATGTCGCTGGCGGGGGTCAGCACGGTATGGATCACGTCGGCGCCCCAGTACATCTGTCCCGCCCATGCGGCGGCACCCAGCATTGCCTGTGTCAGCGGGCCGACAATGTTGGCGTGTGTCAGCCTGATGCCGGGGCCGAGGACGATGTCGCCGGACTGCAGCGAGGACATGCCGGAGCAGGCCCGGTAGAACATGTCGGCGGCCGGGGCGCCGGTCAGCCGCGCTGTATTCATGAACCCGGCCGGCAGAGCGCCGGACACGCTGGACATGTTATAGCAGGCGTAGTAGAACATGGCGGCCGCCGGGGCGCCGGTCAGGCCAGACGTGTCCAGGAAGCCGGCAGGCAGAGCACCGGTCACGCCGGACATGTTATAGCAGGCGTAGTAGAACATGGCGGCCGCCGGGGCACCGGTCAGACCCGACGTGTCCAGGAAGCCGGCCGGCAGAGCACCGGTCACGCCGGACATGTTATAGCAGGCGTAGGAGAACATGGCGACGGCCGGGGCGCCGGTCAGCCCCGCTGTATTCATGAACCCGG
>Ga0265595_1003185_pt1 | contig 10285 bp, 6 predicted proteins | sample saktaG_15_FD_190148 | JGI IMG/M metagenome (GOLD analysis project Ga0265595, IMG submission 190148) | Saline water microbial communities from Sakinaw Lake, British Columbia, Canada - sak_2013_06_06_50m | ecosystem: Environmental > Aquatic > Non-marine Saline and Alkaline > Saline ... | reverse complement strand
CGTGCGGATGTAGTCGGCGCGGATCACCTCGAGCATCGAGGCGCGCTGCATGTAGGAGATGTAGGCGACCTCGATGAGGCCCAGGGTGACCGCCGGCAGGATGAGCGAGGCGAGGCTCTCCCAGCTCGCCGGGATGACCCAGAGGATGTTGTCGCCGGCCCCGGTCGCCGGAAAGATGTCGTAGCCGGTCCACTGGTACAGCTTGAGGCTGAACAGCCACTGCATGAAGAGGCCGAGGACGAAGACCGGGATGCCCCAGATGATGAGCGCCGCCGTGGTGAGCGTGGTGTCCCAGAAGGTGAACTGGCGCAGGGCCGAGTAGATACCCAGCGGGATGCCGAGGAGCTCGATGAGTACGGCGGCGAGCGCCAGCTGGATGGTGTTCGGCGCGTTCTCCTTGATCATCTGGAGTACGGGCTTCTGCAGCTGGTACGACTCGCCGAGGTCACCGCGCACCAGCCTGCCGACGAACTTGTAGTACTGGACGTAGACCGGCTTGTCGAGCCCGAGCTGCGTGCGGATCTCGGCGATGCGCTCGGGGGTCGCGTTCTTGCCGGCCAGCTGCTGGGCGGGATCGCCGGGGATGGCGAACATGATCAGGAACGTGATCACCGTGACCCCGACGAGGACGATGACCAGCTGGACGAGCCTGCGAGCGATGTAGGACAGCATGTCGCTACTCTACCCGAACACTCTGCGCACGTTCACCTCACCTGACGGGCCGGAACGGGCCGAAAACGCGAGTGGCGGCCCGCCGCTCGAGAGCGGCGGGCCGCCACCGGAACGACTGCGTGCAGTCTAGATATTCACGACTGCATACGCAACTCTCAGCGCCGCGTCATTCCGCGGGCGCCTCCTTGACCCACAGCGTCCACATGTCGGTGAAGCCCATGGGGTTGTGGATGAAGTTGGCGATGCGATTGTTGGTGACGCGGAAGTCGCGGTAGAAGTAGAGCGGCGAAGCCGGCATGTCGGTGAGGATCAGCTTCTCCGCCTGCAGGTACAGGTTGTACCGCTGCTGCGCGTCCTGCGTGGAGCGCGCCTGCAGGAGCAGGTCGTCCACTTCGGTGTTCGAGTAGAACGTGTAGCTGCCGGTACGCGCCTGGTCCGACTGGAACAGCGGGTACAGGAAGTTGTCCATCGACGGGTAGTCGGCGACCCAGCCCATGCGGAACAGCTGGCTGCCGCCGCCCTTGTTGCCCTTGGACAGCTTGTCGAGGAAGGTGCCCCACTCGAAGTTGCTCAGCTTGACGTCGATACCGGCGGTGGCCCAGCCGGCCTGCAGCACTTCGCCGATCTTCTGGTGACCCTCGTCGGTGTTGTACCAGTACTGAAGAGCAGGCGCTCCGCCCATACCGTCGACCATCGTCTTGGCTTCGTCGGGGTTGTAGGCGTACGGGTTCTGCTCGGCCTTGTAGCCGGGGATGCCCTCAGGCACGTAGCCGCCGGCCGGCAGCGAGACGCCCTCGTTGACGATGTTGATGACGTTCTGGGCGTCGGTGGACATGGAGATGGCCTTGCGCAGGTCCATGTCCTCGCCGAGCGTCGGGTCGCTCATGTTCATGCCGATGAAGTACACGGCGAGAGAGGGCCAGCGCTTGGCCGTCCACTCGCCGCTCGTGACCTCAGGCTTGGCCTCGGCCGCGGCGACCTGGCCCGGAGGTACGTTCGTGTAGTCGAGCGAGCCCTTCTGGAACTCGAGCCACTCGGTCTGCGACGACGTGATGATCGGCATGTTGATGGTGTCGATGTACGGGCCGGCTCCCTCGCTGGTATCCCAGTAGTCCGGGTTCTTGACCAGCGTGACGTTCTGGTTGTTCTTCCAGGACTCGACCACGTACGGACCGGTGCCGACGGGCTTCTGGCTGAACTTCTTGGCGCCGATCTCCTTCGCGTAGTCCACCGGCCACGCGGCGGCCACGGTGTGGCCGAGCGTCTGCGGGAACTCGGCGAACGGGTAGCGCAGCTTGACCTCGAGCGTGTAGTCGTCGATAGCGGTGACGCCGGTCAGGCCGACCTTCGTGTCGACCTGGTAGCCGCCGTCGTCACAACCCTCGATCGGCGCCAGGATGTACGAGACGTACGACTGGTTCGCCGGATCGGTGACGTAGTTCCACGAATCGACGAAGTCCTGAGCCTTGACCTCACGGCTCACGGGGGCGCTGTACATGACGCCCTGCTTGAGCGTGAAGGTCCACGTCTGCGAGTCGGCGCTCTCCCACTTCTCGGCGAGATCCGGCTCGGCGACCATCTCGCCCTTGTCGTTCATGACGTACTTGGCGAGACCCTGGAAGACCTGGTGGGCGACCTGCATGCCCTCGGTCTCCTGGGCGTTCACCGGCTCGATGGAGACCGGGTTGGCCCCGAGCGGGTAGTTGTACGTGCCGCCCATGACCGGCGTACCCTCATCGTCGCCGCCACCGCCGTTGCCCTCGTCGCTGCTGCCGCATGCGGCGAGCGCGAAGCCGGCGACGACCAGTACCGCGACCAGCGCGATCAGGCCCCACCACCTCATTCTGGGATGCTTCACTGTGACCTCCTTAGACTGACGAACACACGTCCCCCTGACTCCCCGTCACGCGCCTGCACGACGCGCACCGGGTTCCCCACTTCACGTCGATCCGACTCTGCCGACACCTCCCGTAGAGCTCGCGTGCACCCCGCACGCCTTTCCGGAGTCGCGATCGGGCCTCAGCTCAGTCTCCAGACGAGCACGAACGTGTTGATGAAGAACAGGACCCCTACGATGATCGTATACCTGGTGAGATTGCGCTCCATGACGCTGGCGGACGAAGCGAACGAGAAGCCGGTCACGCTGGCCATGCCGGCGTCTTTGCCCGAGTGCAGCAAGATGAGCACGATGACCAGGATGGCGAGGATGAGCTGGAGGGTGACGAGGATGGCGTTGAGCAAGTCTCTACTCCCCTTCAGGGCGAGGGTGAACGCATACAATCATACCATTCTTGCATCTCACCCCGTCCGCCACAACAGCACGGCGGCGCGCGCCGCCCGTCAGCGGGCGCGCTGCAGAAGGCTGCGTCCGGTCATCTCGTCCGGCGGAGCCAGGCCCAGCAGCGTCAGCGCCGTGGGCGCGAGATCGCAGAGCCGGCCTCCATCACGGACCCGCGCGCCCCGCACAGTGGCGACGAACGGCACCAGATTGGTCGAGTGCGCCGTGTTCGGGCCGCCGTCGGGCTCGAGCATGTGGTCCGCGTTTCCGTGATCGGCGGTGACGAGGCAGGCGCCGCCGAGGCGGGCGACGGCGTCGACGACCCTGCCGAGGCAGGCGTCGACCGTCTCGATGGCCGTGACGGCGGCGCTGATCACGCCGGTGTGCCCGACCATGTCGGCGTTGGCGTAGTTCACGACGACGAAGTCGAACGCCTCCGACTCCAGCCTGGCGACGAGCTCGTCGGTGACGCCGACGGCGCTCATCTCGGGCTTGAAGTCGTACGTCGGCACCTCGCGCGGGCTGGGGACGAGCACGCGCTCCTCTCCCTCGACCGCCTTCTCGACCCCGCCGTTGAAGAAGAACGTCACGTGCGCGTACTTCTCCGTCTCGGCGATGTGCAGCTGACGCAGGCCGTGCTCGGCGAGGACGTCGGCGAGCACGTGCTCGGGGTGGGTGGGTGGGAAGGCGACCGGCAGCGGGAACTCCTTCTTGTACTCGGTCATCGTCACAAAGTCGACGGCCGGAGGGCGCGGCCCGCGGTCGAACTCTGAGAACTCCCGCTCGGTGAGCGCCCTGGTGAGCTCACGGGCGCGGTCCGGGCGGAAGTTGAAGAAGACGCACACGTCCCCGTCGGCGATGCGCGAGTCGTGCTCCGGCGCGACGACGGTGGGACGCACGAACTCGTCGTTCTCGCCGCGGGCATAGGCCGCGTCCACGGCGGACTGCGCGTCGGCGGCGAAGAATCCCTCTGCGTCGACCAGGGCGTCGTACGTGAGCTTGACGCGATCCCAGCGCGTGTCGCGATCCATCGCGTAGTACCGGCCGCTGATTACGCCGTAGCGGCCGACGCCGGCGGCGTCCATGGCGGCCTGGACGTCGGCGAGGTACCCCTTGGCGCTCCGCGGCGGCGTGTCACGGCCGTCGAGGAAGGCGTGGACGACGACGTCGTCCACCTTCTCGCGGCGGGCGAGCTCGAGACAGGCCTTCAGATGCGCCATGTCGCTGTGCACGCCGCCGGCGGACACGAGGCCCAGCAGGTGCAGGCGGCTGCCGCGCCCGGAGGCCTTGGCGCACGCCTGACGCAGGACGCGGTTCTCGAAGAAGCTCCCGTCCTCGATCGCGAGACTGATCCGCGTGAGGTCCTGGTAGACGACGCGCCCGGCGCCGATGTTCAGGTGGCCCACCTCGGAGTTGCCCATCTGCCCCGGCGGCAGCCCCACCGCCGGCCCGGACGCGTCGAGCACGCCGTGCGGGTACTCCGTCACGAGCCGGTCCATCACCGGCGTGCGCGCCAGGCTCACGGCGTTGTCGGGACCGGGCGGCGCCACACCCCAGCCGTCGAGGACCACCAGGACGACCGGACGATACGTGCGCCCGTCCAGTCCCGGCGTCTCCTCGGCCGGTGACTCCTCGCGGGTCACCGCGGACCCGCGAGGCGGTCGCTCGAGACCCCGGCGATCACACAGACTCCACGAAGCGGACGATGCGCGCGAACTCCTCCGGGTCGAGACTCGCGCCGCCGACCAGCACGCCGTCGATGTCCGGCTGCGCCATGAGCGTGTCGATGTTGGCGGCCTTGACGCTGCCGCCGTACAGCACGCGCACGGTGTCGGCGGCGACCCCGAAACGCTCGCGCACGCGACTGCGCACGAAGCCGACCGTCTCCTGCGCCTGCTCGGGCGTGGCCGTCTTGCCGGTGCCGATCGCCCAGATGGGCTCGTAGGCGATGGCGACCCTGTCGAGCTCCTCGGCCTGCACCTCGGCAAGGTCGGCGTCAAGCTGGCCGCCGATCTTGCTCTCGGTCAGGCCCGCCTCGCGCTCCTCGAGCGTCTCGCCGCAGCACAGCACCGGCAGCAGGCCGGCGTCCAGAGCGGCGCGGACCTTTTTCGCCAGGTCGGCGTCGTTCTCCGCGTAGTACTGACGCCGCTCCGAGTGGCCGAGGATCACGTAGCGGACGCCGGCCTCCACGAGCATGCCCGGCGCGGTCTCGCCTGTGAAGGCGCCCTCCGCCGCGTAGTGCATGGTCTGGGCGCCGACCGCGATCGTCGTGTCGACGGCGCACGAGCGGGCGCCGTGGAGGCAGACCGTGGACGGGCAGATCAGCACGTCACGGTCCACCACGCCCGCCACCAGGGGACGGAAGGCGGTGAAGAACTCCTTGGTCTGCGCCGCCGTCTTGTACATCTTCCAGTTGCCCGCCATGAGCGGGCGCCTCGCGTCGTTCATGCTCACTCCCGATCCAGGAGGGCCACGACGCCGGGGAGCGCCTTGCCCTCGATGAACTCCATTGAGGCGCCGCCGCCGGTGGACACGTGGGCGATCCGGTCCTCCAGACCGAAGCGGCGCACGGCGCTCACCGTGTCGCCGCCGCCGACGACCGTCACCGCCCCGCTCGCGGCGATGGCCTCACCGACGGCCTTGGTGCCGGCGGCGAAGTCGTCGATCTCGAACAGACCCATCGGCCCGTTCCAGAAGACGGTGCCCGCGCCCGCGAGCCGGGCCGCGAAGGCGGCCGCCGTCGCCGGGCCGATGTCGAGCCCCATCTCGCCGGCCGGTATTCCCTCGGCCGGGACGACCGTCGTCGTCGCGCCGGCTTCGGCGGCCGGCGCGACGACGATGTCCCGCGGCAGCTCGAAGTCGCACGGCGACGCATCCGCTTTGGTGGCGATGCGGCCGGCCACCTCGACGCTCTCGGTCTCGACCTTCGAGGCGCCGATCTCGAGACCGCCCGCCTTGAAGAAGGCGAAGCACATGGCGCCGCCGATGAGCACGGCGTCGGCGGTCGTGAGCATCTTCTCGATGACGCCGATCTTGTCCGAGACCTTGGCGCCCCCGAGGACGACGACGAACGGGCGCGCCGGCTCGCTCAGCAGCGTGCCCAGCACCTGGAGCTCGCGCTCCATCAGCAGTCCCGCCACGGCGGGCATGAGACGTGCCACGCCCTCGGTGGACGCGTGGGCCCTGTGCGCGGTGCCGAACGCGTCGCTCACGAACACGTCGGCCAGGCGCGCGAGCTGCCCGGCGAAGGCCGCGTCGTTCGCGGTCTCCTCGGCGTGGAAGCGCAGGTTCTCCAGCAACAGAACGTCGCCGGGAGCGAGGGACGCAGCCGCAGCCTCGACCTCCGCGCCCACGCAGTCCGTGGCGGTCGCCACGGGGCGCTCCAGGAGCTCGGAGAGCCGAGCGGCGACGGGCGCCATGCGCAGTCCGTCCACGACCTTGCCCTTGGGCCGGCCGAGGTGCGAGGCCAGGACCACGGGGCAGCCCTGGCCGAGCAGGTACCGTATCGTCGGCAGCGCGGCGCGAATGCGCGTGTCGTCGGCCACGCGCCCCTCCTCGAGCGGCACGTTGAAGTCGACCCGCACGAGCACGCGCTCGCCGGCGAGCGGGTAGTCGGTCACCGAACGCTTCATGGCGCGCTCAGCCTCCTTCGCTGCCGTGATGTCAGAGGACGCGCTGCACGAGGTCGACGAGGCGGCACGAGTAGCCCCACTCGTTGTCGTACCACGAGATGACCTTGACCATCTTGCCCTTGGCCATGGTGAGCGCCGGGTCGAAGATCGAGGAGTGGCTGTTGCCGACGACGTCGATGCTGACGATCGGGTCCTCCTGATACTGGAGGATGCCCTTCATCGGACCCTCTGCGGCGGCCTTCATCGCGGCGTTGACCTCGTCCGCGGTGACCTCGGTCTTGAGCTCGACGACGAGATCGGTGGCCGAGCCGTCCGGCGTCGGCACGCGCAGGGCGAAGCCGTCGAGCTTGCCTTCGAGCTCGGGGATGACGAGGCTGACGGCGCGCGCGGCGCCGGTGGTCGTGGGGATGATGCTGAGCGCGGCGGCGCGGGCGCGGCGCAGGTCCTTGTGCGGGAAGTCGAGTACCTTCTGGTCGCCCGTGTACGCGTGGATCGTGGTCATGAAGCCCTTCTCCACGCCGAAGTTGTCGACCAGCACCTTGGCCATGGGAGCGAGGCAGTTGGTCGTGCAGCTAGCGTTGCTGATCACATCATGAGCGTTCTTGTCGTAGGTCTCCTCGTTGACACCGATGACGATGGTCGCATCGGCGCCCTTGGCCGGCGCGGAGATGATCACCTTCTGGGCGCCGGCCTCGAGGTGAGCGGCGGCCTTGGCGCGCTCGGTGAAGCGACCCGTGGACTCGATGACGACGTCGGCGCCGAGCTCGCGCCACGGCAGCTTGGCCGGGTCGGACTCGGCGATGACGCGGACGCTCTTGCCGTCGATGACCAGCGCGTTCTCCTGCGCCTCGACGGTGCCCGGGTACACGCCGTGCACGGAGTCGTACTTGAACAGGTGGCCCAGGGTCTTGGCGTCCGTGAGGTCGTTGATGCCCACGAACTCGACGTCGGCGCCGTGCCGCAGCGCGGCGCGGATGACGAGGCGGCCGATACGGCCGAAGCCGTTGATTCCTACGCGCACACTCATTGCGTCCTCCCACTCGATCGACGTTGGAAACTCAGCGGAATGCTTGTTGTCCGAAGCTCCGGATTATCTCACGACAACGGCGCACACGATACCCCAAAAGCGAACACTCGAGAGCGTCGCCATGAGACTAGGGGCGGCGCTCCCGGGGCTCCGGCTGCGACGTCGTCGGGATGCGCCCGAGGAAGATGTTGCCGGTGCGCCCGTCGATGGACAGCCAGTCACCGGCGTGGAGCTCGCGGCCGGCAAGCCGGATCACTCCGTCGTGCTCGACGACCTCGAGATCGACGCACTCGACGACGGCGGTCTTGCCCAGCCGCTTCGCGGTCACGGCGGCGTGAGAGGTGGTGCCCCCGCGCGCCGTCAGGATCCCGCTCACCCGCGTGATCATCGCGATGTCCTCCGGCACCGTGTCCGGGCGCAGGAGCACGATGTTCTCGTCGGGAGACTCGGCGAGGAGGCCGTCGATCTGCTCGGCGTTCACGGCGGCGCGGCCCGAGTAGGCGCCGCCGGCCACGCCCATGCCGACGGCGACGGGCGGGCCGTAGTTCGGGGACGTGGTGTCGAAGTAGGCCGCGTCCCTCGTCTGCTCCTGCACGACCGCGCGCTTCTGCAAAATGAACAGGTCGTCGCCCGCGGCCGACTCGAAGCTGAACTCGATCTCCTGCGGGTCGAACTCGTGCTCCTCGACGAGGTTCCGCGCCACCGCGAGCAGCTGCCGGTAGACGTCGGGAAAGTCGCGCTCGAGCGAGTGCCGGCTACCACGATACGTGGGGCTGCCCAGCCGCTGGGCCTCGGAGATGGGCAGCGGAAAGACGAGACCGCCCACCAGGTCCTCGCCCTGGCTGCGGACCGCATAGTCGCCGAACAGGCGCACCTGGCGGCTGTGGGGCTCGAGCGGGTTGTTCGTGAACGTCACGCCGGATCCTGACTCCCGGCTGCGGTTGCCGAAGACCATGCGCTGCACCACGACCGCGGTGCCCCACTCCTCGGCGATACCGAGGTACTCGCGGTACAGACGGGCGTGCGAGGAGTCCCACGACTCGAGCACCTTGACGATGCAGGCGACGACCTGCGCGAACGGGTCGTCGACGAAGGTCACGCCCACCTCGGCCGCCCGCGACTTGTACGCGAAGGCTATCTCGCGCATCTGCTCCGCCGTGAAGTCGAGCTTCTGGCCGACGGCGTAGCGGCTCTTGAACTCCGACATGATCGCGTCGAAGAAGTCGCGGTCGATGCCGTCCGACATCGCCCAGGACTGCAGGAAGCGGCGGTAGCTGTCCCACGCCGCCCACGCCAGTCCGGGCTTGCGTGAGAGGCTCTCAGTGAGCTCGTCGTTGAGACCGACGTTCACGAACGTCGTCATGAGCCCGGGCATCGAGATCGCGGCTCCGGAACGGATCGAGAGGAGCAGCATGCGACGCGGGTCGCCGAGATGCAGGCCCGTCTGCCGCTCCAGCCCGGCGAGCGCCTTGCGCGTGCGCTTGATGGTGTCGTCGTAGAGAGGCTGATACGACATGGCCGGCATGGCGCCGAACAGCTCGGTGCTGAACACGAACCCCTCGGGGACGTTGTGGCCGTACGCCGCCATCTGCTTGAGCCCGAGACCCTTGAACCCCAGGGTCATCTGGTCGTCGGTGCCGGGCCTGGGCCGGTGGATCGGCGACACGAGCCGCTCCGGGTCGTAGTTCATCATCCTCGTCAGAGCCTGGTTGCCGAGGCGGCCGGTCAACAGCGAGATCTGCCGCAGGGACGCAGTGACGAAGCGGTCGAGGGCCTGCAGGCCGAGGCCCGACACGAGGACCTCACGGAGGACCATCTCCGCGACCGCGTCGACCGACATGCCCCGCGCCTCGCACTGGCGCGGGTCGTTGACCAGGACGGCGTGCAGCACCTGCTCGTGACTGAGGATCGACGTCGACGAGAGCTCCGTGACACTGTTCACGAGGAACTGGAAGACGTTCTGGTACTGGCGGAAGGTGAAGTTGCGGCTGCCGAAACTCACCTCGAGCATGTCCAGATTGGCCTCGAGAGCCCGCGAATCGACGCCGTCGGCGGCGAGCGCCCGCTCGAAGCGCCTGATGGCGCGCGCCATGCGCCGCAGCGAATCCCTGGTGACGTACTGCTCGACCCCCTCGGAGACCACGTCGTCGAGCAGCCGTCCCACGAGGTCCTCGACCCGGAACGACAGGCCGAGCGCGTCGAACTTGGGCTCGCTGTAGTTGCCGTAGATCGACGGGATGCCCGCGGCGATGTGGCGCTTCTGGTAGATGTTCTCCGTCGCCACCGCGACCTCCGGGTGGAGCACGATCGCCTTGAGGGCCTCGAGCACGGAGAGCGCGGCGTCGAGCAGGCGGTCCCGGTTCTTCGCCGATGGACGCGCCCGCCACACCTCGACCGCCCTCTCGAACCGGCGGCGGAGCTTGGCGTCGAGCTGCAGGTGCCGGCCGACGACGGCGCCGACGTCGACCGCCGCAAGAGAGTACTTGCGCGCGAGCAGTTGGTGCGTGCGGAGCACCAGTACGACCCGGCGGCGGTCCGTCTCGCTCGCCGCCCACTCCGGAGCCTCCGCCGCGGACGCGGCGGCGCCGCCGGCGCTCAGGCCGAAGCGCTCCTCGAGCTTCGCCGGTGACAAGTCGATCAGCCGGTCGAGCGTCTCGTCGACCCCCGACACCCCGA
>Ga0265595_1003184_pt1 | contig 10286 bp, 7 predicted proteins | sample saktaG_15_FD_190148 | JGI IMG/M metagenome (GOLD analysis project Ga0265595, IMG submission 190148) | Saline water microbial communities from Sakinaw Lake, British Columbia, Canada - sak_2013_06_06_50m | ecosystem: Environmental > Aquatic > Non-marine Saline and Alkaline > Saline ... | reverse complement strand
AGTGCGGAGCGTTGGAATGTGCGAAGGTGTGATCCATAAAACACTGACGGTTTGCATGGCCTTGATGGTCGCGGTGGTGTCTTTGCCCCTGGCGTGGGCTATGGCGTCGGCGTTTGACAATGGCAATGGGTGCGATGCGGCGCGAGCCATCACCGACTCTTCGGGACCTGTCGCGGTTCTGAGCGGGCTGTCGCGCAATTCAAAGGTGGACTTCCGCGAGCTGCGCCTGGCCGGGTCTTTGCCCGGGATCTGCGGCCTGCTCGTCGCAGCCAGGTTTGCCACCCGTACCCAGCCGGTGACGGCTACCGGAGCCCGCTATGCCGGCCAGGCTGACGCGACGCTGGTGGCGCTTCACTGCCTTCTGACCGTGTGAAATACACGGTCGCGCGTCTTGCCTATTTCGTTGCCGGCGGATCCCCGCGGGTGTTGCGCGCGCCGGCGGATTCCAAACCTCTTCGTCACAGTTACTCACAAACTTTGTCTTTTCAAAGGCCGTGACCGTTGTCCGGTGCAAGAGCACCGCACTGCGGCGCGTTGCCAGGAGCAACCGCAATGAAGGTATCAACAAGTGTGATTTCGGACCCCAATACTTTGCTCAATCGTGCCCGTGAGATGCTCGATCAGGGCCAGGTCGAAGCCGCCCTGGACGTGCTGGATTCTTGCGGGCAGAGTTCCCGGACCATCCAGAATGCCAAGGGAGTGTGCATGATGCGTCTGGGCCGGCACGAGTTGGCCATGAAGATATTCCGCGACCTGGTCTTCCCTGGCGGCTCGTTCGCGATCCCTGACGAGACGCCGACGATCTTCCGCAGCAACTACGCGACGAGCCTCCTGCTGGTGGACAACGTGGTCACCGGCCTGCAAATCCTTGGGCAGATTCCGGACAGGCAGCACCCTGCCGTCGTGCATCTCAAGGCTGCGGTGCGCAAGTGGAAGGCAAGCATGTCCTGGTTGACGCGGATCGGGCTGCTGATCGGAATCACTCCCCAAAAGCCGTTCAACATGGACTCGTCGCCCGGTGCTCTGCTGATTCCGTCGAGCGGCGAGAGACCCAAGCCAGTTGAGCGGGCGGCGTGAGGCGGCAGAAGGGTTGTTTGTAATCGCTTCCGGGCCCGGGCGTGGGCCTGGGCCCGGAGGCGGTGGTTGGTTGTCGTTTACCTGTTCGTGGAAAGCGAGCGGGCCTTGCGGGCTCACCCCGACAACGGGGATCCCTATCGGGTTCGCTTATCGGGCTCCTTTTTGGAGATGCGGCCGTGATCGTTAGCCTGTTGATGGTCGTGGCTGGACTGACGCTGCTTGTGGCCGGAGCGGAGTTGCTGGTTCACGGTGCGTCGGCCCTGGCGCGAGCGGCCGGAATGCCTTCTCTGATTATCGGCCTGACGGTCGTGGCCTTCGGCACAAGCGCGCCGGAGCTTGCCGTCAGCCTCGGGGCGAGCCTTGCCGGGCAGCCTGACATCGCGATGGGCAATGTGGTGGGAAGCAACATGTTCAACGTGCTGTTTATCCTGGGCATTTCCGCCGCGATTGCGCCACTGGCGGTGTCGTCGCAACTGGTCCGCCTGGACGTGCCGATCATGATCGGCACGTCGGGTCTGGCGTGGCTGATGGCTTCTGATGGGGCCGTCGGCCGGCTTGAAGGTGTGGTGCTCCTGGCGGGCATCGTGGGCTACACGGCGCTTCTGATCCGGCTGGGCAAGAGCCAGGGCAATGCTTTGGCCCTTGCCGGGCCGGAGCCGCCTGTTCGCCGGGCGGCGTCCGGGCGGCGGCTGGTCGTGCCGGTGGTGCTGGTGCTGGTGGGGCTTGTGCTGCTGGTGCTGGGCGCTCGCTGGCTCGTACAGGGCGCTGTCGAACTGGCTCGCGTGCTTGGCGTGAGCGAGCTTCTGATCGGCCTGACGATCATTGCCGCGGGCACCTCGCTGCCGGAATTGGCGACTTCGGTCATTGCCAGCATTCGCGGCGAACGAGACATCGCCGTCGGCAACATCGTGGGCAGCAACATATTCAACATCCTGGCGGTCTTGGGCGCCGCCTCGGCCGCGGCGCCGGACGGGGTTGCGGTCTCGCCGGCGGTGCTGCGATTTGACCTGCCGGTCATGTTGGCCGGGGCCGTGGTGTGCCTGCCCGTGTTCTTTACCGGCGGGCGGATTTCCCGTTGGGAAGGCGTGTTGCTGCTGGGGTACTACGCCGCGTATATCGCATACCTGGTGCTGGGGGCTTCATCTCACGAATCGCTTAGTGGGTTCAGCGCAGCCATGGTGTTCTTCGTGCTGCCTGGGACGGTGCTTGGGATAGCGGTTTCCGTGTTCTGGGCAGTGCGGGCCAGGCGGAAGGGCCGTGACCTTACAACACGGTAGGAGAGGAAGGTGCGGTTACTTCAGCAGCATCTGGACGAGCAGTGGGCCGAGGGTCAATAGGCCGTTGTAGGCCATGTGCGCGGCGATGGCGGAAGCGAGCAGGCCGGTGCGGCGGAATGCCCATGCCGCGACCAGGCCGAGCAGGAACACCGCCGGGAAAGCGATGGGGGGATGGATGGCGGCGAACACGGCCGCACTCGCGGCGGCGGCGGCGGCGGGGCTGAGGTTTCGCCTCATGGCCTGGAAGAGCAGTCCCCGGAAGAGGTACTCTTCGATGACTGGCGCGGCCAGGACGGCCAGCATGACCGTCCAGAAGTACCCGCCGTGGCGCGTGATTTCCGGCAGCGACGATTCCTTCATGGCTTGCCGGGCCCAGGTGGCGTGTGAGATTCCCCACACGTACGCGGCCGCGGCGATGGCAGCCAGCGCACCCAGTCCGGCGCCATAGGCGACGGCGGCGGGCCAGGGCGTCAGGTGCGTGGCCTGTCGCGGGCGCCTCAGGCCAAGGGTGGTCATCAGGTGCGGGATGTTCCGATACGACAGTATCATCAGGCTTGCCGGCACGACGACCGCGCCGGCGGCGATGGTGGAGATGGTGATGATAGCCCCCATGGGCCAGCCCGAATCGCGAAGCGCCAGCCAGCCAACGCCCTGGGCGGAGACGAACGCCAGCACGGTGACCATGGCGTCGCTGATGGCAAGCGCGGGTGGGGGCAGTTGCGTCGGGTCCAGCAGGTAGGGCAGGCGCTCGCGGACCTTCTGCCAGATCGCCCAGGCCACCAGCACGAACAGCACGACCATCACCATGCTCTGCCAGATGGTCGCGGCGTAGATAGCCATCGCGTAAGTGCCGCCGACTAGCATGTTGAGATAGATGATGGTGGCCCCCACACGGGGCCGGTCGGCGGCGGCGTCGGTGCCCAGGGCGGACAGCCCGGCCGAGATGAAGCCGTATATCGCCACGCCGCCAATGGCCAGAGCGGCCCTGAAGACGTCCTGTGCGTGGATGTGCTCCTGCCGCCCGGCCAGCATCGCCCAGACCACCGTGGCGAAAAGGGCCCCCAGCGCCGACCAGAGCGATATCTTGCGGAACAGCAACTTCTCCAGTCGGTGTGGCAGCGTATAGAGCAGCCACATGCCCTTGAGCTCGCCGATCAGCAGCCTCGATCCGCTCATGAGGACCACGTACGCCCCGGTCAGGAACGCCACGGCCGCGGCGTGCTGGAGGTCTTTTGAGGCTGCCTGGGCAAGAGCGGGGTTCAGCAGCACCTGGAAGATGCACAGTATGACCGGCAGGATGATCGCCTGGGCGAGGAACGTCCGGTCGCGGGCGAGCAGGAGCATTTCCTTGCCGAGGAAGCCGCGTATGAGTTGGCCTGCGGGGGCATGGGCGGTTTGGTGGCGGCGCCGGCCCAGGAACGACGCCGCCTGGTCGTTGAGCCCCCCGCGGACCATCCTCTGTGCGACCAATGCGGAGGCGGGGGGTATGACGATGAGCACGCCCAGCATGGCGGCGATGGCGACGAGCCCCTCTGGGCCGGGATGGCAGAGGCCAATCGGCAGGGCCGTCGGAAGCCATTCGACGCCGGCGGGCAAAGCACCTGCAAGGGCGATGAGCCATTCCATCGCCGCCGGAGTCGCCACAAGCGCCATTATGGTTACCAGCAGGAGCATCTGGAGGATCGTGCATAGGCCGACGATGTTGCTGAGCCTTGCCCGGCTCAGGCGTCGCCGCAGCCATGTCTCGCCGACGACCTGCACTCCGGCGACGGCGGCACTGACGGACAGTGTCGTCACTGTCGCAAGCGGTATCGCCCAGAGGCCCCAGCCCGCGACGTAGAGAATCACACCCATCAGCGGAAAGATCGTCATCCAGGCGAATGCGTTGAGGAAAGTAACCTGCAAGAGCCTGGCCGCGAAGATCGCCGAGGCGCGAACCGGGAACGTGAAGAACCACTCCAGCGACCAGGACGGGTCCGTCAGGTCGATGTTGGCCGCGGCGAAGGAGCGGCACAGCAGCATGAGGATCAGCGCGGTGAGGATCAGCCCCAGCGCCCGGCCCATTCGCGGGCCGAGGACGGGGTCGTTCCATATCCGCGGGCCGGGCATGCCGGCGGCAAAGCCCGTCGGGCTGAAGGCGTCCAGGCCGCGGTTGATGTATGCCTTGCGGAGTTGATTTTCGGTTTGGTCGGCGTCGCCGAAGAAGCCGGAGATCTCACGGGCGGCGTTGTCGAATTCCATGCCCAGGGCGTTGGCGATCCTGTGGCGTAACTGCTTGGCTGAAGGCATGGACGCCGCGGAGGCCGGGCCGGTAGCGGGGCGGGTCTCGCTGGGGAAGGTCTCCCGCTCTATCGCGTCGGCGGGCCCGGCGCCGTCCGCGCCGGCGTTCGGCTTGGCGGCGACGGCCCTTGCGGGCGAGTCGTCGCCATCGCCCTCGGCATTGTCCGGGCCGTCCGGCGAGCCCGTGTGGAGTGCTTCGGCCAGCCTTCGCAGTTCCTGCCGGGCGATACCGGGCAGTTTGCCAATGGCCTTCCGCATTTCATCGCGGGCCTCGCGGGCGCGCAGGAGCTCGTAGAACGCTGGGGGCACGGCCATCCTGCCGCTGGCGTCGCGGGCCTGGACGCCGGCGGCCATTCGCCCGACAACGCTGATGACCATCAGGAAGGCGCCCAGGAACATCACCACGGCCATGACGGCCTGGACGGCGCCGAGTAGTGCGGGTTTTGGCGCCGTGGCGCGTCGGATGCCGGCCTTGCGCTTACGGCCAAAGGCCGCGATGATCTGCCCGAAGACGCGGTTGGTCCAGCGTCGCCTGGCGGCCTTGAACATGGCCCAGACCAGCCGGGACGCGCTGACGGGCCGGCTGGTCACTGGCGGCAGTCCTCCGCGGGGGCCTTGGCTGCCGGCGGTGTGTCGGGTGAGGTTACGGCGAAGAAGATTTCCTCCAGCGACCCTCCGGCCGAGGCGCGAGTGCGGAGGTCGCCCAGCGGCCCGCAGGCCGCGAGTCGGCCCTTGTGGAGGATGCCCACCCGGGTGCAGAGCTTCTCGGCCTGGTCCAGCAGGTGGGTGCTGAGCAGCACGCTTCCGCCGGCTTGGGCGTGGTCGAGGATGATCCCGTGCAGCGTGCGGGTGGTCTGCGGGTCCAGGCCGTTGGTCGGCTCGTCCATCATCAGCAGCCTGGGCTCGTGGAGCATGGCGCAGATGAGGGCGAGTTTCTTCTTCATCCCGCGGGAGTAGTTGACGGCGTACTCTTCCATCGCGTCGGCCAGATCGAGGCGTTCGACGAACTCGCCGGCCCGCTCTTGGGTGGCGCGGCGGTCCAGGCCGTGCATCTGGCCGACAAAATGCACCAACTCCCGCCCGCGCAGGAAGTCATAGAATATCGGCTCGTCGGGCAGGTAGCCGACGCTGCGCATCACTTCGCTGCGGTCGGCGAAGCAGTCCAGCCCGCCGATGGAGGCCGAGCCGCCCGTCGGCTGGAGAATGCCCATCAGCATGCGAATTGTGGTGGTCTTGCCGGCCCCGTTGGGACCAAGCAGCACGAAGACCTCACCCGGGTGGACTTGGAGCGTCAGGTCCGCCACGGCTGTGAAGTCGCCGTACTTCTTCACCAGCCCCCGAACGTCGACGAGGGCCGGCGCCGGTTGTGCGTCCAGGGGTTCCACAGGTTCCCAAAAACTCCTACTTGGTCTCGGTAATCACGATGGGGCAGGTGGTCAGGGCCTGGTTGAATATCTCGCCTTGGAGCGAGGCGACCATGCAGTTCTTGGCGGTTTCCTCGGAGTCCGGGCCTGGCTTCTCGGAGGCATCGGTCCGCTTGGTGACCTTGATGATGTGGAAGCCGAACTGGGTGCGGATGACGTCGGAGGTGTCGCCTACCTTCATGCTGAACGCCTTCATGGCGAAGGTGGGGACCATCGAGCCGAAGTCGAACTCGCCGAGGTCGCCGCCCTTTGCCTTGGACGGGCAGTCGGAGTTAGCCTCGGCCGCCTTCTCGAAAGTGATCGTGCCGGCCTTGATGTCGGCGGCGACCTTCTCGATCTTGGCCAGGGCCGCCTTCTGGTCCTTTGTCGAGGACGTTGGCGTGCATGACACGAGGATATGGCTGGCCTGGACCTTCGTGCCGCTGAAGCACGTCGGGTTGGCCTTGATGAACGCGTCAACCTTCTCCTTGGCGGTTTCCTGCTCGGCCATGGTCTTGAGGCGGACCTGGTCGCGAAGCCGCTGCTCGGTTAGCCCGGCCATGGACATCAACTGATCCATCGGGACGCCTCTTTCTTTCGCTATATCCGCCAGCTTGCCCTTGAGCGCGTCGTACTGCTTCTGGTCGAAGGGGATCTTCTTGACCTCGAGGTAGGCGTGGATGAGCTCGGCGACGATAATGTCGTCGAGTATCTTGGCTCGCATAGCGCCGACGCGTTCGGCGGGGAACTCAGGCGGAAGGGACTTGAGGGGTCCGTCGATGCGGTCGCTCATGATCTTCACGGCCCCGACAGTCGCCACCACGGACGGCTTGCTGGTTGGCGCCGCGGCGGGCGCAGGGACGGGCTGCGTGGTCGGAACTGCCGCGACGGGGGTGGCTGGGCCTTCCGCCAGAGCCTGCCCGAACGCCGCCAGGATGAAAACAACCGAAATCAGTACCAGAAACATCTTGCCGTTCACTAGTGTTCTCCTGCAAGTAAAGTGGCGAGTCACAAACCAGCCGTCGAGCTGTCCGCAATCACCGTTTCAGATTCCGTTCACCAGATACCTGGAAACCCATTATTCATATTCGGTGTCGGACTTTCAATAGGCTGCCGGCCGCACGTGTTTAGCGATCAGGCTTTCAGCCCCGTTTACGGGGCTGAAGAAACTAACGCGATATCCCCTGTTTTCTTAACCTCTGTGCCTCTGCGCCGAAAAGAAGGTCGTAGGGGGTCGGAGCACGGGCATGGCGACAGCCATCGTCCTCGTTCTCGTCCTCGTCCTCGGCTTTTTCCTTCATGGGGTGAGCCGGGGGCTCATGTTCTATTGCGGTAATCTTCTTCCCGGGCCATGTCGCTCTTGCTGTTTGTTTGGAACTTCTGCTGTTTCGCCGTTTGGTCCTTATTTGTCATTTGGTGCTTGTGATTTGGAACTTTGGCGGCCGCCAGGCCGCCAGGCGCTGGACTTGCCGGGGCGAATCGGGTAATCTCCCGGCGATATGCGGGAATGGACCGCAAGCTGTAACACCGAGCATGTAAGGAACAAACGAGAGCGAAACATGGCTACCAAGACAATCGCGGATATCGACGTCAAGGGCAAACGCGTTCTGATTCGGGTGGACTTCAACGTGCCGCTGGCCGACGGGAAGGTGACCGACGACAATCGCATCGTAGCGGCCCTGCCGTCGATCAAGAGGGCCATCGCCGGCGGCGCTAAGGTGATACTGATGAGCCACCTCGGCCGGCCCGAGGGCAAGGGCTTCGAGGCCCAGTTCAGCATCAAGCCCGCGGCCGACCGCCTGGCGGAACTGCTGGGCAAGCCCGTCAAGCTAGGCCCCAAGGAAGTTGTCGGCCCGGAGGCTGAGAAACTGGTCGCCGCCATGAAGGGCGGCGATGTCCTGATGCTGGAGAACGTGCGGTTCGTCGCCGGCGAGACGATTACCGACAAGGCCAAGAAGAACCCAGACGGCAAGCTGACGGGCGAGCAGCAGGCGAAGCTCGACGCCTTCGTCGCGGCCCTGGCGGGCCTTGGCGACGTGTACGTCAATGACGCGTTCGGCACGTGCCACCGCAAGCACGCCAGCATGTACGGGGTTGCCAAGGCAATCCAGGCCAAGGGCGGCCCGGCCGTAGCGGGATTCCTGGTCGAGAAGGAAATCCGATACCTCGCCGAGGCTGTCGCAAATCCGGCCCGGCCTTTCACTGCCATCCTGGGCGGGGTGAAGGTCTCCGACAAGATCAAGCTCATCTCCAGCCTGCTTGGCAAGGTGGACAACATTCTCATCGGCGGGGCGATGGCGTACACGCTTCTTGCGGCCAAGGGCGTGAAGGTCGGCAAGAGCATGGTCGAGGCCGACCAGGTCGAGGAGATGAAGAAGCTGCTGGACAAGGCCGGCGAGAAGATTCAACTGCCGTGCGACCACGTCGGGGCGACGGCGTTTCCCAGCGACGCCGCAAAGGCCGTCGCGGACGTGAACATACCCGACGACCTCATGGGCATGGACATCGGCCCGAAGACCATCGTGGCGTTCGGCAAGGTCATCGCCGCCAGTAAGACCGTAGTGTGGAATGGCCCGATGGGCGTCTTCGAGCGTCCGGCCTACGCGACGGGCACCAAGTCAGTCGCCGAGGCGGTCGCCAAGGCGACCGACGGCGGGGCCATCAGCGTGATCGGCGGCGGCGACTCCGCCGCGGCGGTTGAGCAGATGGGCCTGGCTGGGCGGATGACCCACGTGTCCACCGGCGGCGGGGCGTCGCTGACGTATCTCGAAGGCAAGCCCATGCCCGCAATCGAGGTGCTGGACAAGGCGTGACGCGGCCACGAGCGCCCGCGAATGTTCAATGCTCGAATGCTCGAATGCCGAATGCTCAAATCTGCCGGCAGGCGGGTGCTGAATGTTCAACTGGCGCGACCCCGGCGACAGCCGGGGCTGCGCCTCTGTTATCTTAGGCCTCCTTTTCGAGCCAGCAGCGCCGATCGGCCCTTCGTCTGCGTCGCGAGGAACTGGTGGACATTATGGGACTTTGCGGGAACCGGCGGGCAGGCGTGTTCGTCAAAAGACCATGCAGGCCGATGCGGCCTGTGGTGGTCGTGGCGCCGGATGTGGCTTAGGGCAGGAAAAAAGCTTGGGTACAAGCCTCGGTGTGAAGTATAATCCGGATTGCCGCAGCCTTTGCGGGTAGAAGAACATGAGTTGGCTTTCCGCGAAGCATCAGGCCGGCACATAAGGGGCTGGCGGGATTGTTGAACATGTGCGACACCAGACGCTTACGACGTACGCGGCTCGGCGCCATGTCGCCCGTGCGCGCCTGGGTTGTGGCGGGCATGGCGCTAGCCGCTGCTGTGGCCGTAAGCGCGTGGGCGGCCGAGGACGCCAATAATGTCCTCGCGGCCAACGTGGTTGTCCACCAAGGCCCGGCCATGGCACCGGCCATTCAGGCCGTGCTCAACCGCACCAGCCAGGCCTCGCCGTTGTCCGGCCCGCCGCCGCTCATGCACGTCGACGATGAAATGGCAGGCTATCTCCGCACGGCGGCCGAGGATATCAAGGCCGGCAAGTACGACCAGGCCATCCAGATTCTCCAGGCCCTGATCCAGCGCCCCGAGAGCGGCTTCTACGCCGAGCCGTCCAACCGCTTCGTCTCGATGCGGATCAAGGCCAACGAGATGGTCGGGGCGATGGGCGACAAGGGGCTCAATCTCTATCGCGCGCTCTACGACCCTCAGGCCAAACGGCTCTACGACGAGGCGATGGCCTCGGACTGTCCGGAACTGAACCTCCGCCGCCTGGGCGAGCGATACCTGCACACCACCTGGGGTCCCAAGGCCCTGGAGACGCTGGCGGAGGTTTACTTCGACCGCGCGAGCTTCGCGCAGGCGGCAGGCTGCTGGCGGCAACTGCTTTCCGGCATGGCCCCAGGGCCCGCTCGCGGGGCGATACTTGCCAAGGTCGCCGCGGCGCTTAGCATGGGCGGCCTGGCCGAGGACGCCCGGCTGGCCGGCGAACAGGTCCGCAAGGACTACTCCAACGTTTCGGTCGAGATGGGCGGGGCAAGCGAGAGCCTCGTGGCGTTTCTTGACCGGGTGGCAAAGCTCGGCCCGCCGGCCTCGGACGAAAATCTGAGCGGCCCGGCCGGGTGGCCCGGGCTGGGCGGCCTGGCTGACGGGCTCGGGCGGATGAGCGAGTGCGACGTCGTGCTCGCCCCACAGGGGCAGTGGCCCAGCCAGAAGCCGGAGGACCTCGCCGGC
>Ga0265595_1003180_pt1 | contig 10303 bp, 7 predicted proteins | sample saktaG_15_FD_190148 | JGI IMG/M metagenome (GOLD analysis project Ga0265595, IMG submission 190148) | Saline water microbial communities from Sakinaw Lake, British Columbia, Canada - sak_2013_06_06_50m | ecosystem: Environmental > Aquatic > Non-marine Saline and Alkaline > Saline ... | reverse complement strand
GCGAAATCGCTGGCAACATCGTCAATCCCTACGATCGCGCAGGCAAAGCGACTACGGCCGTCACCAAATCCGGCAGCGGCACGTGGGTGCTTTCCGGCGTCAACAGCTACACCGGGCCGACGACCGTGACCAAGGGCACTCTGTCGCTTGCGAATGAGCGGAGCCTTGGCCAGGACACGGATGTGGCCATCGGCGCCGGCGCGGCGCTGGAGTTGAACTTCAAAGGGCAAATGCGGGTCGGCAAGCTCAGTCTGGACGGCAAGCAGCAGCCGGCCGGGACGTATAGCGCGGCGAACTCGCCCGCTTTCATCAAGGGAACAGGGGTTCTCATCGCCCGGTGATAGCTTTTGACCATTGACACGTGTTTGTGAAAGAATGAACCCAAACCACACTACAAATCCTCCAAGGCAGGCGCCAATGATGAAAAAGCATCTGATCTATCCGGCAATGCTGCTGTCACTGTGTGCTTCCGTTTTTGCAGACGTGCGGCTACCCAACGTTTTCAGTGATAACATGGTGTTGCAGCGCGACAAGGCGATCAAGGTCTGGGGCTGGGCCAGCCCGGGGGAAAAAGTCAGAGTCCTCCTTTCAGGAAAGGCGGCTGAAACGACAGCCGGCGCGGATGGCGAGTGGAAAGTCGAGCTGCCGGCAATGGGTGCGGGTGGTCCGCACACGCTGACAGTGACAGGAAAGAATACAGTTAAGATCAGCAACATTCTGGTTGGGGAGGTCTGGGTCTGCTCCGGGCAGTCCAACATGGAATTCGAGTTGAAGTGGGCCCGGAATGCTCAGCAGGAAATCAAGAATGCCGATTATCCCCGGATACGCATGTTACTGGTTCCCCGCACGCCGGCGGGCCTGCCTCTGAATGATGTCAAGGCCCGCTGGTTCGTGTGCTCTCCCGCCAATCCTGCCGTGGCCAATTTCTCCGCCGTGGCATATTTCTTCGGCCGGGATATTCACAAGGCCCTGAACGTGCCGGTTGGAATGATCGCCGCATCCCAGGGGGCCACGCAGATTGAGGTGTGGACCGCGCCCGAAGGATTGGCCGACGTACCCGCCTTGCGGGGATCAATTGCCGGCATTGCGGCGGCCGCCAGTTCCGCTCGCAAGAGACTCATCGAAAACCTGGACGCCCTGGAAGCCGCCATACCCGCGGCGCGGGCCGCGCTGGCGAAGGGTCGACCTCTGCCGCCCGGTCTGGTAATGGCAAGTCCGCTCCCGGCCGAGGGCGGCCCGGTCCTCTACAACGGCATGATATATCCGATCATCCCCTTCGCCATCCGGGGCGTTCTCTGGTATCAGGGAGAATCCAACTGCGGGGATGGGATGCGTTACTTTGACAAGATGAAGGCACTGGTCGGCGGGTGGCGGAAGGTGTGGCAACAGGGCGACTTCCCCTTCTATAGCGTTCAGATCACGCCAAACAGATACGATGGCAGGCTGCCGTTCCTCCTGGAAGCCCAGATAGCCTCAATGTCCATTCCCAACACCGGCATGGCGGCATCGACGGACACCTGCGATCCCAGCGACAATTACGGCGGCGGACATCCGCGGAACAAGCAGGAGATAGGCAGACGTCTGGCGCTCTGGGCGCTGGCGAAAGATTACGGCCGCAAGAATATCGTCTATTGCGGTCCCAAGTATAAATCCACCAAGGTTGAGGGCAGGCAGATCCGCGTAAGTTTCGATCATGTGGGTGGCGGCCTGGTGACGCGTGACAACAAAGCGCCTGACTACTTTGAGATTGCCGGCCCCGACGGCAAATTCGTGGAGGCCGCGGCAAAGATTGACGGCGCCACGGTGGTGGTCAGCAGCGACAAGGTCGCCAATCCGACGGCCGTGCGGTTTGCATGGGCAGATCTGGCACAGCCCAACTTGACGAACAAGGAGGGCTTGCCGGCCCTGTTGTTCCGCGCGGAAGTCGGGAAAGACAAGACAGTCGGCGATAAGCAGTGACCCAGACGGAGAAACGCGCCTGGGACAATAGACGAATACTGGCCTGTCTGTTAGTGCGATCGCATTGCCAATGATTCATCACGCGGAGAACACACAATGATGCCGAAGATGACAGTTGCCATTCTTGCCGTTTTTGTGCTGCCTACCATCGTCTTGGCCCTGCCACCGGCCTTGCCGGATCCCTATGGCATCGTGATCCAGCCGATTCCCGATAAGACCGTGGTCCTGACCTTCGACGACGGCGTCGCCAGTCACGCCACCACTGTCGCTCCAATCCTCAAGCCATTGGGTTTCGGCGCCTCGTTCTACATCTGCGACTTCGACAGTTTCAACACGCGGAAAGACTGGTACATGACCTGGGCACAGATCCAAGCCCTGTCCAAGGATGGATTTGATGTGGGCAACCACACCAAGGGCCACGGCGGAGCGTCCATCGACAACTGGCTGAACATGGAAGCCGAGTTTTCCTCAAACAACGTTCCCAAGCCGACGACGTTATGCTGGCCGGTCTATGCGGTGTACAAGCATGAATATCCGGCGCTGATCGCCAATAAATACACATTCGGAAGGGCGGGGGGCAACCGCCCTTACCGTCCGACGGTGGATCATCCGTTGAACGTGCCCTCCTGGGGCATTCAGAACAACGTCAGTGTGGACGCCTTCATCAGCTACGTGCAGCAGGCCGCCGGCGGCAAAATAGTGGTGCTCACCTTCCACGGCGTTCCGGAAGGAGAACATAAGGCGGTGAGCCTCGATCCGGCGACATTCAAGCAGATGATGAAGTACTTGAAAGACAACCGCTGCAACGTAATCTCCATGCGGGACCTTGCCAGGTATGTGGACGCCAAGAGAGCCGCGATGTTTCTGCCATTCCCTAACCGCTATCCCTGGGGCGGTATGACGCGAGAAGGAAATCTGCTTTATGTCTCCATCAGAAAGCTTCCCGCCGACCCCAAGGTTACCTTGTCCGGAATAACCACCAGGATTACGCGCGCTTGTTTTGCGGCGGACACAAAGAAGCAAGCATTGAAAATCACGGTCGCGGACACGGGCATCCACACCCTGACCGTGCCGCAATCCACCTTCGTGTCATCCAAAGATTACCCCACCGTGATCGTGGCCGAACTCAAAGGAGGTCCGATCGCGACCATCCTCGACTTCGTTATTCCTGGAGCGCCGGAAGCCGCGATTTCCGACGACGAGATCCGCGTGACCGTGCCGCTGGCCACGGATCTGACGAAACTCGCGCCGACCTACAACACGGGTTCGCCGCAGGTCAAGGGCAAGCCCGCATCCGGCTCCATCAATGACTTCACCCGGCCGCAGACCTACACCATCAGCGCGCCGGATGGCTCAACCCGGCGTTACCTGGTGAAGGTCACACGAACACTTGGTGCGGTGGTCATCACCAACCCAGGCTTCGAGAAGTTCAATACCACGGGCGAATATGACAATTCCATGGAATCCAACCCAAGCGGCGCCACGTGGACTTTCACGAAACGTCAGGGTGAGCTCGGCATCAGGGACCTCATCGGATCCGGCGGCGCTCCGCCTCCTCCGGATGGCTCGCGTCATTGTGTTTTCATGCGTGGTCCCGGAAACGGCGTCTCCCAGTCGATCACGTTCGACAAGGGGACATATAAGGTCAGTTTTGACGCGGTGAAGCGCAATGGTTATGAGAAAACCGCCGCACCCCTGAGAGTCACCATAGATAATGTGCCCGTGTTCGCTCTTGAGCCGTCACAGATCGCCGAGACATGGGCCAGCTATACCTCACCAGTGTTCCCGGTCACCGCTGGTATCCATACCATCGCCTTCACTCTCGGCGAGGGAGATGGCATGGACATGATCGATAACGTGGCGATCAAGTACTGCAAATGAACAGGGCGGAGATAGACTTCATTGGCTTGTAGCCCTGTCTACCAACCCCGCAAGAAACACGGAGAAGAACATGCTGACTTGGATAAACTGTTTGAAATGCGCCGTCACCGCACTGAGCCTCCTGTTCGCCGCACTTCCAAGCACCGCGGCGGATTTCTTCTTCAAGGATGGCGACACGGTCGTGATGATGGGCGACAGCATCACCGAGCAGCACATGCACAGCAGCTATGTGGAGGCCTGGTCGCTCACCCGGTTCCCCGCATGGGACATGAAGTTTCTTAATGTTGGGATTGGTGGAGACGGAGCGCCCGGCGGCAACAACCGATTCAAACGCGATGTGCTGCCATACGCTCCGACGGCAATAACCGTCAATTTCGGGATGAACGATGCCGGGGGCGACTATAAGCACTTCATGACCTGCTTGCAGGGGATAGCCGACCAGGCCAAGGGCGCCAACATCCGCGTCGCCTGGTGTAGCCCCCAAGCGTGTGAGAACCCCGAAGACAAGATGGCGATGGCGACGGCGGGCAATCGGAATCTCGAGAAGTTTTCCGAAGGCGTGAAACAAACGGCTGCGGCCAACGGCAACGCCCTGTTCATCGACCAGTTTCACCCCTACATTGCGGTGATTGACAAGGCCCGCCCCGAGAATCCCAAGAACCGGGTCGGCGGCGGCGATCAGGTCCATCCCGGTCCTCCTGGCCAGACCCTCATGGCCGCGACGATTCTGAAAGGCATGAACTTTCCAGCCCTCGTGGCATCGGTCGAGATAGACGCGGCATCCCGTAAAGTCGCCCAAAACCTGAACTGCGCGGTCGAAGGGTTGACGGTCAATGCCGATGGCAAGATCGAGTTCAGGCAGAAGGACAAAGCCCTGCCGTTCTTCCCCGAGGGGGCAAAGAGCATCTTGAAGTGGGTTCCTATCCTTGAAGAAATGAACGATTACCGAATGAAGGTGACAGGCCTCAAGGAGGGCAGGTATGAAGTCCGTCTTGGGGGGGTGAAAGTTGCCGAATACTCCGCGGCCGAGTTTGCTGCGGGTGTCAATCTGGCCCCAGCGGTTCTGACCATCGGCCCGATCGCGGACCAGGTAAAGGCGGTATGGGCCGCGATCCGCGCCAAGAACAGCTATTTCCATGACAAGATTTTTCGCGGTGTCATGCTCGCGGGAGGAGTTCCTGAGTTCATGGAAATCACGCATGAGACGGTCGAAGCCAAGCGTCAGGCGGTCTTCAAGGAGCGGATGGGCAGGATGCCGGAGTTGTTTGATTCCATCAGGAAAACGCTGATTATGCAGTCCCATCAAGTCGAGATTGTCCCAATTTAGGATCTCGACTGACAGACCATTGACGCCGCCGTTTGATTGTGCAATGCGCGGCCGTGTCGAGTAGGGCGGCGGAGGAACGCGGGAGACCCTGGTCAATGATTCGGAGTCCGCGGACCGCTACAAACACCTGGTCGACAAGGACGGGAAGTGGGTCGTGCGCGACGATGCGTGGATTGCCTACGGCAGCGAAGAGTGGATATCACTGCTTGCCGATGACAGAGCGGCCGCATAGGGCCCTGCCGACGGCAACAGGCGCCGCTCATGACCCGACGCCTTGACTCCCGTTGGCTGGCGGTTCGTGCATGACTGCGGACGCGTGACCAATAGTGCAACCGCGTCTGCCCTTACAACTCGCCGATGCGCTACACATCCCGCGAGTACTCCATGTGCCGGAGGTGCTTGCCCGACGGGTCTCACAGGGGCGAGTAACTCAGTCGGGATCTTGTGCGTGCAGGTGGGAACCGGCCGGCGAATCGCCTATAGCATGGGTGGGTGGCGCACAAGAAGTAAAATTGATGTATTTTTATCCACTATAAGATGTTTCTGGATAACTGGCTATGGCAATGCCAAGCGTGCCCGGCGTTGCGACCCCATGATGGAGGGGAAATGAGGAGGACATAATGGAGCGCTTCGACACCCGCTTTTAGAAGCGGCGGGTTCTGTTGCTAGTCGAAAGGCAAGAATCGTTCTCGCTCACTCGGTCCTGCCTTAGGCCTCTCCGGCCAAGTTTCCCGCCGATTTGTCGCCGTTGCGGTAGTGACAGGCAGCGAAGGAGATGGCCATGGTTACGTCAGCGCCTCATCGAGAGCCGGCCGGGGAGTTGATTGGACTGTCGCTGTGCGTCAGCGCGTTGCGGAATCAAATACACCGCCTGGCCGATTACGACATCAACGTCTTGCTCGATGGTGAGTCCGGCACCGGCAAGGAGTTGATTGCCCGCATCATTCATCAGTGCAGCCCGCGGCGCAACGGCCCGTTTGTCGGCGTCAACTGCGCAGCCATTCACGAGTCCCTGCTTGAAAGCGAGTTGTTCGGCCACAAGGCCGGCGCGTTTACCGGCGCCAAGGAGGCGACCGTGGGCTTTCTGCGCGCCGCCAGCGGGGGGACGATCCTCCTGGACGAAGTCGGCGACATGAGCGAGTCGCTGCAAAGCAAGCTGCTCCGCGTACTCGAGGAGCGGATGGTTATTCCCGTGGGCGGCACGGAGCCCGAGTGCATCGATGTTCGCGTCATTGCCGCGACGAACAAGGATCTGGCTCAGGCAGTCCAGCAAGGTGCGTTCCGCCGCGACTTGTATTACCGGCTGAACGTCGTCCGCCTCCACATCGAGCCGCTGCGGCAGCGGCGCGATGACATCCCCGCGTTGGTCGAGCACATGTTGAAAATGTGAAAACCATTCAAGCCGGGAATCATGATATGCCGATAGTGGTGAGGCAAGGCTGCTGAATCTTCCCCTCACGGGGAACAGCCCTTGAGGACCCGGCTTCCCGAAAAGGGAACTAAGACCGGGTCCTTTTTTTGGGGAGAGGGAATGAATGCTGCGTTCGTACGGCGGGCCAGGGATTGTACAGGCGGCACTGGCTGCCGGCCTGCGAGCGGACCTGCACGAACTCGATCTTGCCCTTCCGCATCGACGAACTGACCAGCATGGCCCCGCGGGCCGCAAGCGTGAACTGGGCGTCCCCGGCGGAAAATCAGGCCTTGTGGAGCTTCATTTCCAGGATGCCGTTCTTGTAGGTCGATTCGATCCCGCCGGGTTTGGCCCGGCAGGGAAGGAGCACCTCGGCGTGGTATCGGCGTTTGCCGCAGGCCGTGATGACAAGCACGTCGCCTTTCAGCTCGTGCTTGATGTCTGTCTCACTGACGCCGGGCAACTCGGCGATGACGCGGATATGGTCGCCTTCCTCGAAGACATCGACCACCGGCTCGCGGTCTTCCGCGACGGTCATTCCCTCGGCCGACTTGTGAATATTGCCAAAGGGCCTCACCGAGACGCCCTGGCTGTCGCTGCCGGCAAGGGTTCGGATGGAGAATCCGAATACGCCCTTGCCCTTATCGCCGAGGCCCGGAACGGTGAACTCGCCGCTCTGGTTGATCTCACCCCCCGCGTCCTTGAGCTTCGTCGCCATGTCGATAAGTCCCTGCACACCGTCCAGCAACCCCTTGAGGGCGAACCCGCCGGACGTCTGAACGTTCTCGCCGCCGTGCTTTGAGTCTTTCTTGGCCATGTCGTGTTCCTCATGTTGCGGGCTTGCATAGCCCAGGTCACATTCGTTTAGCGTCATTCTTCAACACAGACAGCGTCAGGCGCGCCGATAGGAGGTACTAGCCTACCCTCTGTCCCGCGAGTTCCGCTGACTCTGCGATGAACCTGCATCCAGCCTTGGGCGCGGCCCTGATTGCATCGCCGAGCCTCTTAAGCAGCGACTCCATCGCTTCGCCGGCCGAGGCGATCAGGTCGTGCTCGCCGCCGGACAGCGCCATTTCCACGGCCTCGGCGCCGTCCTCGACGGCCCGGGCCGCCAAGGCGACCTGTTCACAGTCCGCCAGGCCGCGAGCCTCGTTTAGCAGCACCCTGGAGGCGCGGATGATGTTCTCAGCCTTGATGGCCGAGACGATCTCCTCGCGCTTTCGATGGTCGGATTCCATCCTCGCCCGGCCCTCGGAGAGCATCCTCTGGACGTCCTGCTCGCTGGGCCTGGCCGCGGCACTTACGCGGATGCGGCTGGACGCGTCAGTCTGGAGGTCGGTGGCTGAGACGTGGATTATGCCATTGGCGTCGATGTCGAAGACGACTTCGACCTTGGCCTCGCCGCGAGGCTGGGCCGTGATGCCCGAAAGTTCGAACTCGCCCAGCGGCATGTTGTCGGCCGCAAGGTCTCTCTCGCCTTGCAGCACGCGGACCCGCATGGCGGTCTGGGCGTCGCGGGCGTTGGTAAAGAGCTTGCTGTCGCGAGTGGGCACGGAGGTGTTTCTTGCTATCACCCGCGCGAAGAGCCCGCCCTGGGTCTCTATCCCCAGCGACAGCGGGGTGACGTCCACGAGCGTAACCTTGCGGACCTGCCCGGCCAGGACGCCGGCCTGTATTGCGGCGCCCAGCGCGACGACCTTGTCCGGGTCGACATGCCCATAAGGTTCGATGCCCGTTATTTCCCTGACAAGCCGCCGGACAGCCGGCATGCGTGTCATCCCACCGACCAGGACGACCCTGTCGAGGTCGCAGGCATCCATGCGTGCGTCGGTCAGTGCGTTTTGTGCGGCGACGGCCATCTTGTCCATCAGGTCGCGTGTTGCCTGCTCGAATGCGTCTCTGGTTATGGTTACCTCGCATCGGTTGCCGTTGGCGAAGGAACGCGGCAGAACCACGCTGGTCTCGGTGTCGGTCGAGAGTCTGATCTTGGCCTCTTCCGCCAGTTTGCGGGCCAGGCGAAGGGAGGCCGGGCTGGCGGCCAGGTCAACCTGCCACTGCCGGCGGAACTGGTCAGTCAGTATATCCACGAGCCGCTGATCGTAGTCGTCGCCGCCAAGGTGCGTGTCGCCGCTGACGGCCTTGACCTGGAAAACGCCGTCGCCGAGTTCCAGGACGGACACGTCGAACGTCCCGCCGCCAAGGTCCCATACGAGGATCGTGTGGGCCTGTTCCATGTCCAGGCCGTACGCCAGGGCGGCGGCGGTCGGCTCGTTGACAAGGCGGACGACCTCCAGGCCGGCGATAGCGGCCGCGTCGTGAGTCGAACGCCGCTGGCTGTCATTGAAGTACGCCGGGACCGTCACTACGGCCCGGCTGATCGGCTCGCCAAGGTAGGCCTCGGCGTCGGCCTTGATTTTCTCGAGGATCATCGCGGAGATGTCCACGGGCGTGTAGTTTCGGCCGTCGATCGTGACGACGTAGTCCGAGCCCATCCGTCGCTTGATGGAGGCGACGATTGTGTCGCTTCCGCCGGCGCTCGCGTCATTGGCGTGGCCCAAGCCGCAGCCGGCCTGGGCCTGCGACAGGCCCATTTGGCGTTTGACGGAGAAGAACGTCCGCAGCGGATTGGCGACTGCCTGGGCCTTTGCGATTTGGCCCACCCACCGGCGGTCGTCGTGCGCGAAGGCCACCACCGACGGAGTGAGCGCCTCGCCTTCCATGTTCGGGATAACGACGGGCTGGCCATCCTTCATGAAGGCAGCCACCGAATTTGTCGTGCCCAGGTCAATGCCGATGATCGGTCCCATTCTGACGGTTCCTTGGGTGTTGGTTAGGCTGTCTTGCACGGCGTATCGCTTTGGTAGTCGCCAGGCGGAGCGCCGCTTCGCAGCAGCTCGCGATGGGCGGTCTCGACGGCCCGGATGGACTGGTCCCAATCAGCCAGCATGCCGTACTTGAGCATGGTCTCTGTGCCGGCGACGGCGAGGCTGAGCTGGGCCCCGATCAGGGGAATGCCCGCCAGCGAGATGACGAGGTCGGCTCGCAGGAACAGTCCGCGATCCAGGACCCTGTCCAGCAGGTCCACGAGTGTGGCTCGGCGATAGCTTTTTGGCAATTGCGGTTCCATGTATTGGTCTCACGCGCCGACGAAGCTGTACGGTGGCCAGGGGCCTGTGAATCGCACGCTGACGCCGGGGGTGTCCTGGATCGCGTCAAGTTCCAGGCCAAGCTCCTTGGCGCCGTCCGGCATGAGGCACGATAGGTTCAGGAGCATCTGCATGCCGGAATCGTCTTTCCTGAGTTTCTCGACGCGCACGTCGTCGACGCAGCGGCGCAGGCGGGTGTAGAAGTCCTGCGCCAGCGTGTCGGCCCGCTTCTCCACGCCCTGGCGGACGGCCTTGGCGAGCTTTTGCTGAATGACATGGGCCAGGCCCCGGGGCTTGGCCGAGGCCTCGTCTCGCATGTCGCCAAGCGCTTGGTTGTCCTCGACCATCGAGGCCGCCATCTGCCGGCGATCGCAGAAGATCTGCACCCCGTACTCGGCCTTGCCCTCGACCCGCTCCAGCAGCCGGCTGAAACGGTCTCGCTTTTCATCCAGCCAGGCTATGAGAGCATCGCCGGCTGAGCCGGTTGTGGCGCGGCGGACGATCATGTCGAAAGACATTGGCAGGACCGCGCCGAACGCGCTGGCTGCCGCCTGCACCACTTCCTGATGGGCGATTATC
>Ga0265595_1003179_pt1 | contig 10306 bp, 8 predicted proteins | sample saktaG_15_FD_190148 | JGI IMG/M metagenome (GOLD analysis project Ga0265595, IMG submission 190148) | Saline water microbial communities from Sakinaw Lake, British Columbia, Canada - sak_2013_06_06_50m | ecosystem: Environmental > Aquatic > Non-marine Saline and Alkaline > Saline ... | reverse complement strand
CATCGCCGGGGACGAGGTCTACTTCATCCGCAATCGCCACATCAACCACACCAACGTCTGCCGCAACCGCTGCCTCTTCTGCGCGTTCAGCCACGACGACGGCGACGCCGACGCCTACACGCTGACCATCGACGAGATCGTCGAGAAGGCGCGCGAGACGCTCGCGGAGGGCGGCATCAGCGAGATCCACATCGTCGGCGGCGAGCACCCGGACCTGCCCTTTGCCTACTACGTCGAGATGATGCGCGCGCTGCGCGAACTGGCTCCCGACGTCCACATCCAGGCGTTCACCGCCAGCGAGATCGCGCACTTCGCCAAGATCAGCGGCAAGACGGTCACCGAGGTCCTCCAGGAGCTCAAGGACGCCGGCCTCGGCTCGTTGCCGGGAGGCGGCGCGGAGGTCTTCAGCGGCCGCGTCCGCGACCTGATCTGCGAGCGCAAGATCAGCGGGCAGCGGTGGCTCGACGTCATGCGCGCCGCTCACGGCGTGGGCCTCAGGTCGAACGCCACCATGCTCTACGGCCACGTCGAGACTCCCGCCGAGCTCGCCGACCACATGATCCGCCTCCGCGACCTCCAGGACGACACCGGCGGCTTCAACGCGTTCATCCCGCTCTCGTTCCAGCCGGCCAACACCGGTCTCAGCGAGTTGCCCGGCCCGACCGGCTTCGACGACCTCAAGACGCTGGCCGTCGGCCGCCTCGTGCTCGACAACTTCACCCACATCAAGGCGTTCTGGATCAACGTCGGGCTCAAGCTGGCCCAGGTGTCGCTCGTGTTCGGCGTCAACGACCTCGACGGCACGGTGGTGGAGGAGAAGATCAGCCACGCCGCCGGCGTCGACACGGCGCAGGAGCTCAGCAAGGCCGAGCTGGTCCGCGTCATCCGCGCCGCCGGCCGCGTGCCGGTCGAGCGCGACACCCTCTACAACGTCGTGCGCCGCTACGATGACGACGCTTCCGGCGCCTGAGCGCGGCACGCCGGGCGGGTCGTCGGGGGCGCCGCCCGCGCCCCCGGACGCCGGCGGCGGAAGGTCTCCCGAACCTCCCGTCCGCGTGGGGCGCATCGAGTTCGTCAACTGCTTCCCGCTCTATCATCACTTCGAGAGGGAGCTCGCGGGACGCGGCCTCACGGCGCGCGTCGTCGAGGGGTACCCCGCCGAGCTCAACCGGATGCTCGTCGAGGGGGCGATCGACGTGGCGCTGCCGTCCTCGATCGCCTTCGCCCGCGACGTGGATGAGCTGACGCTCCTTCCGAGCGTCTCCATCAGCTCCTTCGGCGCCGTCGACTCCATCCAGCTCTTCACGCGCACACCACTGGCGCAGGTGCGCCGCGTCGCCCTCACGGAGAAGAGCGCGACGTCCATCTGCCTGCTCAAGGTGCTGTGCCGGGAGTGGGGCATAGCGCCGGAGTTCGCGCCGCGGCGGGGGCCGCTCTCCGAGGTGCTGGAGGACTTCGACGCGCTGCTGCTGATCGGCGACGAAGCGCTGCACCTGCTGCGTGTGGAGGCGTACCCGTACCACCACGACCTCGGCGCGGAGTGGAAGAAGGTCACCGGCCTGCCCATGGTCTACGCGGTGTGCGCGGCGCGTCGCGAGTTCGTGGCCGCCCGGCCGGCGGCGGCAGCCGCCGTGGGGGCGGCGCTGCTCGCCTCGCGCGACGACTGCGCCGCGAGGCCCGAGGCCACGGCCGCCGACGCCGCCCAGGTCTACGACTTCAGCCAGGCCTACCTGCTCGACTACTTCGACAAGCTCAAGTTCGGCTTTGCCGCGGACTACCTCGCCGGCCTGCGTGAGTTCTACCGGCGCGCCGCGGCCATCGGCGAGCTGGAGCGCGTCCCGGATCTCGCGGCGGCGACGTTCGCCGGCCCCGTCGAGGGCGCCGGCACGGCGGGCGCCGGCCGCGACCTGCCGGGTGACTCCCGGTCGCGGCACGGGTCCATTCAGGGCGGGGAGGTCGAGGAGTGAACGCCGGCGACCTCGTGTGGCGCCCCGCCGTCCCTACCGACTCGGATGGGGTGATCGCCGCCATCGACGCCTGGTGGCCGGGCGTCCACATGGTGCACGCCGTCTGTCCTCAGTTGTTCCAGCAGTTCGGGGACACCTGCATCATCGTGGAGCGCGACGAGCGCCTGGTCGCCTTTCTCGTGGGGTTCATGTCGCAGCGCATGCCGCGGGCCGGCTACATCCACTACGCGGGGGTGCACCCGGATCGTCGTGGCGCCGGACTGGGCCGGGAGCTCTACGAGCGCTTCGCGCGGATCACGCGGGAGCGCGGCCGGAGCGAGGTGTTCGCGGAGACCGGCGCCTGGAACCGGGAGTCGATCGCGTTCCACAGGGCGATGGGCTTCGAGCTCACTCCCGGCGATGAGGTCATCGACGGCACTCCCGTGCACCACGATGTGAGCGGACACGGGTTCGACTACGTCGAGATGGTGTGGGTCCTGGACGAAGCGACCGGCGGATGAGCGGCCCGTCGCCGGAGGGACCCGGCGTGCTCGAGCCCGCCGGGCGCATCGACGACGCCGAGGCCCTCACCCTGCTCGAGGGCGGCGATCTGCTGGCGCTGGGCGCCCGCGCCGACGCCGTCCGGCGGCGCCTTCACCCCGGCGACGAGGCCACCTTCGTCGTCGACCGCAACATCAACTACACGGACTACTGCATCTCGGGCTGCCGCTTCTGCGCCTTCTACAAGAAGCCGGGGAGCGGGGAGGGGTACCTGCTGGCGGAGGAGGACATCCACCGCAAGATCGAGGAGACGCTCGCGCTCGGCGGCACCGCGATCATGATGCAGGGCGGCCTGCACCCGGACCTCGACGTCTGCTGGTTCGAGCGCGTCTTCAGCGGCATCAAGGCGCGTTACCCGATCCACATCCACTCGCTCTCGCCGCCGGAGATCGCCCACATCGCCAAGGTGAGCGACCTGACCGTGGAGGAGACGCTGACGCGACTCCACGCCGCCGGCCTCGACAGCGTGCCCGGCGGCGGCGCCGAGGTCCTCGTCGACAGGGTGCGCACGGCGATCAGCCCGCGCAAGATCACCACCGACACGTGGCTGGACGTCATGCGCGTCGCCCACGGCCTCGGCATGAGGACCACGGCGACGATGATGTTCGGCTCGCTCGACACGCCGGCGGAGCGCGTCGAGCACCTGCGCCGCATCCGCGAGTTGCAGGACGAGACCGGCGGCTTCACCGCCTTCATCCCGTGGACGTTCCAGGCCGGCAACACGGAGCTCGCCGCCGGCCACACGCCCGCCACCGGCTTCGACTACCTGCGGCTGCTGGCCGTCAGCCGCGTCTACCTCGACAACATGCCGAACGTCCAGGCGTCGTGGGTCACGCAGGGCCTGAGGCTCGGGCAGGTCGCGCTCGCCTTTGGCGCCAACGACCTGGGCTCGACCATGATCGAGGAGAACGTGGTCGCCGCCGCCGGCGTGCGCAATCAGTGCGACGTGCCCGAGATGGTGCGGCTGATCCGCGCTGCCGGCCGCACGCCGGTGCAGCGGACCACACTGTACGGCGAGGTGCGGCGCTTCTGAGCGCCGCAGGCGGGTGCGGCTGCGCCCGCCCGCCACTCGCGCCGCCGCTTCCGCCGCGCCGCTAGTCGATCCCGAACGGCGGCTGGGCGGCGGCCACCGGCTGCGGATCCGCCTCACCGGGAGTGGCTCCGGGCTCCGGCGCCGCCCGGACGCGCCGCCATGCGCGGGCGAGTACCGGTGCGGCGATCGCCAGGCCGATGATGTTGACGACCCCGCCGAAAGCCATCACGTAGCCGGACATCCACCCGTACATGACCGGCGCCGTCAGCGTGCCGATCAGGCCGGCGAGCTGCATGGCCGTGGTCTCGAGGCCCGTCACCGTCCCGACGAACCGTCTTGGGCTCACCTGGACGAGGAAGGCCTGCTTGGCGGGGTACGAGAACGCGATGGCGAACCCCTCGATCACGTTGACGACGATGAAGACCACGAGGCTCGTGGTCGTGCCGTAGATGATCCACGCGGCCGCGGATATCGTGTAGCCGGTGAACATCAGGATGAAGCGGCTGTAGCGGTCGGCGATGATCCCGCCCACGAAGGCGAACAGCATCGGCACGCTGAAGGCGATCCACGTGGCCGAGATGTAGGTGTTCGAGGCGCCGAGGTCGCGCAGGAAGAGACTCCACACCACCTCGAACGCGCCCATGGCGAAGTGGCTGGTGAAGCCGACCAGCAGAAAAGCCAGGATGGCCGGCGTGAGGATCTGTCTGTAGGGCGGCCTCTCGGCTTTGGCTCCGCGCCGCGCACGGCGCCGCTCCTGCAGCTGGGCCGGCTCGCGGATGAAGGCGACCAGCGCCACGGCGGTCAGCGCCGCGAGGATCGCGCCGAAGTAGAAGATGGAGTGGAAGCCGGTGGTGCCGTCGCCGAGCAGCCGCAGGGCGGTGGCGCCGATGGCCGGCCCCACGATGAGGCCGCCGAACTGCGCCGACATGAGGATGCCGTAGGCCTTGCTCCGGTTGGAATCCGTGGTGACGTCGGCGACGTAGGCCATGGCCGCCGGTGCCACCGCCGCCGTCCCGATCCCTTCGAGCAGTCGGAACAGCACGAACCACCAGGGGTTCATGGTCGTCGTGAAGAGCAGCATCGACACGGCGAAGAGCATGACCCCGCCGATCATCACCGGCTTGCGGCCGATCATGTCGCTGAGCCAGCCGAAGGGCGAGGAGAACAGGAGCGTGCCCAGATAGAACATCGCGGAGATGAGGCCGATCATGAACAGCGAGCTGTGGGCCTCATCTCTGAGGAAGATGGGCAGGAACGGCATGATCGCGCCGAAGCCCGTCCAGACCACGAACTCCGCCGCGCTGACCACGCCGAGCTGGAGCCAGCTCGTGCGCGGCGTTGCAGGGAGTCCGGGCGTTTGCGTGGTGCTGGGGGAGGTCATGGTGCCTTTGCGTTCGCGCTCGAGGGCCGCGGACCGGCGTCCTTCGGCCACCCTACGGAGATGACCACAAGGGTATCACCTGTCCCCGGGACGCCGCAGCCGCCGCGGACGGCCGGCTGCGGGCCGGCCGCCGGCGCGTCAGGCCTCGCGCACCTCGCGGGTGAGCAACCCCAGGAACGCCGACACCGCGACGATCGCGCCGGCGACGATGAAGAGCGCGCGAACGTCGAAGACGCCGGCGAGCGCCCCGCCGGCGAGCACCGAAAGTGCGTACGTGCCTTGGGTGAGCGTGAAGCGCGTGCCGAGCACGCGGCCGCGCATGCCCTCGGGCACGACCTCCTGCAGGTAGGTGTCGACGGCGATCAGGGCGACGGCGTTGGCCACCCCGAAGAGCAGGAAGGGGATGCTCGCCTGCCAGACCGACTCCACGGCGGCCACGGCCGCGAGACACGCTCCCATGAACGCCAGCCCGACGACCATCGTCCAGCCCTTGCGCACGCGCGGCGCGAGCGTGGCGAGGACGAGTGAGCCGATGAGGTACCCCGCGCCGACGGCCGCCTCGAGGATGCCGAAGGCCTTGGTCCCGCCGCCCAGCACGCGGACGGCGAGCATGAAGGTGAGGGGATAGGCGGCGCCGAGACCCGCGACGCAGACGATGATCATGACCGTGTTGGCGCGCAAGCCGGGGTGGCCGCGGAGAAAGGCGAACCCCTCGCCCAGTTCGCGCCAGAGCGCACGCGCGCTGCGCTCGGCGGCTGCGCGCGCGGGAGCCCGGTAGCGCATCAGCAGCAGCGCTACCGCCGAGACGACGAAGGTGACGGCGTCGAGCTCGAAGGCCGTCGTCGTGCTCACCGACGCGAGGAGCAGGCCGGCGAAGGCCCACCCGAGGATCTCGGTGAGGTTCTCGGCGGTGGCGAGCAGTGAGTTGGCGCGCATCAGCCGGGCGCGCGGCACGATCTCCGGGACGATGGCGAGCTTGGCGGGGTCGAAGAACACGCCGGCCGTCGCCATCGCGAAGCTGAGCGCGTAGACCAGGGGCAGCGAGCGGGAGGCGACCAGCGGCACCAGCAGGACGAGTGCCGCACGGGCCACGTCCGCGAGCACCATCACGCTGCGTTTGTTGAAGCGGTCGACGAGCACGCCGGCGAAGGCGCCGAAGAGGACGTAGGGGAGCGTGTAGAGGGCGAACACGGCGCCGGTGCCGACGGCCGAGCCCGTGCTCGTGTACACGAGCCACGGAAAGGCGAGCGCGGCCAGGCGGTCGCCTATCTGCGAGACGAACTGGCCGGCCCAGAGCAGCAGGAAGCTGCCGTTGCCGGTCAGGGTCGCGTCCGGTGTCTCCGTGGCGGCGGCGTTCGCCTCTATTGCTTGTCCCCCTTGCTGCGCGACATGCCCGCCGAGGCGGGCACGCTCGCGTGCCCCGCGGCCGATCTCCCCACGGCCGCCGCCGAAGCCTACAACATGCGGGGTCGTGTGTCCCGAGCCGGGGTCGCCGGAGCGGGTTCCGGCGGGAAGCGTTGTCCAAACTGGCAACTATGACCGTACGAATTGCCCACTATGTCCAAGCACGCGGGCTAGGCACGACCCTGCGTGTATCCGTAGAGTCGTTGCACGATTGTCAACCACATTGTATCGGCACCAGGCCGAAAACCTTTAGGAGGCGACATGCGCTTCGGTGGAAAGATGCACATCAAGTCCGGTGGCAAGATGCACATCCGTTTCGGCGGGAAGATGCACTGACCGCGAGTCGTCGATCGACTGAGGTCCGCTCATGAGCAAGAAGATCGAAAAGACACTCGCGTCCCTGCTGTTCGCCCTCGTCACGAGCGGCGGCGGCAGCAAGATGCACTGACCGTTCAAGCTTTTCGGTTCGGTGCCGATAGACGGGGCACTGCACACCCCGTGAGGTGCCGTGACCATAGCCGAGCGTAACTACCGCGTGCTCACCACGAGCCTGGCGCTGTGCGCCGGGTTCGTGGCCGCGTACGCATCCTTCTTCCCCGGTCCCATCCCGCTCTCGCCGGCCGTCATCCGCGACGCCGTCGTCTTCCTCGTGCTCGCGATCATCGCCGACGAGATGGCCGTCGAGGTCTCCGACAGGGTGACCCTGGCGGCGTTCAACCTCCCGATCCTGCTGGCGATCATGTTCACCGGTCGCCTGCCGGCGATCGCCGTCGCCGTTGGCGTCGGCCTGTGGGGCGCCTGGCGCGAGAACACGCGAGCCGTGGTCGTCTACAACACGGCCAACTTCGTGGTCTCGGTCTTCCTCGCTTCGCTCGTGTTCGACGCCCTCCTGGGTCCGCTGGGCGTGGCGCTCAACGAGCTGACGTTCGGGCTCATCGTCGCGGGGGCCGCGGCGGCCGTCGTCTTCGAGGCCACCAACCTGGCGCTGCTGAGCCTGGGTATGCGCGTGAAGTACAAGCGTCACTTCACGGCGTTCTGGCGGGAGGAGATGCCTCCCTTCGTCCGCTCCCTGGCCGTACTGCTGCTGCTGGGTCTCGGGATCGCGGCTCTGCACGCGGCCGCCGGGATCATCGCCGTCGCGCTCCTCTTCATCCCGCTGTTCGCGAGCCAGTACATGTTCAAGCTGCTGGTGCGCGAGCGCGAGCACGTGGCCCGGCAGACGGAGCTGAGCGACCAGTACCTGGAGATGAACATCGGCCTCGCCGCCGCCATGGTGGTGCTGCTCGACAGCAAGGACGAGTACACGGCGCAGCACTCGGCGGCCGTGGCGATGTACTGCCGCGACATGGCCGCCGTGCTCGAGTTGCCTCACGAGCAGGAGCAGGCGCTGCACCTCGCCGGCCTGCTCCACGACCTCGGCAAGGTGGGCGTACCCGACGCCGTCCTGCGCAAGGCGACGGCGCTCGACGACGCGGAGTGGCAGTACATCCGGCAGCACCCGGAGAAGGGCGCCGAGGTGCTCTCGCACCTGGCCGCCTACCAGGAGGTCGCCGACATCGTCCGCTACCACCACGAGAGGCTTGACGGCAGCGGCTATCCCAACGGGATCCACGGCGAGGCCATCCCCGAGCTGAGCAAGGTCCTCGCGGTGGCGGACAGCTACCACGCGATGACGTCCGACCGCCCCTACCGCGGGGCGCGCAGCTCGTTCGAGGCGCTCAAGGAGCTGCGCACGATGGCCGGCGTGACGCTGGACGAGGACTACGTCGAGGCGCTGGCGCGGGTGCTCCGCGACAAGGACCTCGCCTACCGCGACGGCAGCTCCACCGACTTCATGGTCGAGTACGAGCGCGGCCGCATCAACCTGCGCCTGCGCGGGCAGGCGCTCGCCGACGTCAGCGGTCTCTCTGAAGTGCAGGAAGGTCCAGCGGCAAGCTGACCAGCGCGCGCGCCGCGAGCGCCGCCGCCACCGCCTTCAGCACGTCCGCCCACACAAAGGGCGCCACCCCCAGCAGCACCGCGGAGCGCGGGCCGACGCCCAGCTGCAGCGCCAGCCACAGGGCGCCGAGGGCATAGATGGGGCAGAGACCGGCGAGGCCGGCGGCCGTGAGGCGTGCGAGCGAGGGCCGGCCGCCGCCGGCGATGAGGCCGGCCACCACAGCCGCCGGGACGAACCCCCAGAGGTAGCCGCCGGTCGGCCCGAGCAGCACCCCGAGGCCGGAGGTCCCACCGGCGTACACGGGAGCGATGAGGCCGAGACCCAGGTAGGCGGCGACGCTCAGAGCTCCGATGCGCGGCCCGAGCGCCATCCCCGCCAGCAGCACGACGAGCGTCTGGAGCGTGAACGGGACGGAGCCGACGGGGATCGCCACGTACGCCCCCGCCGCGATCATCGCGGCGAAGACGGCGGCGGCGGCGATCTCGCGGGTCGTGACGGGGGTCGCGGCGCCCAGCAATTGTCAACCTCACAGGAATCGAGAGAGGTGACAATGTAGTGAGCCCCCGGGCGGCTGTCAAGACGGACCGTCCGCCGCCCGGGGGCTTCGCGCTCTTCGCCGGCTACGAGCCGGGCGTCACGAGTGCAGCGTCACGTCGCCCGAGTGGAAGCTGCGGACGCGGCGCTCGGGGAGCTGGACGAGCAGCGCGCCGCGGTCGTCGATGCCGGCGGCGGCGCCGACCACGGGCCCCTGGCGCGTCTCCACGCTGATGGTGCGGGAGAGCAGGTAGTCGCGCTCGCGGAAGGCGGTGAGGGCGCGCTCGAACCCGCCGCGGGAGGCCGTCTTGTAGTGGGACTCGAGGCTGAGAAGCAGGGCGGCGAGGACCTCGCTGCGGTCCACCGCCTCGCCGCCGACCATCTTGAGCGACGTGGCGGTGCGCCGCAGGGCCACGGGGAGCTCGCTGTACTCGGTGTTCACGTTGAGCCCCATGCCGAGCACGACCCAGTCGACCTCGTCCTGCTCGCCCGAGACCTCCATGAGGATGCCGCCGACCTTGCGGTCGCCGATGAAGAGGTCGTTGGGCCACTTGATCGCCACCTGCGCGGGCACGTGCTTCTCGATCGCCTCGGCCGCCGCCACGGCGGCGACGATGGTGAGCAGGTGCGCCTCGCTCATCGGCAGCGGAGGACGCAGGACGACGGAGAAGAGCAGGCCCTTGCCGGCCGGCGAGGTCCAGCGGCGGCCGAGCCGTCCGCGGCCGGCCGTCTGCGACTCGGCCACGACCACAGTGCCCTCCGGGGCGCCTCTGGTGGCCAGCGCCTTGGCCTCGATGTTGGTCGACTCGATCTCGTCGTGGTAGCGGAAGGAGTGCCCGAACACGGTCTTCTCGGTGCGCGCCGTGACGTGCGCCATCGAGAGCCGGCAGGGCTCGTCCTCGAGCCGGTAGCCCCTGCGCGACACGCCGGTGATGCTGTAGCCGCGCTTGCGTAGCGACTTGATGTGCTTGTGCACGGCGTTGCGCGAGATGCCGAGGACGTCGCTCATGGCCTCGCCCGAGACGAAGTCGCGGCTGTCGCGGAGGATGTCGATGACCGTCTGCTTGCGCTGGCTCATGTTGGTCGACTCGATGTAGGTGACGGAAACGGGCGATTCCATAGGGCTCTCCTTGAGGGACATAGAAGCGACGTCCGGAGGCTAGCCCGTAGGAACCGTTGGTGAATCATACCCAGGTCGTATTTGTCGTCCCGCCGCGCCGGGGACTACGCACGCCCGCGGCCGGCCTCAGGCCGAGCGGCCGATGAGGCCGATCGCTCGGTGGTACTCGAGGACGGCGCCGACCCGCGTGGTCTGGCCGAGCTTGCGGAGGATCCGGGTGATGTGCGTCTTGACGGTCGGCAGCGCCAGGAAGAGATCCTGCGCGATCTCCGCGTTCGTCCTGTCCTCCGCTATGAGCTCGAGGACCTGGCGCTCGCGCCGCGTGAGTTCGGCGAGTGGATCGCGGGCATCTCCGCCGTCGCCCATCGCCGCCACCCGTCGTCCGGCC
>Ga0265595_1003175_pt1 | contig 10313 bp, 9 predicted proteins | sample saktaG_15_FD_190148 | JGI IMG/M metagenome (GOLD analysis project Ga0265595, IMG submission 190148) | Saline water microbial communities from Sakinaw Lake, British Columbia, Canada - sak_2013_06_06_50m | ecosystem: Environmental > Aquatic > Non-marine Saline and Alkaline > Saline ... | reverse complement strand
ATTACTTCAATTTATCCTCTTAAAGGTTAGATAATCCCAAATTTCAACGAGTTCGTTTAAAGTCTGTTGCTTGGCTTCGCCCAAATTTTAATTTTTCTTTCTTTTCCCCCCCTAATGATACGAGAGATAAGCCCGCAATCCTTCGGACAAATAGCTTTTGTCTTCGACAAAATAGAAAAACTTCTTTTATCCGACCAAACGAAACGACAGCGAAATTAAAACTTCGCATAACCAAGGATAAAAGGTTCGCGAGGCTCACGAAAATTTTTCTATTTACTGGGGTCTAAAAAATAAATGTGCATTTATACTTCTATCTTGGGTGTTTCTTATAATAGATTCTAATAAATCTTTTGTATGGCTTTGGTAATCTACAACTAAGGTGTCCTCTTTTTGTAAATCTAAAGAGTGTTCTATAAGGAGCGTTGATAATCTTTCTTCCATATCTTTGGCATTATGATAAGATTTATATACTTTTTTATAATTCTAAAATTATGGATATTAGACTAGCAATAAAAGAAGATATAAATTTGTTTATACCCCTAAAACAAGAATTTAATAATGATTATGGAATTTCTGAAAAATCAGAAAATTTTATCATTGAAGAATTTGAAGATTACATCAATAAGGGATGTATTACAGTTGCAATTATTAATTCTAAGATAATAGGTTATCTTGCCGGGATAATTGAAGAAGATATATATGAAAGATTTGGACATATTGGAGAAGTCTTTATATCAAAAAATTTTAGAAATAAAGGAATTTCAACGAAATTAAAAGATAAATTCATTGAATTTCTTAAATCAAAAAAAATTAATTTGTGTAGAATAGACGTTAATCCAAATAACCCTGCTCAAGAAGCTTATAAAAAGTGGGGTTTTGAGATAGATAAATATAGAATGAGTTTAAATTTTTAACATTTACTAAAAACCTCTTCTTTTTTTAGGAAAAAGAAGCAAAAAGCACGCGTCTCTCTAATTCCTCGCCCCCCAAATACGAGATTTAAATTTTCTAAATGCCGAAAGAAAAAAATTGCTTCGCCTCTATCCTGTTCCACCCCCCACATTTCACTCTCCAACAATAAACAAATTATATAAACTCCATCAGATCCATCCTATTATGACAATCTACTCTCATTCGCGTTTAAGTTGTTTTGAACAATGTCCTTATAGATTTAAATTAAAATATATTGACAAAATAATTCCTGAAATTGAACAAACAATTGAAGCTCACCTAGGAAAATCAGTTCACGAAGCACTTGAATGGCTCTACACCCAGGTAAAATCAAGATCAACTCCAGAAATAGAAAAATTAATTGACAAATATTCTGAAATATGGATTAAAAATTTTAAACAAAACATTGAGATTGTAAAAAAAGAATTTACAGAAAAAGATTATTTCAATAAAGGCATACAATTTTTAGTAGACTACTACTTAAAACATAGTCCCTTTGAAGACAACACTTTAGAAATAGAAAAACAAATAACACTAAACTTAGACAAAGAAGGAAAATACAAAATTCAAGGGTTTATAGATAGATTAACATTAAACCAAAAGACCGGAGAATACGAAATTCATGACTATAAAACTGCAGGTTCTCTCCCTTCAAAGGAAAAAATAGAAAATGACAGGCAACTTGCATTATATTCTCTCGGAATAAAAGAAAAATTCGGATATGATAAAGAAGTTTGCTTAATCTGGCACTACTTAAATTTTAATCAAAAAATATGTTCAAAAAGAACAAACATCCAACTTGAAAAATTAAAACAAGAAGTAATCAACTTGATAAAAGAAATAGAAGAAACAAAAGAATTTCCTGCAAAAGTATCCCCGTTATGCAATTGGTGTGAATATAAAAACATCTGCCCAACATTCAAAAATTCCAATTAATTTAAATAATCTAATTTCTATTTTTAAAAATGTGTAATCAATGTATAATCAACCCGGTTTATGAGTTCACAAATAAGCGAACTCTTTGCAAGACTTGTTTTGTTAGGTGGTTTGAAAAAAAATTCTTCTACACTTTAAGAAAATTCTCCTTAGTTACAAAATCAGATAAAATAAAAACTTCAAATTCAAAAGATATTAGAAATGTTGTATTAAAAGAATTAATCAAAATTTACAATTCTAAAGTTCCAAAAAAATCAGAGAAGACAACTCTCAAAATTGCAAACTTTCAAACAACAGACTCAATTGCATATTCAATAACTAAAGATTTATTTAAAAATAAATTATCCAACAAATATTTACCAAAATTAAAAAATAAAATAAATCCTCTCTATCTTTTTTTAGACAAAGAAATTTTGCTTTATGCAAATTTAAAAAAATTAAAATTCTCAAATAAAAAACAAAAAAATACAAAACTTCCTCAATTAGTAAATAAACTTGAAGAAAAACATCCCGAAATTAAACATGCAATTATTCAAAGTTATTTAAAACTGTATTAATTTTTTCCTTCTAAACTCTTAATAAAACGAGAAATAAATTTATCGTCAGACTTATGCCTTAAAGATTTTATTTTATAAAAATCAGTTCCAGATTTGGTTTCCTTTTCAGTTCGAATTTCTGATCTAGATGCATTTTTCATTTCCTCTGATATCAAAATTTCACTTCGTGAAAGAGACGCTATCTTCTTCGCCTTAGACATAAAACTTCCTAAGCTCATAAAAACCAATCTTCCCTCTTCAATCTTCGAAATCATTTCTCCAATATGAACAGACAAACCATAATCAAAAATTTGTTTAAATAAAGTATTATGCTTATCTAAAATATTTTTAACATCAAATGCGAAATCAATTAACAATCTTTCGTGCTTAAATGATCTTGTAACAACAGGACTCGCGATAAAAAATACATAATCTGAATTCTCATAAATCTTCAGTTTTCTTTCTTCAGCCAAAGTAATAATACTCTGAAGTGTAGCTGAAACATTAGATTTATTCTTTAAAATTTCAGAATAATTATTCAACTTTAAACAAACAACTCCATTCTTCTGTCTTTCTCCTCTTATTGAAAGAGACAATTCAGAATTTGAACCAAGGAGTAAACCAGAATAATTTAATGGTTTTTTATCAACTTTTTTTTTAAATTTAATATCTTTTAATCTTCCTATAAAACTTTTTTGATAGCCTTTTTTTGCAAAAATAAAAACAGTTATCCCCAAGATAACAATAACAAACAACCAAACAATAATCTTAGTTAATGAATTGCTTGCACCAATCTCTTTGACTGAAATAACTTTTCCTGTTAAAGAAACTGCAGAAGAAACAGAATTATCGTCGTCATAAACTTCAATTTGATATTCCCCCTTTGGTGCAGTTAATGTATATCTTCTACTTTCTTGAACCGCTAAATAAGGCTTTACATTTACTAATTCCTCTCCAATTTTGACTAAAACAGTTTTATTATATGGAACATTTCCTTGATTTGTCAAGATTAAAGTTTGGTTAATAATCTCAATTCCAACTTTTTCAACTTTTAAAATTTCAAAAGTGGACTCAGCAGAAAGTTTATTTGAAACAGCATAAACTTTCCATTTTGCAGGAGGAGTAAACGACTCAACTGAAAAAGAAAATAACTCTCCAGTTAAAATTTCTACTTGACTTAAAATTTTATCTTTCTCATCTTTAACTGTTAAAATAGAGGAAGCTTCCATTGGCTTTCCTGTTTGGTCATGTAATACCAACTTAACACTTAAATCTGTCCCAGGTTCAATTTCATCGTTCTCAAACACAATTTCAAAACTTGTTGGAATTTGTTGAATCAGAAGATTTACACTTGTAGTTCCAATATTTGTTTTTTCATCATCTTCATCTAATTCATAAGCTTCTAATTCAAGAGCATAAGTTCCGGATTCTAAATTTGAAGGAAAAGAAATTTCTGCATTAAAATTACCCTCGCTGATTGAACTTATTTGCTCTAATTTTACTTCTCCAGACTCATGAGTAAATTTTAAGTTTAACCACCCACTAGAAGCTTTTGAATTTTCCTTTATTGCAGTTCCTCGAAAAACAATACTTTGTGAAGGCTTAAATTCTCTTTCTGTTGTCTCAAGATTCAAAACAATTAAATCTGAAATTTTAAATTGATTACTTAAAACATAATCTCCGTCAAGGATTCCTTTAATTTTACAATCTCCTCTTTGGTTTCCAATAACTTCGGGGGATAAAATTAAACCAGACTCAATTTTCTTTTCTGCCCCTGCAACTAAAACAATCCCATTTTTATAAAAATTTGTTTCAACACCATTACAAATTAAATTCATTTGAAACAAACCAGACAAACCAACAGCAGATTTAATCACAACAGGAATATCAAAAGAATCCCCAAGATTATAAATTTCATCCATTGTCTTTTCAATAATAATTTCAGATGAAACTAACGAAATCAAAAATACACTTAAAACAAATAAATAAATTATCTTCCTCATTTTATAAATCAAAGAAGGAGGTATTTATAAATATTTAGTTGAAATTCCAGAAGTTTTATAAATTCAGAATCTATAAATTAACATGAAAAAGCAGGTTGTAAACCCCTATTCAGTTGAAGGTTCAATTGATTATGATAAACTAATAACTGAATTTGGAGTTAAAAAAATAACCCCCGAAGTTCTAAAAGAAATACAAGGATTCACCGGAGAGCTTCATCCCTATCTAAAAAGAGGAATTTTCTTTGCTTATCGAGATTTAAAAAAAGTTTTAGATGATTTCAAAAAAGGCAAGAAATTTTTCCTTTATACTGGACGAGCTCCCTCCGGCCCAATTCACCTAGGTCATATAAGTGTTTGGTTATTTATGAAATGGCTTCAGGAGAAATTTGATGTAGAAGTATGGTTTCAATTTCCAGATGAAGAAAAGTTTTTATTTAAACAAGATACAAAATGGGAAGATATTCAAAAGTGGACTCATGAAAATATCTTAGATGTCATTGCTCTTGGGTTTAATCCTAAAAAAACACATTTCTTAATTGACACAAAACACGCAGGAATAATGTATCCTGAAGCAATTAAAGTTGCAAAAAAAATTACTTTTTCATCTATAAAAGCAGCTTTTGGATTCACAGATTCAAACAACATCGGAAGCATATTTTATACTGCAATGCAGACGGTTCCTATTTTTTTACCGAATATTTTAAATAAAAAAAATGAAAATTGTTTAATTCCACTTGGAATAGATCAAGACGTCCACTTCAGACTTTCAAGAGACATTGTAGAAAAATTAGGACATAAAAAACCTGCAATAATCCATGCAAAATTTATGCCCCCCCTAACTGGGACAGAGGGGAAAATGTCCTCTTCAAACCCAGACACAGCAATTCTTTTAACTGATTCGCCAAAAGAAGTTGCCCGTAAAATCAACAAATACGCGTTTTCAGGAGGACAGCCAACAATTGAAGAACACCGAAAAAAAGGCGGAAATGTTGAAGTCGACGTCGCATGTCAATGGTTAAAATACTTTGAAGATGACGATAAAAAACTCGCAGAAATTTATGAAAAATACTCAAAAGGGGAATTATTATCTGGTGAAGTTAAAAAAATTCTCATAGATAAAATAAATGAAATTCTTACAGAACATCAAAAACGTAGAAAAAACGCAGAGAAGTTAATTAATCAGTTTGTTTGGAAAAGTTGAAGAAGTATTAACAAAATTAAAAGAACTCTAATCCCAATAATTTTAAAAACACCCCACCCGCAAATTTATAAATATTAATTCTCTTACTAATTTATGAAAATACTAAACCTTCATTGTGATTATATAAAGTTCAAACCCCTAAAAAAAGCTCTTCAAAAAATTGAATCCTTAGATGAAAAAGAAAAAAAAGAGATTCACGTAACAGACCCGCTAGTAGTTTTAACTGCAGTTGAAAAAAAAGATAGCAATATAGAATTAGTTGTTGAAAAATTAATAAAAGAGGTAAAAGAAATTGCAGATTCAGTAGGTGCTGAAAACATTGTTCTATACCCTTATGCTCATCTTTCAAGTGAACTTGCCGACGCTGAAACCGCAATAGAAATTCTCGCAAAATCAGCAAAAGGTTTATCAAAATTCTTCAATGTTTCTCAAGCTCCTTTTGGATATTACAAAGAATTTGAATTAAAAGTTAAAGGCCATCCTCTTTCAGAACTTTCAAGAGAAATAAAAATTGAGGGAAATGAAGCTGAAGAAACCTTCGATCCAAAACAACTTCTCAAAGAAATCTCAAAATCAAAACTCGACACTTCAAAATTAAAAGAAAACGACCACAGGATTATTGGAAAACAAATGGATTTATTCTCGTTCAATGAAGTTGCTCCAGGAATGATTTTCTGGCACAACAATGGACTAATTATTTACAACGAATTAATCAAATTCTGGAGAGAAATGCATCGAGATTATTCTTATCAAGAAATCAAAACACCCCAAATAATGGATTCAAAACTCTGGAAAATTTCCGGGCACTGGGAGAAATACAAAGAAAATAATTTTACAACAGAATATGAAAAGAGAAAATTTTTAGTCAAACCAATGAATTGTCCGGGAGGAATGTTAGTTTACAAAAACTCTCCAAAATCCTACAAAGACCTTCCATTAAGAGTTGGTGAAATTGGAATGGTCCATCGGGTTGAACTTTCTGGAGTATTGGCTGGTTTGTTTAGAGTTATTCAATTCACTCAAGACGACGCCCACATATTTTGCACTGAAAAACAACTTGAAGATGAAATTGCACTAGTAATGGAAATAATTGATTTATTCTATAAAAAGTTTAATTTGCAATTTGACCATGTAGAACTTTCAACTCGTCCAGAAAAAAGAATTGGAAACGACAAAGAGTGGGATGTTGCAGAATCAACTCTTAAAAATGTTTTAATAAAAAAGAAAATGAATTTCAAAATCAACGAAGGTGACGGAGCATTTTACGGACCAAAAATAGACTTCCACATCAAAGACTCTTTAGGAAGAACCTGGCAATGTTCAACAATTCAATTAGACTTTGCAATGCCTGAAAGGTTTGATTTAGAATATACTTCAAAAAATAATTCCAAAAAAAGACCAATAATGTTACATAGAGTAATCTACGGAAGTCTTGAAAGATTTATTGGAGTCTTAATTGAATCTTCACGAGGATGGATGCCAACATGGCTCGCGCCAATTCAAGTTAGAATAATTAATTTCACAGATAGAAACCAAAACTATGCAAAAGAAATTTTAGAAAAACTAAAATCAGAGATTCCAAATCTCCGAGTTGATTTTGACTTTGAGCAAAAAACAGTTCCTTCAAAAATCAAAGAATCATCACTAATGAGAATTCCTTATGTTGTAGTTGTCGGAGACAAAGAACAAGAAAATAATTCTTTAGCAGTTCGAATTAAAGGAAGCAGAGAAATTCAAAAGTTTTCAATTGAAGAATTTATTTCCAAGATAAAGAAAGAACTTGAAGAACGATTATAATCAAAAAACTTATAACCCCCTTAAATTTCTAAATTTTATGAACTTACAGTTTTACAAAGAAAAACTTGAACAGCTTGAAGAGTTTCAAAAATTTAAAAAAGAAAATCCTACAGCGTATTTCTGCTCTGCGTTTTTCTCAATAGATAAATCAGAAAAAACCCAAGACAACAAACAGCATCTTGATTTTTATGTTCCTGAAAAAAACCAAATTTTCAGTTTTCAATTAGAAGAATCAAAACTCGTTCCCCTCCCAATTATTGAAAATGCCCCAACGCCAGAAAAACTTGTTGGAAACTCAGAAATATCATTAAAAGAAATAGAAGAATTAATTATAAAAAAGATGCAAAACGAAAACATAACAAACTCAATTCAAAAAATACTTTTTTCATTTCAACCGTTTCAAAATAAAGATTTCTGGATTGGCACGATTTTCATTTCAGGACTTGGCATGATAAAAACTCACATTGACGATTCAACAAAACAAATAACCCACTTTGAAAAAAAATCTCTAATGGATATGGTTAATATTTTTAAAAAATAAAATTATCTTTTAATTTAATAATTCTCTAAATTTTATTCCTGCTGTCTTTCAATACTCTTTAGAGTTCCAATCGGAAGAACTTCTTTGTAAACTGGAACAACTACAACTCTCGACTCTCTCTGAAGAATAATGTGGAACCCAGATATCTTTGTAATCTACTTTCTCTATCTCTTAATCTTTGAATAGTTTTTCCATCCATTTTCAAAAGCTATCAGAACTCTTTTTCCTATTGATTCTCACTTAAACCTTTTCTTTCTCTTATTTTTCTAATAACATCAGCTTGCAAACTCGGGGGTATTTTTTCAAATATCTGATCTTTCAAACTTGAAATTCCTCGTCCTTCTGTTGCACTTCTTAAATCTGAACTCCACCCAATCATCTCCGCAACAGGAAGCTTTGCATCTACTTCTGCAGTTCCTCCATCTTGTCTCATATCTAAAATCTGTCCTCTCTTACCTCCAACTAATTTAGTAACTGCCCCCATAAAAGATTCAGGACAATCTATAACATGAATCTGAAGGGGTTCTAATAAAGTTGCACCTGCTGCTTTCATAGACTCTGAAATCGCTTCTCGCACAGCAGGATAAACCTGGGCGGGTCCACGATGAATTGCATCTTCATGAAGCTTAATATCCATTAAAGAAATTTTCATTTTAGAACACGGCTCCCTAGCCAATGGCCCTTGATTCATAACCATTTCAAATGCATCTAAAACCATTTCAATAACTTCACCAATATGGACTTCTCCTCTTGTCTCATCCAAGAAAACATTTCCTTTGTAAATGTTCCGAATACATTTAACCTCATCATTAGTCCAACCTAAAGAAGAATATTGTTTCAAAACATCTGAAGTATTTTTCTTAATTCTTCCTGTTGGAACCTCACCAAGTTCAATAGATTTACTTGCAACATCATCTAAAGGACTAATCTTAATAAAAAAACTATTGTGTTTATTTGGCGACCGACCCTCTGCAACAGGAGAGGCCTTTGAAACAGTTTCATTATAAACAATAATTGGATTACCCATTTTAACTTCCAAACCCTTTTCATTCTTAATTCTCCCTTCAATAATTTCCAAATGAAGTTCTCCCATACCAGAAAGCAAACTCTCTCCAGTCTCTTCATTAATCTCTATTTTTATAGAAGGATCTTCTTTTCCCACTTTTCTCAAAACCTCAATCAACTTTGGCAAATCTGCAGTTCGAACAACTTCAATAGACTTTGTAATAACCGGTTGGAACAGATGTTTAATTTCTTCAAAAGGAGTTTCTTGTTTTAAAGTCACAGTCTCTCCAACATCAATATTCAAACCAGTAATTGCTAAAACATTTCCTGCAGGAACTTCGTCGAGTTGCTCAGGTTTAATTCCATTATAAACAAAAACTTGTTGAATTTTTCCAGGCTTTCCAGTATTATTAGAAAAAACTTCCATACCCGGTTTTACTGTTCCTGAATAAAGTCTTCCTGCACAAATTTCTTTTCCTGACTTAGGTTCAATAACAATATTTGTAACAACAAATGCCAAATCTCCATCCCTCCTACAATTAATTAAATCTTGTCCTAACTTACTGTCAATATCTCCTTTCCAAATTTTGGGAATTCTATACTTCTGAGCTTCAACAGGATTTGGAAGATGTTTAACAGCCATATCTAAAATAACTTCATGAAGAGGAGCATTTTCCCAAACCCATTTATCTCTTTCTTCCGGAGTCATAGAACCATCATATAATCGATAAATATCCTTAAAACTAACTCCCTTCTTCTGCATAAACTGAATTGAAAGAGCCCAATTTTCCCTTGCTGAACCAAATGCAACACTTCCATCTGAAACACTAACTTTCCATTTTTCTCGATAATCTTTTTCTGCAATTTGTTCAATAAGAAGATTAAACTTTTCAATAATTTTCATAAATCTTTCTTGCATTTGCTCAGGAGTTACTTTTAACTCATTGATTAATCTATCAACTTTATTTATGAATAAAACAGGTTTTACTCTCTCTTTCAAAGCTTGTCTTAAAACAGTTTCAGTTTGAGGCATAATTCCCTCTACAGCACACACAAGAACAAACGTTCCGTCAATTGCCCTCATAGCTCTTGTAACATTACCTCCAAAATCAACATGACCTGGCGTATCAATTAAATTAATTAAATACTCTTCATCTTGATATTTATGAGCCATAGAAACATTTGCAGCGTCTACAGTCATCAATCTTTCTTGTTCATCTGAATGTTGCCATGTTGCCATACCATCGTCTAAATCTCCTGCGTTTTTAGAGGCCATCATTCCTGCTGCAGCTAAAAGATTATCTGTAAACGCAGTTTTACCATGATGAATGTGCGCACTAGTT
>Ga0265595_1003173_pt1 | contig 10314 bp, 6 predicted proteins | sample saktaG_15_FD_190148 | JGI IMG/M metagenome (GOLD analysis project Ga0265595, IMG submission 190148) | Saline water microbial communities from Sakinaw Lake, British Columbia, Canada - sak_2013_06_06_50m | ecosystem: Environmental > Aquatic > Non-marine Saline and Alkaline > Saline ... | reverse complement strand
TAAAACCAATGACATGATAAGCTTGCTCACCTTCCCTTATTCCTTTCTATCTCTGTTTGCATGACTATATCTATAATTTTATTATATTTGTAGTCAATATACAATGACATACTGTTTTGTTTTTTGGAGTAGCCGAGTCTCTCGGCTTTATTATTTTCGACTCCTAAGTGAAACGAGGAGTCGAGTATTACTATTTTTCGGTTGTTCTGAACTCTTCCCGAAAACTAACGGAGTGGGAATCCAGAAAAAAATACTTATTAAGCAGATGCAAATATGTGGATGAATAAAACAAATACTGGATTCCCGTTTTCATGGGAATGACATCCCGTTTTGTTTTTTGGAGTAGCCGAGTCTCTCGGCTCTATTATTTTCGACTCCTAAGTGAAACGAGGAGTCGAGAATTACTTTTTCGGTTGTTCTGAACTCTTCACGAAAACTAACGGAGTGGGAATCCAGAAAAAAATACTTATTAAGCAGATGCAAATATGTGGATGAATAAAACAAATACTGGATTCCCATTTCCACGGGAATGACATCCCGTTTTGTTTTTTGGAGTAGCCGAGTCTCTCGGCTTTATTATTTTCGGCTCCTAAGTGAAACGAGGAGTCGAGTATTACTTTTTCGGTTGTTCTGAACTCTTCACGAAAACTAACGGAGTGGGAATCCAGAAAAAAATACTTATTAAGCAGATGCAAATATGTGGATGAATAAAACAAATACTGGATTCCCATTTCCACGGGAATGACATCCCGTTTTGTTTTTTGGAGTAGCCGAGTCTCTCGGCTTTATTATTTTCGACTCCTAAGTGAAACGAGGAGTCGAGTATTACTATTTTTCGGTTGTTCTGAACTCGAGGATTTCGTCTCTCAAATCCAGTCCAACCATCATTTCGGCGAGAGACTCGCCGACTCCAAATCACCAAATTATTTCAAAAGCAGCATTTTGTTTGATGCAATTTCTTTCTCGTCCATCATTAATTTATAAAAATAAATCCCGCTTCCAACAGGCTGATCATTATCATCTTTACCGTCCCATTGAATTGAGGATTGAATATTGAATATTGAATATTTTCGGATTTTTTGTCCCTTGATATTATAAATCACAAGCTTTGCGTTCTCTGCGTCTTTGCGGTGAATATTAAAAGAAATAGTGGTTGAGGTAGTGAATGGATTGGGATAATTCTGCAAGATGAATTCATTAGAAACTTGTGACGGTATATCCACACCTGTGGTTGAAAATAATGTCATCTCAATAAGCCAGTTCCTGTCCAAATCAGGATTTACTGACAAGCACACCCAGCCAGATGGACAAATCCAAGCTCCCTTGTCTGGTTCCATTGGTCCTTCATCCAGCCATCCAACTTTACCATTTAAAGTATAAATCTCATACCCAATCCAATATTCAGTGCCAGACTCTATTTCGACAGGTTCAGTAAGAAAATGCTCTACCCATGTACTGTCAGCAAACGATTCTATTGGCGCCTCATAGACTAATTCTCCAGGAGGATTCTCCGGAGAACCACCTTCATAAATTTTTATCGTAATATCACAACTATCTGAAGATGTGGGAGCGAAAAACGATACCTTGCCAATTATATCTCCAACATTATCTCCGAGTTCCTCGTCGGTAAATCGAACAGCAATTTGCAAAGTATATTCATACGGCAGCTTAAATAAAATAGATGGGTCTCCACAATACTTCAATACTGATTGGTAATTGTAATTTACCAGGTCAAAATCAACTATCATATTTGTACTATCAATATCAACCTCTTTTGTTTGATAATAAATTCTATTAAGGTTTGCCGTAGCAGTATAGTGTCCTGGCATAACATCTAAGATTTCATATTCTCCATTTAAACTATCAACTACTGCAGAGTAATTGTAATCGCCAACAAAATTTATTACTGTCCCAGTTGGGTCAGCGCCACCTTCCACAGAAACCACACCTGTAACGCTTTCATAATTGCACAAATTAAAGTTAACTACCGTATGAGCAGAATCAATATAAACTTCTTTTGTTTGATAATACAATCTGCCCAAAAGTGCACTTGCAGTATAATATCCTGGAAATACTGTTTGCATCTCATAAAAACTATTTGAATCTTCAACAGTAGTTGAATAATTATAATCTCCTTCAAAGGTAATGTGTGTGCCAATTGGATTTACTCCATTGGCGTATACAGTCCCAGATACAGTTAACGGTCTATCTCCACCTTCAACATTAAGGACAGCACTATACACAATACAATATCCTGCTGGCATGCCTTCAGGTAAAGAGTACCATGCAGTAGTAATATTGCCTGGGCTATTTGGTCCCCAACCAAAATTAAGATGATATTCATCATCTGTATTGTATCCGTCACTGACAATTGCATGTCCATTGTTCCAGCCAGAAGTATAGATGCACAGTTCTGCCGGTCTTGCATTCATCATATCAGTACATAATGAATCGTAGAAACCCCACTCATACTCATACATCGAAATAGCCGAATCAAAACCAAATTTATTTATGAAAGCCTCTGGATCAGGCCAAGCACCTGACCCAGATGAACTATAATCCATTTCCACAGAAACGCCACAGGCAAAAGAAAGAGTGGCTTTATCGTCATTAGTTAATGTTATATTATTTTCATAGTGATAACGCAAAGTATCTAAATATACATTTAACTCTGGAAAAGATGGAAAGTCTCTTTCTTCGTGGTCATCATCAATATGAATACCTTGAGACCATGTAGTATAATCGTCTGTATCAGAGAAAGACGCATTACCAATATATTCATGGAAGTTTACGATCTGAACCATTGCCGTAGCTGTGCAACCCACAACGGAACGCAGACCACTATTATCTAATGGGCAAAACATATTATAAGGATAACCTTGTGCCCAGGTAGTTTCAATCCAGCCGCTTGTGGAAGTACTACCTGGTTCAGGCCACTGTTGAAAGTCTTTGGTTTTTAGTTCTTTAATACTGTCAGAAATATAATTATTCCAAAGCATATTATTGGTGGCTATCTTCTCAGAAGTGAATTTCGATTTTGCTTCTAATCTGAATTCCATATCTTTTTTTATCATATAATAGAGAAGATTTTCCTCGTCGCATATCAGATTATTTCTAAATGAATATGCAATAATTGGTGTAATATCGGTGTCCGAAGAGAGAACAATAAATCCTTTGGGCTGGAGGTCTGCGATAAAACACAGTTTTGTCTGATTATTTTCGTCTTCAACAACAGAAATTTCTGCGATTGAATATTCAATCGATTTGTTTTTATAAGCAAGTTGCGTTTTTACAGCCTGTTCAACATCATCTGCTGTGACTGGATTTGCTGATAAACAAATCGGCAAGAGTAATAAAAACAGAAATATGTAATATATCTTTTTCATTGTTTTTTCCTCATTTGGAGTAGTCCGGATACATTGGGGCATAATACGGCGAGAGACTCGCCGACTCCAAATATCTTCACACGATAAGGTTGTTCTGAACAGTCCAACCGACTCCAAAATATTTTAATTTACTTCAAATTCAAATATTCTTTTGCGGTTGATAGAAATTCTTTAGCTTTCTTGATCATTGAGAGTGCTTCTTCTTTGCTTGCCTTTGAAACAGGGAAATAGTCGCTTTCACTTCTTGCAGAAAATGCATCCAAAAGATATCTATGAAATTTGGTATCCATCAAATTCATTTTGGCTATATGTTCACCAAATGCTGCGATTAAAGCATGATTTGAAGACCTCTGGATGTTAATATTAAGCAACACAGCTGTTGCAGCATGGAACATTGCATAATAAGTTCTACTAATCACATTATCCCAATACTTTAGTTTTGAAAGGTCTTCGGCCACCTTAATAAACTGTTCACTTCTTTCTATATGCTGTTTTATTTCGTTTGTCATACTACGATACCTTCTTCAAATATATTACGAAACAAGGCATATTCCTTTTCAAGCAATTCGTTTTTCTCTAAAAAGAACAAATTGATGACACAGTTATTTTCTAAACTGATCTTTGCCCGAATTTTACTACAGCGTTCTCTTTCTTTGTATCTACTGGCAAGACCATCAAGGACTACTGCAATATCTATATCAGAATCCTCATTTGCTTCATTTCTTGCACAAGAACCAAAAAGATAAACTAATTTTAGATTAGAACCATAGATGTTTTTCAAATTATCCTGTATTTTTTTTGCCAGAACTAACGCTTCTTTTCTATTTATCATAATATTTATCTTTTCAAATGGAATATATACTGTCAACTTATTTTGGTACTTGCATGCATCATTAAGAAAATAAAAAAAAATTTCTAACCTATCATTTACTTTGCCTTTTTTTACTAGAATTCTTTGTAGGTTGACTCTCCACAGCAGTAACATAATAAAACTTTTTCTCATCTGTCAATGGTGCACTCCAACTTGTATCGTTAATTCCTGTTACTACATCTAACCAAGGTTTCGTGGCATAAGGGTCAGTTGAAGAATAAAGATTATATGTGCATCCCGGAACTGTATCCCAGGTAATATAAACAGAATCTGAGTTGATATAAATAATTACATTTTCAGGTGGATCAGGAGGTAGTGTAGTAAATTTAGCAGTACCCTTATTTGTAATAATATCCATCACACCAAAGGAATCATAGAAGTACACATCACCAAAAGTCAAAGTTGGTATATCCTGTTCAGTAGTCAGAGTCTGGAATACAATATCTGCAACCAGACCCTCTCCTTCTGGAGCTTCAGTAGTATCTGTACCAGTTAAGGTATAGGCAATACTTAATACTCCTGGAGTAGAAGTATCGATCATCCAGCCGAGTGCAGTGCCACCATTAGTAGTAAGGATGTTTGGTTCAAAAGTAATGGGGTTTGTAGAAGTAGCTGTTACATATTCAATCTCTGTCGGGTCATAGATAACCTCAAACTCATAAGTGTCTAAATTTTGCACTCCAGTACAATACACATCTACCCGTATGTAAGTTCCTGCAGGTTGTGAGGGTATGCATGTCAGATTCTGGTTACCATAAGTGGTTGCATCAAGATCAAATACTATGCCGGCATTCCCATTGGGACCTTTACCATCCTTGCCACCTTCACCGGATTTTGGAGGTGTGCCTTCGTGCCAGTGGTCTCCGAACACCTGCAAGTCAGCAGCATCTATAATCCCATCCGGCATTAGGTCGTATAGAGGATCCCAAAGAGGATCTGTGTCAATAAGGTGCCAGTGATCTCCGAAGAGTTGTAAGTCTGCAGCATCTACATAACCATCAAAATTGAAGTCAGCTTCTAAACATTGCTCTGTTGTAAAATTCCATTCTAAGGCTGGTCCATTACCTTTGATTTCAAATCCTTTCACTGGTGCCGTATAATTAGGAACCACCTTTGCATAATAATCCTGTTCATAATTCAAAGGTAAAACTGCACTAAGATTATAGAATGTATTTGATGTTTCTTCAGTATCAATAATCGGATTTGAATAATCAGGATTTACTGATAGTGTAATTATATACTTTGTTGGTGTTACACCTGATGGTGGAGCATCCAGTCAAGCTGTGCAACATTGACTGAAACATCGGTTCCAGTAGGTACAGGATTAATTGGTTGTTCAGGATCCCATTCATCGGCTGTGAAATTTTGAACTATATCGTTTTGGATATTTGTGAATGTTACTGTTTGTGGAGTAAAATCATAACCCACTTTTGTTGGTGTCAGGGTAACATAATCACCTTCATTAACTTCAAATGAATATGTTCCGGCTATATCTGTAAATACACCCGTAACAATTTCTACTCCCTCAAGTGGATTGCCATCAAAATCAACATATCCGCTAATAGTGTAAATAGGTTCAATGGGTGTATAAAAATCTTGATAATTCCCAGGTTCGTCTGCACTCCATTCACTCCAATCTCCTCCACTATCCTGATACCTGACATGCCAATGATAATGACTATCCCACTCCAATGGTAAACTAACTTTCCCTTCACCATTTTCAGGTATTGACCTTACCCAATCAACTTCCATTATAGCTGAATCTAATGGGGGACCACCTCCCCAACCAGGATCTCCTCCACTCCAATTACTCAATAGTATCGCTCCTGAATTATCTGGAATTGGACATCCTTCCGAAGACTGCATGATCTGGACTAACTCTCCGTTTATATAAAATTCAACTAAATTTGATTTCCAATTAAATGCATAATTATTAAAGTTATCTGATGGGTTAAAAGGCAAAGCTATACTCCTATGATAAAGTTCTTCAGATAAACCCTCATGGGGATGTAATACAAAGTGGACTATTCCTGTATTAGTTCCAAATTCATTTGAAAGAAATTCAATATCGATTTCATTATTGTCACCAGATGGACTCCACATAAAAAAAGCATTAACTACTCCTGGTTCGGATGATGTTTTAATTCTTGCTTCGTAATATCCGTAATGATAATTACTATTTACGGTTTCAATTTGGCCTGCCTCGAGTTCATTTGCTGGAACAGTTAGTATTACTTTTCCATTTTGAACTGACACATTTTCTGGATAAATATAACTACTTTGTGCTCCTGGCCAAGGTCCAGATTTACGCCATATTCCATTTGGGCTATAAATGTCACTCCATGAATCATCAAAATTGTCAGTAAAACAGGGAAGTGGCTCAAAATAACTTCCTGGTGAATATGTATGTGAATTTGAAGTCGTTGAGCTCAAAAATCCCGTATCATATACTATAAGATCTCCTTCTTCATCGCTTCTTACTCTAAATTGATATCCTGCTTGTGTTTCTCCATCACCACCATCTTGAAACGGACTCCACTCGAAATAAGGAGTTAATGTTGTTATGATTTCACCATCTGGAGGAAAAATTGGTGTTGGAGTAACTGGTATACTATTAAATGCAAAATCCGATATTACTAATTCAGCATCTAGCTGGTTACTTGGTGGAATTCCGTTCATAAGCCAGAAGTTTAAATGCAGTTTTTCATTACCAGGATCAGGTATATCATCACCTGTGTAAGTCCATTCATGTATAAGATTACCTTGAGGTGGTTCATCATAATGTCCATGCCAGCTTTCAAATTTTATTTGTGTTGGTCCCCATATAAAACGATGAGTTGAAAAATCTCCAGTTAAATTTAAAGGAAATGATTCATAATTCCCGGGACCTGAGGGTTGAACAACATACCATCCAGCATTTGAGCCAGGATCCCCCCATCGTGAAAATTCTATATCAATTTCATCGTTATCTGTGAGGTAAGTAAATAACCCACATACAATATTTTCATCATAATTCTCTACATTACTTGAAACATAAAACTTGTATTCTCCATAACCAAAAGAATCATCAGTCCAAACTTCAGAACAATACCAATTATCACCCAATTTCCTTATTTTCAGATGTAGATTTCCATCATTGTCAACCCAAACTGAATTTGAACTGCTTGTCCAATTATTAGGTCCAGGACCACCATAGGTGTTTCTTACATTCCAAGTCAGACCGGCAAATTGGATTGTTTGTTGACTGATATCTTCAATATCAAATGATTCATTCCATCCAACCGCATCGGTATTTGTATAACCACTATATATGTATGACTGAACTCGAGCTGTAACATAATAAGTTCCCGGATTTATAACTGACGGGATAGTCCAGTCAAAACCAAAATAACCAACTCCACCATTACCTGCTATGGTCTCAGGACCATGGAATCCTGACTCGTGTTCCCACGGAGAACTTTGATCTCCATCTATTCTTATTTCTGCTTTGCATTGACGAGTTTCTGTACCATTATTTCGAACACTTAAATCAACATGCACTATTGATCCGGGAATGAAACTTGATCCATTTATCGTAAATGACTCTATAAATGGTTCATATTGTGTTATAGTTTCCGTCATAGTATTACCTGATGTCACTGTGCCCTGAACAGCGCCCCAGTAACAGTCTCCCCATAGAGATTGGTAATATGTAGTATATGCTTCAAAATTATAAGTATCTGCAGGTATATCACTCCAGTAGGCATAACCTGATGAATTCGTCTCATCCCAATCAATATAATTATAACCTGAATCATATCTGAAAACTTTATGACCTGAACCAACTGTTACATTATTATGATCTTCTATATATATCTGAGCATTACCGATTGGTGGGTTAATTGTAACATCCTCTTCATCCCAATAAATATCACTATTATTAGGTGGTTGATGATTTGTGTTTTTAGGCACTATATATATATCATAGGTTCCTTCATCACCAGATTGTGTATTCCATGTAACTGAATATCCACTACTTACACTCCCGTCATTATCTAACAAAGTACCAGTTACTGAATTTTTGTGCATTTCAACACTAATTCCGCCCCAATTGTCAGGTGATGTAGTTGTACCTTCAAATCTAACATCACCTGTAACAGTATATGAATCACCTACAGTAATAGGATCTTGATTTTCGTAACTGGTATATATTCTTATATCGTTCTCATAATCAGCATTTCTATTATTTTTCGTATGATCCCCTTCATTATCGTTGTAATCATAAGCCCAAGCCCAATAATCAACATTCGTATTTTCAATCCAATTCCACTTCATAGTGAAATTCCATGTGACTCTATACCCATTTGTGATATTAGTCTTTGTGGCTGATAAGTTTTCTACATTTGAGATTTCATCATTCCATTGTGTGGGATTACCAGATAACTCATACCACATAATTGTAATCCTATTATTTTCTTCATCATCATTTTGGGCAAGGCGTAAATAAACATGTCTAATATCTGTTCGACCATCATCATCTGTATAATCAATAGTAACTGAATAGGATTTAGTAGAATATAATTCTGAAGGACCATTTGAATAAAAAGAAGGAGGATTAGGTGGCTCGTTTCCCTCCCATTGTGTTTCTAAATGATAAGAATCTGTTGGATGATAAGCACCAGAATACCCATATACTCTAATATAATAATAACCACTCATAGTAAAATTAGAGTATTCTATTTGTTCTGAATTAGTACCACCATTAGTTGAAGAATCCAATAGGTTTAAATTTGGATCATAGAATTTCAAATCATAATCATCTGGTAAACTTGTTAAATCAATAGTATATGTACCAATTCCACTAATTGGTACTTTAAACCAATCCTCATCACCTTGCGGACAAATATATGCATATATCGAAAATTCCAAATCAATGCTAGTTGCTTGTGCTGATGTATTATTCGGTTCGTAGGGATCTGTAGTACAACTCATTTCAGCATTTAATTCAATATTATCAATATAAACACCCGCATAAGGTGACCCAGATACGCTACCATCGCTATCATAACGAAACTGTATATATAATCCAGATTGTCCTGCAAAATTATCTAAATGTAATTCAATATCATCCCATTGTAAAGGATCTGTTATTCCGCTTTCAGTATAAATACAATGCCAATCATGATACTGATCCCTTATATTCACACTAAATTCGTCACATCCCGCTTCGGTATCAACAATTTTATCAAATGATAAGGTAGCAGTATTGTAACCACTCAAGTTTACATTTCGACGCTCCATATAGACATGAAGATTATTTGGATAATAATATGCACTACCACCGGGTTCAGCATAACAATGTGCATAATTATATGTGTTAATAGGCCAAGCCCAGGCATATGTTCCTCCACCGCCATCATGTCCAATATACCAATTCCCAGGATAAGATCCACTGAAATTATCGGAAAAATAATTTCTCTTTTTACACGTGAGTTCGTTGCATTTTTAGCAATTATTTGTTTTGTTTTAGAATAAGACAATGAAGGTATCTCTGTAACAATTTCAAGAATAGGTATATCATCAATATGTGCATTTGAATTGACATTTTTTTCTGATTTATTGTAAAGAACTGTCCCAATTTCTTTAATATCCTTCTGTGCTACAAGCATAGAAGATGATAATAATAATAAAATAAATATACTGAATATTTTATTCATTTCAATTTCCCTTTTGTTTAGAATAATAACAATTTAATTGTTACTATTTTATTATTAGTAGTCATTTTATACAAATAAACGCCTAATCTAACAGTTCTATCATTACTGGACACTCTACTTCAGGTAACCTTATGATATCCTGCATCTAAGACATTATTAACAAGAGTTTTCACCCCCTGTCCTTTAATATTGTATATTGAGATTTCAACTTTTGACTACTCATTTATTACTTTCCTTACATTCAAGTAATAAGTGCAACACACATTATTTATTTGAATACTCATAAAATACTTCATACGGTGTTTTGTATTTTAATAATTTTCTTGGTCTATCATTCAATTTATTTTCAACGATTTGTATT
>Ga0265595_1003172_pt1 | contig 10315 bp, 5 predicted proteins | sample saktaG_15_FD_190148 | JGI IMG/M metagenome (GOLD analysis project Ga0265595, IMG submission 190148) | Saline water microbial communities from Sakinaw Lake, British Columbia, Canada - sak_2013_06_06_50m | ecosystem: Environmental > Aquatic > Non-marine Saline and Alkaline > Saline ... | reverse complement strand
GATGGATACCGCTTCTCATCCTGACCTACGTGGTGGTGCTGGCGGAGACCTGCGTCGGGTGGGTGCTGTTCATCGACAGCGCGTCGCTGGGGGCAGTCGGCCCGGACCTGGCCGCCATGGTGGTGGTGTTCGTCGCGTTCTATGCTCGCAGCGCCTCCGACGCGATGATCGCGGCCTGGATATTGGGCCTGGCGGTGGACCTGACCACCGGCGGCGGCATCGGGGCGATGACGGTCGTGGGGCCAATGGCCATCGCGTACTGCCTGGCTGCGGGACTGCTCTGGCGAGCGCGGGAGGCGTTCTTCCGCGAGCGGGCCGTCACGCAGGCGATGCTGGCCTTCGCGTTCGTCGCGTTGGCCCACGGGATGTGGGCGACCGCCCAGGCCATCCTCGCGCCGGGACACGTGAGTCTTGGCGATTACGGCCGAACCTTGCTCCAGGTGTTCGCCGTGGCGGGCTACACCGCCGTGCTGATGCCCCTGGCACACTATGTGCTTCGCAGGTGCCAGCGGTTCTTCCTCGTCTCGGCCGTGGGGCCGGGACGGCGGATGCGACGATAACCACCAGGGCCGCCGACGGTTTAATCAGCTTAAGACGCAACTGGGAACACGCAATCCGGCCAGGGGCCGGATCAGGCTAGGCGACAATGTATAAGCAGCGAATCAAGGTATTCCTCGGCCTGTTGGCGGCGGTATTCCTTTTGCTTGTCGGCAAACTGGTTCAGCTCCAGGTCATCGAGGGCAAGCAATACCGCCACAATGCCGAGGAGGCCATGCGAAAGGTGAGCATCCTTCCGGTGATGCGGGGCAAGATCACCGACCGCAAGGGGCGCATCCTGGCGATGGACGAGCCGTGCTTCGACCTTTGCCTTCACTACCGCCTGCTGACCAACGACCCGGTCTGGATTAGGGATCAGACCCGGCAGATCGCCCGCGAGAGGCGGATCGACAAGGCCGAAGCGGCGGTAGTTTACCAGCAGCGGGCTGACAGGACATGGGCGATGGCCCGCGAGCTTGCGGCCAGGGCGGGCATGAACCTGGACGCCGCCGCTGCCACCGCGGTCGAGAAGGTTCAGGCGGTCAGGCGGATCGTCAACCGCGACCGGGCCGATGAGATATCAGTCAGGGAGGAAGAGCAGTGCCACCCGGTCATTGCGGGGCTGGACGAGTTGACCGCCATCCGGCTGCGCACGGACGCCGACCAGATGATCGGCCTGTCCATCGAGCCCAGCCACCGCCGATGGTACCCGTTCGGTTCCGACGCATGCCACGTCATAGGGATGACAGGCAGGGTCTGGCCGGAGGAGATTGAGAGCCTGAACATCAAGGCCGACCAGGCGCCCTGGCTTGAGCGCATGCGGTCGAACTACCTGCCGGGCGACACGATCGGCAAGGTCGGCGTCGAGAAGATGTGCGAGCAGTACTTGCGGGGCCGGCGCGGCTACCGGCGGTACCGCCTCAGCGGCGAGACGCTCCGCGAGGAGCCAACCGTCCAGGGCGGCGACGTACACCTGACGCTCGACATCGTACTGGAAAAACAGATCGCCGAGATGTTCGAGGCCAAGGGCTTCACTGGGGCTGCGGTGGTGCTGAACCTCGGCGAGCCGCAGGTGCCGATGAACGAGGTGCTGGCGATGGTCTCGGTGCCGATGTACGACTTGAACGACTATGCCAAGAACTACCCCAGCTTGGTAACCGATGAGGTCCGCCTGCCACTGATGCACAGGGCCATCGTCCAGCGTTACCAGCCGGGCTCGACGGTAAAGCCCCTGGCGGCGATCGCGGCCCTGGCCGAGGGCGTCATAACGACCACATCGACCATCGACTGCCGCGGGTACATGTACAACCCGGACTCGTTTCGGTGTTGGATCTACAGGCGTTTTGGCGTTGGGCACGGGCCGCTGAACGTCACCGAGGGCCTCCAGCACAGTTGCAACATATTCTTCTACACCCTTGGCCAGCGCCTGGGGACGCGCCGGCTCTGCGAGTGGTTCTGCATGTTCGGCCTGGCCGAGCCGCCCGGCACGGGCCTGCCGAACGAGCGGGCGGGCACCGTGCCGACCGAGCAGTGGCTGCGGGCGAGGTCCAACAGAGGCTACCAGCCGGGCGATGCGCGTTTCATGGCCGTCGGGCAGGGGCTGCTGACCGTCACGCCGCTTCACATGGCCGACGCGATCGCGACTATTGCCCGCGACGGAGTGTTCCTCTCGCCGATGTTGGCCCTCGAGGCCGGACCAAAGCAGGTCCGGCGGGACCTGCCGATAGCCCCCGCCTACATCCAGGCCGTCAAGGAAGGCATGTACCGCGTGGTCAATGACCGCCAGGGCACGGCATACAAGTACTTTCACGGCCCAGGCGTCACGCCCGTCGAGGGCGTGGACATCTGCGGAAAGACCGGCACAGCTACGACCGCCCCTCAGCGGATAGACTCCAACAAGAACGGCAGGATCGACCAGGGCGACGAGATCGTCCGCAGCGGAGACACCGCGTGGTTCGTCTGCTTCGCGCCGCGGGACAACCCGCAGATCGCTCTGGCCGTAACCGTTGAATATGTCGGCGCCGGCGGAGGAGGCGGAAACGCCGGCCCCATCGGGCTGGAAATCGTCAGGCTGTGCAAGAATATGGGATACATTCGATAGAGGCTCCGCGAACGCTGTTTGAGAAACCGGCTATTGGCCCCGCAGAAAGGAAAAGACTCATGAGAAGACATGCAATCGCGACACTGGCGCTGCTGGCTGGCCTTTTGCAGGCGGGCGGCCTGTGCGCCTCGGACGACCTCCAGCGCAAGTTCGTCACTCCGCCGGAATCGGCCCGGGCGTGGTGCTACTGGTGGTGGCTTAACGGTGCGGCCAGCAAGGAGGGCATCACCCGCGACTTTACGGAGATGAAGCGGCAGGGGATCAGCGGCGCGCTGCTGTTTGACGCCGGCGAGGCCGGGCCGGATGCGCCGCGCGGGCCGCAGTTCATGAGCCCGGCGTGGCGCGAGATGTACAAGCACGCGGTGCGCGAGGCGGATCGTCTTGGGATCACGCTGACTGTGAACCTGTGCAGCGGCTGGGACTGCGGCGGGCCGTGGGTCACGCCGGAGCACGCCGCGAAGAAGATAGTCGGGGTATCGACGACGGTGAAGGGGCCCGGGAAGGTCAGCATCAAGCTGCCCCAGCCGGCCGCGGTGCAGGGCTACTACCGCGACATAGCGGTGCTTGCATGCCGGGTGCCCGAGGGCGAGTCGCCGGAACCGAAACTGACTGCCAGTTCCAGCTACCAGAAGTACTCTCCCGCACTGGCGATGGACGGAAAGGGCGACACTCGCTGGATTTCCAACGGCGACAAGCCCGGCATGGGGCCGACTCGGGACAAGCCCGAGTATCTCCAGTTCGACTACGACAAGGCCTGGCCGGCGGCTGGGCTCTACCTGAGGCCGTACCCCGACTGCGGCCCAAAGGAGATCGAAATCCAGTGCTCGGATGATGGTAAGGCTTACCGCACGATCCAACGGGCCGCCGTTGGGCCTGGCAAGGAAACCGTCATTGCGTTTGACGAGATACAGTCCACACATCTCCGGGTCGTGTTCCTGTCCTCCCATCCCTATCAGGGCAAGGAGAACTGGAATGTACAGGTGGCGGAGATCGCGCTGTTGACCCGTGCCGAACGCGAGAAGCCGACCCGAGCGAGGAAGGGGATCTGGGAGAGGGGGCGCACCGTGGACCTGACAAAGTTCGTGTCGGACGACGGGGGCTTGACCTGGGACGCTCCGGCCGGGGCGTGGCGTGTCATGCGGATCGGCTGCACCCTGCACGGCAACAAGACCAAATGCGTCGGCTCGGGACCGGTCGGCCTGGAGATAGACACGATGAACGCCGCGGCGATGGATGCCCATTTTGCCGAAACGGGGGCCAAGCTTATCGCGGACGCCGGCGAGCTGGCGGGCAAGAGCCTCCAGTATTTCCACATCGACAGTTGGGAGCTGGGCCAGCCCACCTGGACGCCGGCCATGCGCGAGGAGTTCCATCGGCGGCGCGGCTACGACCTGCTGACGTTCCTGCCGGCGCTGCTGGGGGAAACGGTGGACGACGCCGAGACCACCCGGCGGTTCCTGGCCGACTATCGCCGGACCGCGGCCGACCTGGTGGCGGCGAACTACTACGGCCGATTGCGCGAACTGACGCTTAAGGGCGGGCTTCGCGGCACGCACCCGGAATCGGGCGGGCCGTTCTTCGGGCACTGGATCGACGCACTTCAATGCGAAGGGATCAACGACATCCCCATGGGCGAGTTCTGGAGACGCCAGTCAGAGCCGGACGGCGACATCTCATGTAACCCCCCGCGGAAGAATCCATCCGTCAAACAAGCCGCGTGTGCGGCGCATATCTATGGCAAACCCATCTGCCAGGCCGAAGCTTTCACCTACATACACGCCGGCGACTGGACAGCCACCCCCTGGAACATGAAGGACATCGGCGATCAGGCATTCTGCCACGGCCTGACCCGCTACGTGCTCTGCTTCTGGGTCCACCAGCCGAAGTTGAACGACATACCGGGCTACCAGTGGGTCAATGTCGGCACGCACTTCGACACGAACATCACCTGGTGGAACATGGGCCATGCCTGGCTGACCTACATCGCCCGGTGCCAGCACATGCTGCGGCAAGGGCAGTTCGTGGCCGACTTCGCCTATTTCCAGGGCGAGGAAATACCGGGATTCATTGCCCCGCGCGACCTTCAGCAGCCGCTGCGCCCGGCGGGCTTCGACTATGATGCGATAAACGCCGAGGTGCTGCTCAAGCGTGCGGCCGCCAAGGATGGCCGGCTTGTCCTGCCGGACGGCATGAGCTATCGATACCTGGTGCTGCCGCACCGCGCGAACTGGACGGTCTCCCCGGAGGTGCTGCGGAAGATCGAGGAACTTGCCAAGGGCGGCGTGACGATCGTCGGCCCCAGGCCGGCCCAGGCGCCCGGCCTGACCGATTACCCGGAGTGCGACAAGCAGGTAAAGAAACTGGCCGACTCATTGTGGGGACCGGACGCGACCCAGTCGGGCAATCGCCAGTGCGGCGCCGGGCGCGTGATCTGGGGCAAGTATCTCGACGAGATCGTCAAGGCGGATGGATTGAAGCCGGACGTCGAGTTTCGCGACGCGGGCCCCAACATGAAGCTCGATTGGATTCATCGTCGCATCGGGGACATCGATGTGTATTTCCTGAGCAATCAGGCGGCCGTCCCGGCCTCCGTGACGGTGGCCTTTCGCGTCAGCGGTCCTTCGACTGCGCTCAGGGCAGGCAGGCAGCCCGAGCTGTGGGATGCGGTCACCGGCCAAATCCGCGATCTGCCTGATTGGCGCGAACAAGACGGGCGGACGGCAGTGCCGATGGTGTTCGCGGCGCGGCAAAGCTGGTTTGTGGTCTTCCGTAAGCGGGCCGATAGCGGCAGCCCGAAGGAAGCCGCGAACTTCCCCAAAATCAAAAGGGAGGAGCAAATCGCCGGGCCTTGGGAGGTGACGTTCGACCCCAAGTGGGGCGGGCTGGGGCGCGTGGCTTTCGAGAAGCTCGACGACTGGAGCAAGCGGACCGAACCGGGCATCAGGTACTACTCAGGCACGGCCACCTATCGCAAGACGTTTGACCTGCCTGAAACGTTGCGGCAGGGCAAGCGGCGTGTATATCTCGACCTGGGCCTCGTAAAGGACCTCGCGGCCATACGCCTCAACGGCAAGAACATTGGCGTGGTGTGGACGGCCCCGTGGCAGGTGGAGATAACCGATGCCCTTAAGCCGACCGGCAACCGCCTTGAAATAGATGTGGTCAACCTCTGGCCCAACCGGTTGATCGGCGATGCCGCGCTGCCGACCGAGAAACGCCGCACCGTGACCAACGTTACGACCTATAAGAAGGACTCCCCGCTGCTGGAGTCCGGGCTCCTGGGGCCGGTGACTCTCCAGCAAGGCGAGTGACGATGCCGCGTCTACCTGACGCCCGGCTTACGAGAAACTGATGCTCTACACGCTGAAGACATACCTGAAGTTCACAAGCTGGCCGATAATCCTGGCCATGCTGGTGCTCATGAGCATCGGGTTCATGGCCATCTCGGCCTCCGAGCGGGCCGACCCGAATATGCAGGGCTTTGCCACCAAGCAGGCCATCTTTGCCTGCGTGGGCCTCCTGGCGTTCGTCTGCATCACCCTCGTGCCTTACCAGACCGTGGGGCGCCTGGCGTATCCGCTGTTCGCCATAACACTTGCGATCCTCGCCCTCGTGCTGATGCTGCCGCCGATCCGCGGCTCGCGCCGGTGGATCGACCTGGGCATCATCGCGCTTCAGCCTTCCGAGCTGGCAAAGATATCCTTCATCATCCTGCTGGCCTGGTATTTGCGAATGGGCGACCATTACCGCAAGCTGCTGGGCCTGGCCGTGCCGTTCGTGCTGACTTTCGTGCCGATGGCACTGGTGCTTATCGAGCCGGACCTCGGCACCAGTCTGCTGTTCCTGCCGACTCTCTACATAATGCTCTTCATGGCTGGGGCAAAGTTGCGGCACCTGCTGGGAATCGTCGCCCTGGCCACCGTGCTGCTGTTTCTGCCCGTGCCGCACACCCTGCCGGCCGACATGCCCTCCTCCGAACGCCTGGACCACGAGGCCCTGGCGTACTGGTCCGACCCCAACAGCGGCAGGGCTGTCTCCGCCGCTTCCCTGGTCAAGATGAAACGCCACCAGATCAGCAGGATCGTCGGCTGGCTCAGGCAGGATCAGGCGCGAGTTGTCCAGGGCACGGGCTACCAGTTGCACCAGTCCAAGATGGTGCTCGGCGCGGGCTGCCTCACCGGGCAACGCCGCAGCAGCCTCGTCAACGAGTACTTCCGCATGCTGCCGGACGACCATACCGACTTCATCTTCAGCGTCGTCGGAGGCCTGTGGGGCCTGGCCGGGTGCGTGGGGGTGCTCCTGTGCTACGTGCTCATATTCATCTCCGGCGTCGAGATCGCCGTGTGTACGTACGATCCCTTCGGAAGGCTGCTGGCGGTGGGGGTTATGGCCCTGCTGTTCTCGCAGTTGTTCATCAACGTCGGCATGACTATGGGCCTCATGCCGATAACCGGCATGACCCTGCCTCTGGTCAGCTACGGCGGCTCGTCGCTGGTGGTCAACTGCCTGGCGCTGGGGCTGCTGGTCAACGTCGGGCAGCGCAGGCCCATGCTGCTGGGCAAACACCCATTCGAGTTCGGCGAAAAGAAAGAAAAGCCCCCGGCCCCATATGGCCCGTTTGGACAAGCTTAGGGATGGTCCCTTGGCGCGGTCTTTGGGCGCAACCAAGAAGATATCAACGAAGTCAAACATGAGCCTTCGGCTCACCCGAAAAAACGAAAAGAGTCATAGGCTCTGCCCGATCGGCCCCGGCGGGGCCGGGGATTGTAGCCATGGGTGAAGCGCAGCGAAACCCGTGGAATGGGAATCCCAATTATCCTTATCGCCCCGGCAGGGGCGATGGAGAGATTCCTCCGCCCCTGCCGGCCTTAGGCCCCCGAGGGGGGCGAGAAGTCCCATTGCGACCTCGGGACCTGAGATATATGAGCTTCTTCTCGGAACAGAGAGCGGTGTAATCACCATGACAGCCGATATGCCAATCGATGATCCGCTGCCGCTGTCCCAGCCAGTGCCGCCGGACGTGCGCCTCGACTGCACGACTGTCGAACTGCTCGACGGCTACAACACGCCCGCGCACGTGTACACCGCCCGTGCGGCGCAGTCGCAGCCGCAACGCCAAGACCCCGTGGTCTACCTGCATGGCATCCAATCGCATCCGGGCTGGTTTTCCGGCTCTGCCGGCTACCTGGCGGGCCGCGGCCACCCCGTGCTGCTGCCGACGCGCCGCGGAAGCGGATCCAACACCGTCGCCCGCGGCGACGCCGCCTCGGCCGAGATACTGTTGGAAGACGTTGCAACCTGCTGCCGGGCGGCGATGGCGATGTATGACGCCCCGCGAGTGAGGCTTGTGGGCGTAAGCTGGGGCGGCAAGCTCGCGGCCGCGTTTTGCCTGCGGCGATGGCCCGGCGTCGAAGTCGGCTCGCTGACGATGGTCGCGCCCGGCATCGTATCGAAGGTGGATGTCCCGCTGAGTGAGAAGCTGGCGATAGGGCTTGCCCTGCTGGGCCGCCCGGCGCCCGGTGCCCCTCGCGGCGGCGCCATGTTCGACGTGCCGCTGAGCGACGTGGAACTCTTCACCGACAACCCGCCCATGCGGGACTATCTCGCCCGCGACCCGTACCGCCTGCACCGCGCAACGGCCAGGTTCCTGTACGCCAGCCGCCGCCTGGACTCGATGCTCCGGCCGGCGTCCGGCCTGGGGCTCCCACGGGGGGCGCTGTCGCTGCCCGCGACGCTGCTGCTGGCCGGACGTGACCGCATTGTAGACAACGACGCGACCGGCCGGATCATTGCCCGCCTGACGGCCGGCAAGGCACACGTCGAACAACTCGACGCCGCCCACACCATCGAATTCGAGCCCGACCCCGCCACCTTCCACGCCGCCCTCCTGACGGCCGTGCGACGTCAATAAGCAGGGATGAAGAAACAGCAGGATTTCACGCAGAGTTCGCAGAGAACGCTGAGATAAGAAGAAACACAAGAAGCCTCTTGAGGGGGATTAAAGGATTGTATGATTCAAGTCTTACCTCCCCCTCTTTGGCTTTTACCCTCTGCGTTCTCTGCGACCTCTGCGTGAACCTGTTTCTTCCTCACCCCCTGCATCCCTGCTATTTGGCCGCGTTGTAGCCGGTGCTTTTCCAGACGACCTTTGCCCCGCCGAGTTTGGTGAGCGAGAGAATCAGCGCCCACATGGTCACGGCGCAGCCGATGGGGTAAGTCCAGAACAATCCCGGCCGGGCGCTGATGAGCTTGTAGAACCGGTAGATGACGCTGAGTTGCATCGCCGCGGCCGCCATGCCCGCTATCGCAAGGGCTCGCCATGCCCACGTGGGATCGGCGCCCGCGGCCCAGCCGGCCAGGCCGAGGCAGGCGGAAACGTACGGCAGCAGGCCCATCACGGTCACCACGGCCAGCGATATCACCAGCCGCTTGAGCGTGCCGAACGTGCCGTAGAAAATGCGGCTCCAGCCGCGAATGATCTGCTTGAACGAAGTGTACATCCGCACGAGGTAAAGGTCGTCGCCGCGGATGACCCGCAGCCGCAGGCCGGACTCCTTAACGAGGCGGGCCATGTGCATGTCCTCGTTGAGCCGGTCCTTTACGGCCTCGTGCGTGCCGATTGCCTCGTATACGCCCCGGCGGATGAGTATGAACGCGCCGTTGGCGTAAGCGTTGGGGGCCGCGGGGTCGTTGACCTTGTCAGGCCGGAACCAGATCATCATCACACCGCTGCACACCGGCTGGACCACGTTCTCCCACCAGGTCTTCATTTCCAGCCTCGGCAGGACGCTCAGCAGGTCGGTCGAGTTGTCCATCGCGTACTGCATGGCCACCGACAGCGTCCGCCGGGAGAGTTGGCGGCAGTCGGCGTCGATCATGCAGATCCACTCGCCGGCGGTCGTAGCGATGCCCGTTTGCATCGCGTTGTTCTTGCCGCACCACCCGGCCGGGAGGTCCGTGATGTTCACCAGGCGCAGGCGCGGGTCTTCGTCGGCGATGCCCTGAACGATTGCCGCCGTGGCGTCCGTCGAGCGGTCGTTGCAGACGACCATCTCGAAGTCGGGGTAGTCCTGGTCGAGCATTGTCCGCACGCATGCCTCGATGCACCCTTCCTCGTCCTTTGCGGCCACCATGACGGAGATTTTCGGCGCCGACTCTGGCGGCCCGGCGCTGTCGTCGGTGAGCATGAGGCCCGTGCGGCGTTCGCGCCAGATCATCAGGTGCCGGCTGAACCAGACCAGGGCGGCCAGCGAAGCCAGGGCCGCAAGCGTTAGGGGCAGGGCGGTCATCGGGCTACATGGCTCCAGCTTCGCGGTTGCGATATCGGGTCGCGGCCTCGGCGAGGACTTCGCGCACGGGTACGTGGTGTGTTTGTGCGGCTCGGCGGCAGTCCTCGAACTCCGGCGAGGCCGTAATGGCCCGGCCGGCGAGCAGGCCGATCTTCACGCGGATTGGTCCGTATCGCGTCTCGACGGTCTCGACTCGCCGGTCGAGCTTGGTCCGCTCGCAGGCTCGGCGGCGCAGGCCGAAGGTCGTCGTCTCGGTCAGCAGTATCCTGGCGGCCTCGGCCTCGTCAGCGGGGCTGCACAGCGCCGAGACCATCCAGGCCGGGCGCGATTTCTTCATGATTATCGCACTTGCCCAGGCGTCCATGCACCCGGCCATGAGGAGCTTGTC
>Ga0265595_1003171_pt1 | contig 10315 bp, 13 predicted proteins | sample saktaG_15_FD_190148 | JGI IMG/M metagenome (GOLD analysis project Ga0265595, IMG submission 190148) | Saline water microbial communities from Sakinaw Lake, British Columbia, Canada - sak_2013_06_06_50m | ecosystem: Environmental > Aquatic > Non-marine Saline and Alkaline > Saline ... | reverse complement strand
GAGGCAGGGCACGAAAGGCCATCGCACCCGAGGTCCGCGAGCCGTCTGTCCTCGGCGAACTCGTCGAATTGCCTCGAGTGGGCCTCCCGCACGTCCGTGGGGTGCACGTCTCCGAACGCCTCCAGGTAGTCCGGCGCAGACACGACCGTAGATGACCCAGCCGACATGGCCAGTGCTCGCGCCCCATCAACGTCGCCTGCAACAATGAGATCCATCGGCGTACGACCCGCGATGCTCCCTGGAGCATCAAGCCACTTCCTGGTTCGATCGGCCGTGGTCAGACGTTCGTGTGCGCGGCGAAGCACGTCGGTGACACTGGCGAGACGGCTCCAGTGGGGCCGCTGGATCTTGTACCCAGATTCCCATCGGTGAACAGTCTGACGAGAGACGCCAACGAGCTCCGCCACACGAGCCCGCGACAGGCCAATCGTCTTCACGAGCCACGCAACGGTCTCCTGATGAGTGAGCGTCTCTTCGCTTCGCTTCATATCCAGCGCCGGAGCGTAGCGGATGAGATTGACCCGCCAACCGCACACGATATTCAGCCGTCCCGGTCCATGAACCCAGAAGGAGGCATCCTCAGTAGGCGGATAGTAGACGGTGGGCGGCAGCGAAGGACACGCACGCCCACGAGACTGACGGTCGAGGTCGAGGGTCGGTTGCATCATTCCACCCCTCCCAAGGATCCGATGTACTTCTCGGTCAGCGCCCATCGGAACATGCGATAGACAGCTTGATGATACTCCGCGACATGCTGGCAGATGCTCGACACGTCCATCTGTAGACCTTCCGGAGGCACAAACTCTCGATAGACGTCAGTATCGAGGAGGTAGAAGGGCTCGGTGGGAATTGGGTCCGGAGGCTGCACTTGCACTGTCGTGCCAGAAGAGAAGTAGCCATGACGCAACGTGATGCCCTCATGATCAGGGTACTGAAGGGCAATCTCCTGAACCGAACGCACCGCATGGGAGAACAGCTCATTCTGTGCCATGGCTCCGAGGAGTTCGGGGCGAATTGCTAATCTTGGATCCTCGTCCAACATGCGGATTTCATCGATGTATCGCAGCCCGATGCGCAGGCCAAGGTCAGGCACGATGTGCTTGACGAGGGCGTTGAGAACGAACGAGAGCCGCTCCAGGAACCCATCGAAAGTCGAGTACTGGCGTGTCTCGAGAGCGATGAACTCCTGGGTCAAGACGACGGCCCATGTTCCGTTCACGTCCGAGAAGCGCCAACTCCGGGTCTGATGTGACTGCGCCACCGGCGATCGAGGATCTGCGGGGCGCATGTCGAGCGAGACTTCGAACTCGACCGGCCTATCAACCAGCGGGAACCGTCGCCGTATTTCATTCTGGAACGGCGCCACGAAGGCCTCGTCGCTGATGGACAGCACCCGCGCGAAGCGTACCTGGCAGATGGTCATCACAAGCGGCGGATTCTCATAGACGCGGCGAGAGTTATCAAAGGACGACAGCGATTCCAGCACGTGGGCCTCCCATTGCCGCTAACGCTCCATTACCTCTCAAGACTTTACACTAAACTTGACATATGCAACAGTGTCTCTGGCGCGACTGTCGGGCTGTCGGCCGAGCGTCAGCAAGAGCGTCCCCTGCCGCCAACACGGCCAGATCAGCTAACTCAGAGAATACGGGCAACGGAACGGAGGTGAGAAGCATGACCAAGAAGACACACAAGGCCTACCGGGATGCGATAACCGGCCAGTTCACGTCGAAGTCAGAGGTCAAGAAGCATCCCAAGACGACCACCACGGAGACCATCCCGAACGGTCAGAGGAAGGCGACGAAGAGAAAGTAGCTCGCTTACTCCCTGTTCAGGTCGCGTCGCTACGGCGAGGCCCACGTGCAGAGCCATAGGAACACGGTCTTCGGCCGATGCTACGGCGGTGTGAGGACTGTCGAAGCGATACGTCCGGTCTCCGTCGCCGTACTGTGCCGCAGCATCGCAAGGTTGGGCGCAGCGAGGACTGTCCTTCTCTCCCTCCGACCCCGGTGGTAGGCTCCGACAGGGAGGAAGCGCAGCCTGGCAAGCAAGGGGATGACCGTGGGGATGCCGAAGGTTGGTCAGCAGGTCCGTCTCGGGAGTGAGACGGGCACCGTCATCAGCACCAGGATTCCGCCGGCGAGGAGAATCGGCAGTGAACTGATGCTCACCGGAGAGCCGACCGTCACCATACTATTCGCCGACGGCACAAGGCCGCCGCGCGAGGCAAGTGTGCCTCAGTCGTCGTGGGACGAACTGGAGATCTTGGACGAGGCCTCCGATTAGCGTGGGCCGCCCTATGAACACCCTCGGCTGCGGGGACGACCTCGAGATCCAGCGGCGCTACGTCGCGGACGAATCGGTCGACCTCCGGTTCGTCGATCGCGCATGAGTGTCGGCGACAGGCAGTCCTTCACGCCGGGTGCTCGGCCCGAGGACGCGATGGACAGCCTCGATAATCCTGCGGGTAACGGCCGAGTCGCCGCTCCTTTTCTACGGTGGATTGGTGGCAAGCAGAGGCTCGCGCAGCGTCTGAGATGCCGGCTTCCCCAGGACTACCAGTCCCTGCAGTATCACGAGCCCTTCATGGGCGCTGGCTCTCTGTTCTTCCTGTCAGCGCCGGGCAGGGCACGACTGTCCGATCTCAATCCTCATCTCATGAGCTGCCATGAGTACGTGCGTGACCAGTCAGCCGAGGTGGCCGGTCATCTCGTTTCTCACGCCGATGGCCACTCCAAGGATTACTACTATCGCCAGCGCACCATCTACAACGCTGGCGAGCCGTCGGCTGAGCAGGCAGCTCGCTTCATCTACCTGAACAAAGCGTGCTTCAACGGCATCTTCAGAGTGAATCGTCGCGGAGAGTTCAATGTGCCGTGGGGCAACAAGCTCAGCCCAGCGCTCCCCAACTCGGCTGCCCTGCAGTCGGCGGCGAAGGCTCTCGCCACGGCGGAGTTGACCGTGCTCGACTACCAGGAGGCGCTCGAGAGAGTGAGCGCCGGCCAGTTCGCCTACATCGATCCCCCCTACCCGGCTCCCGTCAACGGCAACTCATTTGCTCTGTACACAACGGACCGATTCGGTCCCGAGGATCATCGGCGACTTGCCCATGCAGTGAAGAGCCTCAGCGGGCGGGGCGGGCTCTTCATGATGTCGAACGCGGATACGCCCGAGGTCCGCGCTCTCTATGCGGAATTCGACGTGGACGTCCTGCCTGCGATCAGGTATGTCACGTGCAAGAAGAAGAAGTACGCGGTCAATGAGCTGGTGATCACGAACTACTGAGGTACACGGAGGGGCCATGCTGCACAACGTCTATCCGACGGAGTCTCTACGGGGCCTCGCGCGGCGGAGAAGCCGCAACGTTGACCACCAGACCGTGCGCACTGCGCTCGTGCCGGATCTCGAAGCCGAGGGCTGGCTGCCGGTTCGGCACAACAAGGCCACGGTCAGGATGGAGCGCACCAAGCCAAAGGCTGCGCTTCTCGAGGATCGAGTGTGGTCACTGCTCTTCAAGATGGGGTTCTCCGACATGTCCGGGGAAGGGGGCGCGTCGCTTGCTCTTGAGCCTGAAGGAGGCACGGCCAACCAACTCGACGTCGTCGCGCTGGACTCAGAGGTGGCTCTGGCCATCGAATGCAAGACCGCCGCACGTCCCCGCAAACGCTCCAACTTCCAGGACGACATCGCCAAACTGGCGCTGATGCGCGAACGCTTCATGCAGGGCGCCCGGAGTCAGTTCCCGGTCGAGGGTCACAAGCGCCTCAGCGTGCTGTCGATCTGGACTTGGGACATCATTCTCAGCGAGAACGATCGCGAGCGGGCGCGGCATCAGAACGTCGTCCTTCTTGACGAGCTCGACCTCGAGTACTACGAGCACCTTGTCGCTCATCTTGGGGCTGCCGCGAAGTATCAGTTCTTCGCTGACGTAATGCCGAACAAGACTGTCCCGGGTCTGGAAACGAGCGTGCCCGCCCTGCAAGCGAAGATGGGCGAGCATACGTGCTACACGTTCTCCATCCGGCCCGAGTACTTGCTCAAGATCGCCTACGTATCGCACCGCGCAAAGGGTAAGGCCACTGATGTCGACACGTATCAGCGCATGATGCGCAAGAGCCGCCTAAAGAAGATACGTAGGTACATCGACGAGAACGGCCTCTTCCCGACGAACATCGTCATCAACCTTGAGGGCGATAAGACGGCCAGATTCGATCGGCGTGAGGGCGGAGGCGACCACGGCGCGAAGTACGGCACGCTCCACCTTCGTCCGACGTATCGCTCTGCGTGGATAATCGACGGGCAGCACAGGCTGTTCGCCTACTCTGGTAGTCCCAGGGCTGCAACCAGCTACCTGAATGTGCTCGCATTCCAGGGGCTGCCTCCGGATCGACAGGCTCAGCTGTTCATTGACATCAACCATGAGCAGAAGAGCGTCAAGCGAAGTCTCCTCCAGGAGTTGTACGCCGAGCTCCACTGGGATGCGCCTGATGAAGCGAGTCGTGTGCAGGCGGTCATATCGAAGGCGATTCACGCGCTTGACCAACAGGCGGATTCGCCGTTCAGGGGCCGCGTGCTGCTCAGCGACGACACACGCACTGCCCTTCGCTGCATATCGCTGACGGCCCTCTTCAGAGCGCTGAATCAGTCCGGCATGTTCATCGTCAAGCCCGGTATCGCCTATGGCCCCCTATGGGGTGGCGACAACAAAGGGACCCTCGAACGCCTATTGGCCGTTGTCGGATCGTGGTTCCGCGGAATCTGCGATGCGGGCGCTGACGACTGGTGGGACGTGGGAGCTGGGGACGGCGGCGGGCTCGCCATGAATGACGGGGTGACGGTGTGCATGGGCGTGTTGCGCAGCGTGTTCCAGCACTTTGAGGGCAAGGGCATGCGACTCGTGACCCTGTCGGCCGAGGAACTGGTGGCTGAGATTCGCCCGTTCGCGGAGGCACTCGGCAACTACCTTGGCGGACTGTCGAGCGAGGAGCGTCTGCGCTTCCGGAATGGAAGTCGCGGAGTGCAGGGACAGACGAACGGAAGGCGCAGATGCGAACGCGCGCTTCACGACGCGATTCCCGCTTTCGAGCCCACAGAGCTCAAGAAGGACCTTGAGCTGGAGGGTGCCAGGACCAACGAGCAGGCCTACGCGATCATCCAGGCAATCGAGCGAAATCTGAAGAAGGCGGTGCTTGACGTCCTCAGGGAGGAATTCCGCGGCGACGAGAATCTCTGGTGGTACGAGGGCGTTCCTGAGCGGGTGCGCTTGAAAGTCACCCAGCGCATCGAGGCCGACAAGGGCGCCCTTGGGGACAGAGAAGACAACTTCGACTTGCTCGACTACAGGGCCATCGTCATGGCCAACTGGCCTCTCTTCAAAGGTATGCTCGGTAGAGATGCACAGGGGAAAGACCGTGGCACCAACTGGCTTGTCAGGCTCAACGACACGCGCCGAATCGTCATGCACCCGTCGCGTGAGGCCTTGATCGACTGGGATAGCCTTGCGCTTCTGGAGGAGTACCGTGATTGGCTGGCTGCGCAGCTTGAGGTCACGTCGTAACGGACATGCGAACGCTCGCGACCCTGCGCCCCATCCAGGCTCCGGCTCAGGCTGACCGACCCCCGTACGCGCTCAGGAGGGTGACCGACGCCGGCGCCGGGGCTGCGCAGAGCCACCCTCCTGAAGCCGGCCACCGTCTCGGGCCTGCATTCGACAACCGACGGCCGCGGCAGATGCTGCTCCGGCAAGGCTTATGGAGGCTGGCTTCGGAATCGAACCGAACAGCGGCCTTGTGAAGGCAGCCCAACGGTTTTGCAGACCGCGGCCGGCGCCAGCCGACTTAACCAGCCCTCGTCAGCCTACCTGACGTCGCCCCGTGCGGCCACGCGCAGAACGCGAACGGGAGGCCTCTGGCACCAGGAGCCCTCCCGTCTTGACCGGCTACCGTTTCGGGGACTTCGCCCACACGCACAGAACCTCCGACTGACGCGACCGTAGGCCGCGCGTCCACCCGCCCGCAAGGTGGACGACCCGTCGCCACGGTTGACGTTCGCCCCTGACCCAAGCCCCTCCGCGTCTTCCTCCGCCAACAGCCCCATTTCGTAACGTCCGAGCCAGGTCGTCCACCCCGACCAGCCGCGGCCGGGGACCCGCCATGCCCCGGCCGCGGCGCCGACGGATCGTGCGAAAGGAGCGCAGTGATGAGGAAGAAGGCGACGCCGACGTCCGAGCAGATCGCCGAGGCGATGATCAAGGCGCGCGGCTTCGGCGGCGTGGATCCGTCGCAGTACCGGGCCGACAACCCGGGTGCCTTCGTCGTTCAGCTCGTCCCAGACCTTGAGCTGGCCGTAGACACCGCTACTGCCCTCGTGCGCGCGACGGATCTGCGCCAGCAGGAAGGCGTCGCGCAGGGCGCGGGCCGAGGGCGGCCGCGGAGCCGGCGCCGATGGAGGGCGAGGCTGAGGAGTACGAGGACGCCGAGGTCATCGACGACGCCCATCAGATCGAGGGCGACACCGTCGATCTCGAGACCGGCGAGGTGACGGGCAAGGCCGAGCGCGGCGAGGGCACGGTGAGCGTCTGGTGGCCCATGGCGAACGCGCCGGTGGCCACCGACGTCGGCGAGCACACGCAGTACGCCGAGCTGGTGGCCGACTACAACGTCGACGATCCGGCTGGGATCGATGACGAGGACATCGAGCACTTCAGTGTGGTCGCCATCGGCGACGGTCGCACCCGCGAGTTGCACGCCGCGATCGCGCCCGAAGACCACGGACTCGAGTTCGCCGTCGTCTACGGCGACGCCGGCGCCGGCGAACTCGAGGCGGAGCTGCGCACCTGTCACAACTGCGGCACGATGCCCAGCGAGTGCGCGATGTCACTCGACGACCCGGATGAGGGCATGGGCTGCGGCGGCAACGGCTGGCGGCCGGTGGAGGAGTCCGTCGAGGGAGAGCAGGCCGCGTGACCACCCAGGTTGCCTTCATCGTCCCGGGCAAGCCGCAGGGTAAACAGCGCCTGCGGCTCGGCGCCGGCGGCCGCGTCTACACGCCGGCGGCGACGACGAAGTACGAGGCTGAGGTCCGCAAGTGCTGCCTGATCGAGATGTGTCGCCGGCGTGTCCCCAAGGGGCACGCCGGCGCCGTCTCGATCGAGGTGCGCTGCTTCTTCCCGGACGCTCGCCGGCGCGACGGCGACAACGTGCTGAAGGCGGTGCAGGACGCGCTGAACGACTTCCTGTGGGTCGACGACTGCCAGGTGCGCTGCGCGACCGTGCGGACAGCGATCGACCGGGCCTGCCCGCGTATTGAGGTCGTGGTCGAGCTGCTGGGGAGCGCCGCGGCGTGAGGTCCGGCCGCCTCATGCTCACCCGGGTCGGCTGCGCCGGCGGTACGGCGATCGCGCTCGCCGGCTACCTCAAGGGAACGTGAAACGCGGTTCTGAAGCGGCCCTCCAGCTCGGAATCGTCCTCCCAGGTCACGTTCACCGTCTTGGCCGGCAGGTCGCCCCCGAGGTAGTTGAACCCGAAGACCACGACGGCCCCAGGGCCGAGTGAGGCAATCGGGGCGGCCCAGGGGAGCGGCTCGCCGTCGAAGGTCAAGGTGATGTTGCGCGCCTCGCCCTTGCCACGGTTTTCGACCGCGAAATGGACCAGGGCCGTCGGCGTACGCTGAACGCTTGTGACGATTGCTGCGCGTCTCTCGTTCTGCAGGCGATCGGCCTCTCTTGCTGCTTCGATGTCGCGCAACTGGGTCTGAAGGTTCTTGGATTCGATAACCGCGTCCCGAGCATCACGCCGTGCCCTACCTGCCTCGCGGAGTTGAAGGTATGTGATCACGGCGAGCGCGATTGTGGCGACTGCTAATACGATCGTCCCCGAGGCCACGAGCCAGTTCGCGGCCTCGGGAGTGCGCAGCCACTCGGTCATGGGTTGCGCTTCTTCCGGGGGCCGTATGGAGGCTGATTCGGCGGGTTCAAGGGGATATCGAAGCGTTGCGCCGCCGACCGTACTGCCTCCTCGGTGCGGCCCATCTTCATTCCGATCACCCGAGTCGGTGTGTTGCCGGCGGCCAGGTCCTTGAGCGCCGCCACATCGGCCTTCGTCCAAGTCTTGCCATGGTTCGGTGGTGTCTTAGTCATCACCCCTCCTTGTGTCGACGTCTCCACCCTACGACCGGCGTCAAGCCGGGGTCCCAGTGCTGGTGGCGGGTGGACAACTGATGCCGTCGGTGCCGGGGAGTAGTCTGTTGGTGTCACTGGAGTCGAGTACCTGGAGGGCGCAATGGTGGAGCATCTGGGGGAACAGCCGGACGATCAGGCCGACGAGGGCCAGTCGACCGAGTGGAAGAGGCCGGAGTCAGACTTCTTTCTCGAGGAGCTCATCGGGTTGGTGAACGCCGCGGCTGAGGATGGGCCTGCGGGGCTGGGCATCACGTTGACGGTCGGCGGCCTCGTGATCACGGGCGAGCTGGCGAGTGGGAGGCACTACTACCTGGAGTCGGCCAAGGCGTTCGGGAAGTCTCTGCCAGAAGGCGATACTCGTGAGACGGTCGAGAAGTGGGTCGGCGGCTTCAGCAAGATCTACGACCGCCCCGACATCGATGAGCGCATCACCTTCATCCACCTCAAGAACGTACGGTTCCTGTCGTCGACAGGAACGTTCATCATCCCCAACGGCGGCGAGTCCAGCGTCTGGTGGAGAGGAAGGCTTTCCGAGGTCAGTGGGTTCATGCTCGGAACCTTCGGCGACAGGTTGAGTTGACAACCTGAGTTCGCAAGCTTGACAAGGGGCGTCTGGGACATCGGTTCCCAGGCGCCCTTCCGCTGTCGGGGCACCGAGCCGTCCGCGGCGGGGTGTAGGCTGAACGGGTATGAACACCGACTTGGCGAAGGAGCTCTACTTCAAGGAGCTCGACGATAAGGCGCAGCAGGACAACAGGCTTGGTGTCCATGTGGCGGCAGTCTCGGTCGTCGGTGGGGCGCTTGTTGTCTTGGTGCGATGGGCGTGGCCTCCGGCCACGACTCTAGCCTGGGCGGGGCTTGTGTTGTGGGTCGCTGCCGCTGTGGTGTACATCCTCGCGGTCGTATGGGCGCTTCGGGTGGTGCGTTTCCGCTATGAGAAGCTTGCGGTGCCCGATCAGCTTCTCACCTACTCGAGGGATCTCGACGCCTACTACTCAACGCACCCCGAAGACAAGGGGGCTGCGTCGACAGATTTCGACGACAGCCTGCTGGAGAAGCTTTGCCACGCCGCCACTGTCAACTCCAACAACAACGTCATTCGATCGGAGCGCTTCTACACGGCAGCGATCATGCTGCTGGTGGTGGTGATACTTGCCGCCGCTTCAACGGGCGTATTGGGTCTTGACCAGGTCTTGCAATATCTCACCTGAAAGGAGGGATGCAGATGGGTGATGACAAGCAGCAGCCTGCGCCGACGCAGTCAGTGAAGCCGCCTGGGAAGCCTACACCGCCGCCGAATCAGACTTTCAAGGGCGGTCCGGAACCGGACAAGCCGGAACCGGGGACAATCAAGCTGGTCGAGGACCGCTAGGCTCGATGAGCCTAGCGAAGGGGCGTTCGGGACAGCGGTTCCGGACGCCCCTTTGTTATGCTCCGCCCATGGGCTGGGTGAAGGAGCTACTCGACGAGAGTGGCCGGCGCGTTGGGTGGCGCGCCTTCGAGAGCGAGGGGAGCGGCCTGCGCAAGGTGCAGGCGAACGCGACGAGGCCGACCAAGAAGGCGGCGCAGATCGCGGCGCGCACCAAGCCGGCCGACAAGCTGAAGGGCGCCAAGAACCACGAGGACGAACCATTCAACGCGCTCGCCGACGACTACCTCGAGTTGGACGGCCCGGACCTCGGCCTCACGACGCTCGACCGCTACAAGTCCATCCTGCGCCGCCACCTGCGGCCCTGCTTCGGCCGCACCATCGTCACCAGCATCGACCCCACGATGGTGCTCAAGTTCCGGGCCCGGCAGCGCAAGGCGGGACTGGCGCCGAACACCGTGCGCAACCACATGGCCGTACTCTCCAGCGTGCTCGACTTCGGCGTGCGCACCAAGCGCCTGCCCTACAACGCCGCCGAGGCCGTGCGGGAGAAGCGCCGGCCAGAGGTGCAGACCCCGCGGCGGGCGCTCACGGTCGACGAGCTCAAGCAGCTGCTCGCCAAGGCGCTCGAGCTGCGCGATCGCCCCGCCGGCAAGCGCGAGCGGTTGAACCGCTACCTGTACGCACTGTGTCTCCTCGCTGCGACGGCCGGCCTGCGACGCGGCGAGCTTATCGCCTTGCGCCAGGCCGACCTGCGCCTCGACGAG
>Ga0265595_1003162_pt1 | contig 10343 bp, 10 predicted proteins | sample saktaG_15_FD_190148 | JGI IMG/M metagenome (GOLD analysis project Ga0265595, IMG submission 190148) | Saline water microbial communities from Sakinaw Lake, British Columbia, Canada - sak_2013_06_06_50m | ecosystem: Environmental > Aquatic > Non-marine Saline and Alkaline > Saline ... | reverse complement strand
TATAAAAATGTTCAGGTCAAAGTTTTTGACAGGGATGGAAAATATTTGAGTACCTTTGGACAAAGAGGGCAGGGGCCAGGGGAGTTTTTCAGACCAAGAGGGATTTATATTACATCTGAAGATGAAGTTATGGTATATGATATGGGAAATCGTTCTTTTATATATTTTTCCAAAGAGGGTCAATTTTTAAGTTCATTTTCTACAGCGAAATTATCTTTGATGGGCGCAAGAATTGATTCGAAAGGAAATATTATAGGCGATGTTTTTTCAGCTAATCCTGAGGATCGATCCTTTGTGCTTAAAAAGTTTGACTCCAAACTGAATGAACTTTTTACCATAGGATCTTCACCCTTATCTCCTCCTGGAGTATTTAAAGTTTCCTTGCCATATTGTTTCTGGCAAATTACAGAGGATGATCATATTGTTTTTGGTTATACAAAAAATTATGAGATACAAATAATGAATCCTGAAGGAGAAGTGATAAGAAAAATCAGCAAGGAATATGATCCTGTTGAATTTACAGATAAAGAAAAGAAAGGATACCTGGAAAATAATCCGCTTAAGCTGAAGATTGAATTCCCCAAATACCACAACCCATTTTTAAGATTTTTTCTAGATGATGAAGGTCGGCTGTTTGTTCTTACTTCTGAAAAGGCAGAGAACAAGGAAAGCTATTATTATGATATTTTTGATCCAGAGGGAAAGTACATTGCCAAAGTTTTGTTTAATATCAATTCGCCACTGTTTTTTAAAAAGGGGAAGCTTTATACCATAGAAGAAGATGAAGATGGCTATCAGTATGTTAAAAGATACAAAGTTACCTGGAAATTATGACCTTTCCCACACCCAGAAGCCAAATGGCTTGGTAGGTAAGGCGAAATGGCTGTTATGATGCGACAGATGTCCTAAAAGCTAGCAGCAGGTATGGGGGCCTGATTGAGGAAACTTCAATAAGTGTGAATATTTATGAAATTAAATATTGAAATAAGAATCTTTTTTTCAAGAGGCTATTAATACAAGTATGATGATGGTAAGATAACAATGCAATTAATATTAAATATTTGATTGAAGAAGAAGAATTTCTTCTTGAGAAAAATGAGAAAAAACTCCATTAAATATCGTATCTATGATTATGCAAAAAGTAGATACTATTTTAGTATAAAAGATTTGCGAAAATTCCTTGAACAAAATAATACTAAATATGCAAATAATAACCTAAAACAGTCTATTTACCGCTTAAAGCAAGATAATATCATTTATAAATCAGGGAGGGGATGGTATTCGACTATAGAAAAAGAATTTGTTCTAGACACAAATCCTGTAGAAAAAAATTATAAAACAGATGGATAGCAATTTCCCTCTACTTGAATTTTCCTGCTGGAGCACAGAACAACTAAAGGCGTTTTTCCACCATTTACCAACTCAATTTGTTACATTTATTTATACAGATAAAGATTTTTTAGAATCCGTGAGAGATTTTCTTGAGAGTAATGATTACAACGCGTTTCTCAATCCACAAAAAAAAGAAGCTGAAAAATTCGTAAAATTTTCAGGCCAAAATGCTGTATTGCGAGCTTCTATCGCTCATAGAGAACCGAGAAATAAACACTTCGCCAGGATAGAGAAAATAATAGTCGATTTGTATATCGAATCAAATAAGCTAGGGTTTATTGATAAAGAAGAATACAAGAGAATTGTTGAAAATATAACATGCAATTACCGCATCAGTCTGTCAGAAATGCTTGATTATGCTCACAATAGAAAAATCAGGAATAAAATAGAAAGTATCGTTACAGAGATTTTTGTGTATACTAATGCGACATTTTAATAGAATGTCGCATTAGTATACAATTAAAAATGATCAAAAAGAAATGTTTTGAGATCGAATACATCAGAGAAAAAAGCCAAGATATAAAGACAGATCCTATTCTTATAGAACGCGTAATCTATGCGTTTGGACTCCTTGCCCTTTTAGTCAAAAGCAACATTCCCCTGGTTTTTAAGAGGGGAACAAGCTTAATGTTATTAATCCCTAAATTCAATAGACTCTCTATAGACCTTGATATTGTTACTGAGGCAGAAGACAGAACTTTGAAAAACACCTTCACTAGCATAACAGAAGGAGGACTGTTTAAAAGGTGGGAAGCGGATACAAGAAGTTCGGACTTAGAGGTACCTAAGAGGCATTTCAAATTTTATTATGACTCCCCGATTACAGGAAAAGAACTTTATGTTCTTGTGGACATTATACAGAGCAAGCCCGATTTTCCTTCCATTGTTAAAAAGCCAATTTTACATCCAATCTTTGAAGTTGAAGAAGAAATTGAGGTATCAGTTCCTTCAATAAATTGCATTGCTGGCGATAAATTGACTGCCTTTGCTCCTAAAACTATAGGGATCCTTTTTGGCAAGGAAAAATCAATGGAGATAATAAAACAGTTGTTTGATCTAGGAATTTTGTTTGAATTTATATCGGACTTAAAAGAGGTTTATGATTCATACTTAAACATTTCTAAACTGGAATCTCAATATAGAAACCTAGATGTGCCCATCGAAGCATTCTTTGATGATTCGATAAAGACTTCTTTTCTTCTCTGTCAATCAGGTTTTAAAGGATGTGTCGAAAACCATGAAACCAAGGAACTTAAAAACGGTATAATGAGGATAAAAAGTCATATCTTGGGTGGTAAATATTCTTTATTACAGGCAAAAGTTGATGCTTCAAAAGTTGCTTGTCTTTCATCCTTGATGAGAGATGGCCGATTAGATGTTGATATTGAAGAAATAAGAAGAAATAGAAAAAATTTGGACAAAATAGCCAATGTCAACCTGACTAGTACCTTTAGCATTCTAATCAAGCTCAAAAAGATATCGCCTGAAAGCTTCTATTTATGGGCTGTTGCGTTAAAAATGATATAAAATTTTTATGAGATTGCTTCGGCGCTTCTGGCTTCATATGTATGAAAGTGTTGCATTTGTCAATATATAAAATTTTTGATTATCACCACGCACAGACCACCGGCCCTAGGATTCTAGCTTTGGAGGGGGTACAGTGATTGAGAGTAGGCTGCTAATACATCAAACGCTAAAAAGTCACCTGGAAAATCTGACTTGATCCACACCCGGAAACTAAAAAGCCGAGGTTGAGACGACTGGAAGCCAAAGATCCTAAAAGCCATGTCTTCCCTTTGTGAAAGAGACGACTGAACAAGCTAGCACCACATGGAAAGATGCGATAGAATGAAATAGAGATTTCCAATAGAGGGAAGAATAATGAAAACCGAAATTACGATTGTCTCAATTGTATTAGTTCTTTCAATCTTGATTATGACTGTTTCTTGTAGTCAACAAAAAACTGAATGGCAAGGAACGATTGAAAAACACAACGGAGTGACTGTAGTTAAGAATCCTAAAGAACCGATATATAGTGAGGACATCTTTAGCTTGGAAGAGGAGTTAACTATCGGAGAGAAGCAAGGGAATGAAGATAATATGTTTTCTGAGATAATTGATGTAGGGGTAGATGATGAGGAAAATATCTACATCCTTGATTTCAAAGAAGCTCACATAAAGGTATTCAATAAAGATGGTAAATATTTGACAACTATAGGAAAAAGAGGTCAAGGGCCCGGAGAAATACAACGGCCAGTGAATTTAGTAATCACACCTGGAAGATAAAGAGCCTAGAGCTTTAACTTTGCAGGTGGTAAAATAAATGAGGACAAGTTACCTGTGTTTAATGATAATGTAGTTGGAACAATTGAACACAAATAGTATAAAAATCAAACTTGTTATTCTAATCTCTTTAACAATAGTTATCATATTTACATCTGTAATAATGGCCTCTGACCTGAATACAAAATATTATTTGCTTTTGTTGGTAACATTACCTCTCATTTATCTATTATTTAAACAGTATCAAAGACTTAACAGGGCAAAGCTAATTGCAAATTTAAGGAAAAAATGGGGTGTTGCAGAATCAAGATTGCGAAACTTTTCTGAACTTCATGCCCATTTCAAAGGAATACAAACCGGAGATGATAATAAATATGTGCTTGATGATAGAACATGGAACGATTTGGATATGGATTTAGTTTACGCCCAAATAGACAGAACGATGACAATTCCAGGTGAACTTGCACTTTACTCATTGCTCAGGCGTCCTCTTTTTAATAAAGAGGAACTCGATAAAAGGAATTGTTTAATCAACCTGTTTTCTCAGGAACAAAAAATCAGAGAAAAATATCAAGTAGCTTTTTCGAAGTTAGGAAAAAAGGGAGATGTTTATCATTTAGATATCCTATGGGAGGACCAACCTCCTCGTAATAAATATGCCTTCCTGTATAGCTTCTTATTATTTTTGATTCCCATTTTTATTTTGTTTGGCGTATTAAATTATAGCTTAGCATGGTTTGGACTTGGTGCAACTTTATTATGTAATATGTTCCTTCATTACCGAACCAAGCAGAAAATTTACGAACATCTTTCTTCCATTCGTTATTTAGGTAAGTTAATCAGATGTGCAAAAAGTCTGACAGAAATCAAACACCCGGTACTGGAGAACTATCATAAAGAAATTGAACAGTCACTAAATAAAGTATCCTACATTTCAAAGAAAACAGGCTTGTTGGGAAGGGAAGGAGATTCTTTTTATATCTCTGAATATTTTAATATCATCTTTTTAATCGAAGTTCGGGCTTTTTATTCTGTTTTAAGTGCTTTAAAGAAGTATGAGAGGCAATTAAGGCAAATTTTTACTGCGACTGGCTTTTTAGACACCATGATCGCAGTAGCCTCTTATAGAGCTGGATTAGAATGCTTTGTAGAACCAAAATTTTTAAATTCAGGGTCCTTACTGAAGATTGAAGAAGTGGTGCATCCATTACTGAACAAGCCAATCCCAAATTCCATTTCTGTTGAATCAGACGGTGTATTAATAACGGGCTCGAATATGTCAGGGAAGACTACTTTTCTGAAAGCTATTGGAGTAAATGCAGTCTTAGCTCAAACTATATATACCTGTTTGGCAAAAGAATACCAATCAAGCTTCTTTCATATCATTACTTTGATTGGGAGAAAAGACAATGTTATTGAGGGGAAAAGTTATTATCTTGATGAGATTCGTGCTCTTCTTAGAATTATTAATGCATTAGAAAAAGATGTTCCTTGTCTTTGCTTATTGGATGAAGTCTTCCGGGGGACCAATTCACTTGAACGAATTTCAGCTTCAGCAGAAGTTCTCCTTTATTTGGCGAAACATTATTGCTTAATATTTGCTACAACTCACGACCTTGAGCTTACAGAACTTGTAGAAAGTTCCTACAGCAATTTTCACTTCCTGGAGAAAATAACAGAAGAAGGAATTTCATTTAACTATAAATTGATGAAGGGCCCATCGACTACTCGTAATGCGATTAAACTTTTACGTCATGTGGGTTATCCAAATGAAATTGCTGATGCAGCTGATACGAGAATTCAGAAGGAAATAGAGGATGAATAATTTCTTATGTGATCTTTAGGATTCTGTCTTCAAGGGATGAGCCGACTGGAAGCCAGAGGCCTTAAAGCCATCGCTTCCCAAGGTGAGAAAAGACAGATGAGCAGAATAGCGCCTAATTGAAAAATACGATAGAATGAAATAGAGATTCTTAATAAAGTAAGAGATTATGAAAAAATTTATTTATCTTGTTTTAATATTGTCTATATTTTTCTACTGTGCCCCAAAACAAGAAAAAGTTGAAAGATACATGGAAGATGGTGTCGAAGTAGTAGTAAATCAACTCAAGCCTTATGAGTCGGAGAGTAATTTCAATTATACATCAAAAAAAAAGATTTGTGATCGACCTGGAAAATCCAGACACAGCAGAGCTCGGCCTGACAAATATTTTTAGCTTTGATTTGGATGATGAGATGAATATTTATATTTTCCAATTCCCGAAGTCAGGAGATGATATTGTATTTAAGTTCGATGCTCAGGGACGTTTTATTAAATCGTTTGGAAAAATTGGGCAGGGGCCAGGGGAAATTCAAAACCTGAGAAATGCCGGTCTGACAAATGACAACATGGTAACCATTTATGATTACAATCAGAGAAGTCTCTTCTATTTTGATAAAAATGGAATTTTTTTTCGGTAGACCAAGTTGAACATAGTAATGCCTCCAGGTGGGCTCATTTTTCTAGATAATGGAAATTCTATCATACATAAACTCGAGGTTGATGAAAACCTAGTAATTGGAGATATTGTTGTCAGTATATATGATGCTCAATTTGAAAAAATAAAAAGACTTACTACATATAATCTTTTTAATGAAGAAATTAATATCCTTGAGGAGATTCCTGTTATTGGAGCTTCCTCAAGATTTATCTATATTTTCCATAAAAAGATGGGAGAAGATATTTTTGTTTATGACTTATTCGGCAATCCAGTTCGCAGGGTTAAGAAAGAGCATAAAAAAATCCCTGTTTCTAAAGAATACGAAAAGGAGATCATGTCTTTTATTCCTAAAGGAAGTCCTGATCGAGAAAAAATAAAGTTTCACGAATATTTTCCTGCTTACCAAAACTTCTTGACCGACAGTCAGGAAAGACTCTATGCTATGACATACGAAAAGGATAAATCAACTGGGGCTTATCTTTGCGATGTTTTTAACTCTCAAGGTGTTTTTGTTGGCTTTGTGGCAGCCGGATATATTGATCCAATCAAATCTCTTCAAAATGACAGTGCGAAAATCAAGGTAAATAATAGATATTTTTATTGGGTTAGAGAAAAAGACAATGGGTACAAGGTGTTTGAGTCCTATAGCATTCAGAAGAAATAAAAAAAAGGTGAAATTGATCTGATAAAAAAAATCTAATGTATAATAATCCATAAGTAATAATATGAACATAGAAAAATCTAAATATAAACAGGAAAAAGAAATTTTCAAAGTATCAGCCATTTAGGCTATAATTAAAAAAGCACTTAACGGAAGGATAGCGGATTTGTTAAGCTAGTAGTTAATAAGATGAATTGGGAATAGGGACTCCCGGACACCCACTCCAAAACAAAACCCTTTGAATTGACAGTAGAGCCTTGGCATTTTAAAATGGAGTCAGATTCTATCAAATGAAAAGGGGATGAAATATGAAAAACAGACTGTTTTATCTTTCTATTTGCATCTTATCATTTGTATTTCTCTTCAATTCCTGTGGACAACAAAAGTCTGAATGGAAAGGTTCCATTAAGTATGAAAACGGCGTAACTGTTGTCAAAAATCCAAAAAGACCGTTATATGATGAGGATGTCGTTGGAATAAAAGAAGTGCTATCCATTGGAAAAACAGAAGGCGAAGAAGAATATATGTTTTCTCAAGTAAGAGATATAGCCGTTGATGATGCAGGGAATATTTATGTGTTGGATATTAAGGAAGCCAATGTTAAAAAGTTTTCAAAAGACGGAAAGTATATTAAGTCCATTGGGAAGAAAGGACAAGGTCCTGGGGAAATTGGAATGCCGGCATTTATAACAATATCCAAGCAAAATGAAATTGTAGTTGAGGACCCCTTGAGCCGTAGGTTTGCTTTTTTTTCTTTTGATGGTGATTTTATAAAGAATCTATCTTTTGCAAAAATGAGCTTAGTCCAAATTGAATGTGATAAAGAAGGTAACATCATAGGTGGGACAGTTGATGTTGAAAAACAAGTTTATGAAGTAAGAAAAGTTAGCCCGGAGATAGATTTTATATGTTCCTATGGTTCTTCTCCATTTTCACGTAATCCTCAAATCTATAATCCTTTCAAGCCAGTGTTACGGTGGGCGGTGCTGTCAGATGATACTGTGATCTGTGGGAACGCTGAGGAGTATGTGCTTGAGGTGTATAATCCCAATGGAGAAATTATAAAAAAGATTTTAAAAGATTATGACCCCGTGAAAATTACGGAAGAAGAAATTGAAGAAAAAAAGAAGGAAGCCCGTCCGGGAAGAAAGCTAAAAATCCCAACACATCATGGTCCTTTTTATTGGTTTACAGTAGATGATGAAGGAAGAATATTTGTTAGAACCTATAAGAAGGCTTCAGACGGGAATGGATACTATTACAATATATTTGATAAAGATGGAAAATACATAGTAGATATTTTATTAATGGCATTACCCCATGTAATAAAAAATAATATGATTTACACAATCGAAGAAGATGATGATGGATATCAGTATGTTAAAAGATACAAAGTTACCTGGAAATATTAGCGAATTTAAGCTGACTGGAAGCCAGAGGCCTTAAAGCCATCGATTCCAAACTAGAAAGAAGATGGCAGAAGGAATTTAGAGCCTCGTAAAAAAGATGGTTCATATATAAAAAAATTATCAAGAAAGGAGAGTTAGATGAGAAAAAAGGTGTCCTGATCGATGTCTTTGACTTTGAAGGCAGCTATATCGATATTTTTTACCTGAAAACACCAGGCAAGTTCGATCCGATTCTTATCGGCTACAGTCCGATGGCGCTTTCAGAGAATTTTCTCTACATGAGAGTTCGGAATGAAGATGAGACAATCTCATTCAAAAAATATAGGATCGAGGACAAAGGTTCAAAATAATGTATGATATTAAGATAGACATGAATACAGAAGGTTATTATTCAGGTGGAATTAAATCTAGAGGAAGTTAGATAGAAAGTTAAATACTTGTATAAACTGAACACTTCATTTGACAACTATCTTGGTGGTAATTTTCTTCTGACATATTCAAGAAATCTTTTACAGTCTTTTAAGAGCTTTTCGGCTTCATATCTATGGACTAATCTTTCTTCATATTCGGCCATATTTTTTATGCGAAGTATTCTTAAGACTCTATTTGCATTTGTGTTTATTTCTTCATCATCGAATTTAATCGTCCTAAAAATGGTTACGGCATCGTTGTGACTTTCTCCAGCATGGCGCTTGCCTAAAAAATATATACAGATAGCATCGCAAGCGGAAATACAAGAATGAATAGCATTAATTGTAGCTGCATTCCATTCTTGTACAGCAAAGGAGTTTTTTGCCGCATGGAGGCATTCTTCAGCACGCTTAAAATAGTTAATGTATAATGACTTTTCAACATCTCTCGTTCTGAATTTAGGCGTCATAATTTATCCTTTCTTTCCCGAAAAGATTTCAATTCCTTTTTTAATTTCAGAAATAACCTTCAATCTTTTTTTCTGTTTCAATTCTTGTTCCGTTAAGATATAAGGAGCTAGTCTATTTCCATACATTTCAAAACATATATTTGATAATTTCTCTATTGAGGACTCAAGTTTCTCTTTGCTCTGTTTGTCTCTAGCCAAAACAAAAATATCTATATCGCTATTTGTCCTTTCCGAGCCTTTAGCTACGGAGCCAAAAAGAACTATTCTTTTAATCAAGGTCTTGGGTAGATTTTTTAATAATATCTTTTTTAGTTCCTCAATAGGCTCTTGGATTCCTGAAACGCCTTTAATCAATTCAGATAAAGCTCTAAAAGCATAACTTTTATGATTTACTCTCCATAAATGAGCTTTTCCAATAGTAACAAAATTTACGAAATTCAACTCAGCAAGCTCTCGCATTGTCCTATTAACACTCATATGAGAGACTTTCAAAATGGAAGCGATTTCCCTTTCACTCATAGAAGCTTCATGTGTTAGCAAGAATTTTATTATCTTTATCTTCGTTTTTGAGTTTAGTACATCCAATAGCGAGATGCGAAATTTCATATCATTCTCCTTTGTAACATTTCTGTTACAAGTGTAACATATTTAATAGAGATATCATATTATTTTTGCATACTCAGAATTCTCTTCCCAGAGTTGCATGAATCAACTCTAAATTTTTTTTAGATAATTGCATAGTTGACAAATAGCACAATATCTTTTGTCCAAATATTGCTGATACGTCACATTTGTAAAGAGAATATTGAATATATTTAGAGCCAAGTTACAATTTACGATAGAATGAAATAAAATTTAAGGAGGAGCTATGAAATCCAAATTTGTGCTTATTGGTTTCTTGTGTGTTTTATTCTTTTTATTTCAAAATTGTACCCAAAAAACACACTCCAAGAAATGGCAAGGAACAATTGAGGATAAAGAGGGAGTGAAAGTTGTTAAGAATCCGAAAGAGCCGATATATAATGAGGACATCTTTAGCTTGGAAGAGGAGTTAACTATCGAAGAGAAGCAAGGGAATGAAGATAATATGTTTTCTGCAGTTAATCATCTAACAGTGGATGATGATGAAAGGATTTATGTTCTTGACTATAAAAATGTTCAGGGCAAAGTTTTTGACAGGGATGGAAAATATTTGAGTACCTTTGGACAAAGAGGGCAGGGGCCAGGGGAGTTTTTCA
>Ga0265595_1003161_pt1 | contig 10348 bp, 6 predicted proteins | sample saktaG_15_FD_190148 | JGI IMG/M metagenome (GOLD analysis project Ga0265595, IMG submission 190148) | Saline water microbial communities from Sakinaw Lake, British Columbia, Canada - sak_2013_06_06_50m | ecosystem: Environmental > Aquatic > Non-marine Saline and Alkaline > Saline ... | reverse complement strand
ATACGTCCAACTGTCCCGGGGAACGAATAGTGGGAAATTGCTGATCTCCCTCGGCGGTCTGGAGAACGTTACGGGGAGTTTCCCGAAGTTTCTCAAGAAGACCGCTCCATTCATCTTGCCAATTTCTGGCAGCCGGCTCTATCAAAATCTGAATTCCAATGAAATTCTGACCCTTGACGCCGCCAAGTGTTTCAAGAAAAGAGGAAACGGTGTCAACGGTCCTACTCTCTTCAGGGTCTTCGAAAGAAGGGTACGTCTTAATGGGATACGCGCCTTCCCGTTTCATTTCCAACTCGAATGCAAAGATCTTCTGATCCCGCGCCTCCAACTCCGCGGGGGATTCTGGAACAAGACGATCAATATAATCGTCTGCTGTGGTAAGCTCAATATCGGAATAATAAGAGAAAAAGGCGGCCTCAATGGCATTACGATGTTTTACCGGAGTACGAATATAAAAGTGGACCTCTCCCCCGATACTCACCATCTCAAGCGAAAACCACTGCGGAACTTCCCCGTCCCAATACTCCTCTTTCACGTTATCGGGCTTCGTATCAAGGCTATTGATGGCCGCGAGTACCTGCTCCATAGCTCGTGGACTTTTTGTGATCTCCCGAGGCATATGCAACTCAAGCAGGACGTACTTCACATTCCGCTTATAAAGTCCCTGACGCCAAGAAAGCCACACTGATCGCGTCACAGGAAAAAGAATAAGGAAAAGCCAGAGCCACCATAATGTCGCAACAAGCCAGAAAAGAAAAGAGAGGATGTTTGGAACAACTAAAATACCGGCGAAAGAAGCAAAGAGCAGAAGAAACCAAACCTCTTCTTTTTTGAAAAAATCAGCGATGAGATCCGCAGTATGTCTAAAAAGATCGCGAAGCATTGTGAAAATAAAACGTGCTTCCTAAAGCACGTTTATTATACTACACCCGGTAGTGAAAATGCGATTTCCGGAAAAATCAGGAAAAAACAAACCCTATCCATCGCGCAAAACATTTTTTATGAGAATAAACAATACTAAAAAGGCCGCCTACGGCAGCTCAGTCGCATTTCTACTACCGGGTACACTCCAAAAAAGACGCACAAAAAACAGGTACATTACGCCTCTCTTACCCGGTACGTGCCGTCATTCAACCGTTCAAAATGCTTTTTGTTTTGCAGATTCAAAAGTACGGTATTTTCTTTCAAAAACCGCTGCTTCCCGACAAGCTGTATAACATTGTCTGCATCAAGCGGTCCATGTTGCTTGAGAAGAGTCGCGATAACATCACGGACAGTACCAGGCGCAAATCCATGCTCCTGCAGTCCATACATCCCCCGCCCTACAAGAACAAACCGTTTGTCCTTAATAAGTTCATTGTGCACTGTCTGTACGTGCGCGGGCTTCTTTTGGAGACCGCTCGTATGAATAAGCCGCGCAATCTCTGAAAAATGGGACGGCTTGCCATGCTTTTTAAGCACGAGATAGGCCTTATCCCGAACGGTTTTGGGATAAATCTCAGCCCACTCGCGCAAACCAACATCGCCAAAAACATTCGATGCAAAATGCCTCGGGATAGCATAAAAGTGACAAGTCGCGACATCCTTACACAAAGCAAGGTGCGCCTTCGGATTCTCAAGAACCTTCTCTTTTCCGGCGCGCTTGAAAAAGGCAGTCGCTTTTTTCGTGAATTCCATAAAGGAACGTTTCGCGGTTTCATCGGTGTACCAAAAATCATCAAAAGAATCATCGGCTTTATGAAAACGAGGGTGGCCTGCAGTCCAAAGCAAGAAACGGATTTTGTGATCGAGATGCTTTATCTGGACATTCTTAAACCACCGCATTTTGACATCGGCAATAAAATGATCGTCCCGACGAACGCCTCCCACGCTCTTCAGATATTCCTCTACTTCACGAAGAAAACCGCCCATCTCTTTGCGTAAACGGGGAGTAATTTTCTTCAAAACCTGTGCTTCAATCTGACGAACGCGTTCCCGCGTCACGCCAAGCGAATCTCCAATCTCCTGAAGGGTCTGATGCCTTCCCGATTTCAAACCAAAACGATCCTCGATAACACGCTGTTGCTTCGGGGAAAATTCACCAAGAACCGAACTAAGAAACCGGTCTATTTCCTTTATCATAGTAGTATGAATAAACTAGCACAATTACAAGAAAGCGTCAATAGCGTCTGTTGATAAGTTATCCTACGCTATTCCCTGCCCCGCCAAAGAAAAAGAAGCGGACTCGCTACGAAAATGGAGGAATAGGTCCCGGCTACGGTACCCACAAGCAAAGCAAGGAGGAAATAAAACAGCGATTCCGGTCCCCAAATAAGAAGGGCGACGAGAACAAAGATGAGCGTAAGCGAGGTATTAATAGAACGCGCAATCGTCTCACGCACGCTTCGGTTTACGATGTCCGCAAAAGAAACGGTGCTGCGCCAATGCATCTTCACATTCTCCCGGATACGATCGAAAACAACGATCGTATCATGAACCGAGAATCCCATCACAACAAGAAGGGCGACGATGATATTGGTATCAATTTCAACACCAAGAAGGGCGACGAGTCCCAGGGGGATGCTCACGTCGTGAAAAAGCGTGACAAGAGTAACAAGTCCGTATTTCCACGATGCAATGGGGCGGGACACTTTACGGAACGCCCAAGCGATATATGTCGAGATGCCGAAGAGTACAAGAATAATGGCCCAGATAGCACTCTTCCGAAGTTCAGCACCGATAGTAGGACCGATGCTTGAAAATTGTTCCTCCTGAACCTCTCCGAGTGATTCAAGAATAGTAAGGTAACGCTGATGCTCCTCTTCACTTGTGTTAGGAAGACGAATAACGAGAAGGCCGCTCTCGGTGGTGTTCACCGAAAAGAAACGGTCGCCGAGCTCAGGAAGAAACGCTGAACGGACTGACTCGCTCGTGACTTCATGTTGAGGGAAAGAAACCGTCCAGCGAGTTCCGCCCTTAAGATCAATTCCCGGATGTAAACCAAAAACAAGAACAATGACCCAAGCCGCGATAACAAGTAACGCGGAAAGGGAAAGGAAAATAGTGCTACGTTTTACGATATTCATCCCGTTAGAGACAGGTCGCCTTAGGCGACCGTGAAATAACCGGCCCCAGCCGAATCGACTCTTTGATACCTTGCGTTTGTAATATATATTCTGTCATATCTCATATGTTTCTAACGGGATTCATGTTATATAACGTCTTTCGCTTCGATGCCCGAGTTCGAAACTTTTTTCTCACCATGAGGAACAAGGAAAACGCGCAGAAACGTCCTAGTGATGGTAATCGCGCTGAACATGCTCATGAGTACGCCGATGAACAACGTGAGCGCGAATCCGCGCACGAAACTCGAGGTGAAGAAATAAAGCACTGCCGCGGTAATCAGGGTGCTCACGTTTGAATCCCTGATTGATGTCCATGCCCGACGGAACCCTTCCTCGATGGCCTCGCGCCGCGACAACCCTCGACGCAACTCTTCTTGTGTTCGCTCGAATACAAGGATGTTCGCGTCAACAGCCATACCAATGGAAAGAATGAAGCCGGCGATACCCGCAAGGGTTAGGGTAACGGGAACGATTTTGAAAACGCCGAGGGTAAGGGTAACGTACATTGCAAGAGCAAGTGCCGCAAAAAGACCCAAAAAACGGTAGTAGGCAACCATAAAGAGACCAACGATGATCGTTCCGATAAGCCCCGCAAGAATCGCCTTGCTCAAGGCATCGTGTCCGAAATCGGCACCAACGGTTTGTTGATGCACTAAGGTGATAGGAGCTGGAAGAGCCCCGGCATTAAAGCGTTCTACCAATTTTCTCGCCTCGTCAACAGTGAACTTTCCTGATATCTGCGCCCTGCCTCCAACAATTTTCTGTTCAACAACGGGTATTTCAATCAACTCTCCATCAAGAAAAATGGCGATGGGTTGTCCGACATTGCGCCCCGTAAGTTCGGCGAAAATATCAGCGCCCTCGCTCGTAAATTCAACCTGGACCATCGGTTTGCCGCTTACCTGATCAAACCCAAGCTGCGCCCCCTTCACAAAACGTCCATTCAAATCGGTCTGAACGAAAGTTACGTCTGACGCCTCCTCTCCCCTAACCTGAACCTCGCGGAACTCGAGAAAAGGTGTTGCGCCAATCATCTGAATCGCTTCACTCACATCGCGGATACCGGCGAGTTCCACTACCAACCGCGTTGTCTCTCCGCTTTTCTCCTCATAGACACGAGGTTCGCTCACGCCGAATAAATTGACGCGCCGTTCAATAACATCACGAAGCCCCTGCACCACGGAAGAACGGTCGCTAAACGATACCGCGCTCAAATCAACGTCATACACAAGGTAGCTGCCCCCGGCAAGATCAAGGCCTAAAGTCCAGGAACGCCAGGAACTCGCCTTCTGCCACAACGGATCATACGAAAAAAAACCCGCGACGATTGAGAGAAGGCACAGTCCCACAAGGAGTACAGCAAGTCGCTTTCGAGAATACATCGTAAAAAGTGTACAAAAGAAAAACCGAAAAAACAACTCTACCGAGTATCCATCCGAAAGCGATTATACAGCCATTTCTTAAGTTCCTCAAATAATAACAATGATGAAGCGACAAGGGCGATGCCAATCCAGTCCACAAATCCAAGCGCCTCGGTCTTTAAGATGTGTTGGAGCGGGGGGAAGTAAACAGCCATCATTTGGAGCGCGACAACAATACATAGGGCACCAACGAGATAAGGATTTGAGAAGGGGTTTGTACGCACCACGTACCTGCGTTCGGAACGAACACTAAGCGCCAAAAACCACTGATAAAGCGCGAGAACGGTAAGTACGATGGTTTGTCCGCGCATGACTCCCTCTGGAAAAAACCGTTGAAACAACCACAGTGCACCGAGTGCCATGACCAGACCGGAAGCGAATGAATGACCCAAAAGCGAGCCATCAACGAGATGATTCTTTGTCTTGCTTCTCCGTTCATCGAGAAGACCCGACTCTCTAGGTTCAAGCGCCAACGCGGAAACCAAAAAACCGTCCGTAACGAAATTAAGCCAAATAATCTGGACGGCAAGAAGGGGTAAGGGCATGCCGAGAAAAAGTGCTGCGCTGATCACGAGCACCTCTCCGATATTCGTCGAAAAAAGATAGCGCAGCACCTTCCGAATGGTGTGGAAAATACTTCTCCCTTCCTCGATAGCATCAACGATACTTCCAAAATTATCGTCCAAAAGAACAATATCCGCAGCTTCTTTCGCCACCTCCGTTCCCACCCTTCCCATAGCCACACCGAGATCCGCGGCAACAAGAGAAGGAGCATCATTTACACCGTCTCCTGTCATGGCAATAATCTCGCCACGTTTTCGAAACGCTTGAATAATATGTAATTTATGCTCCGGACTCACGCGGGCAAAAACAGATGTGCTACCGACACGCTCCGCGAGCTCATCTGCGGACATCCGGTCGATTTCGGATCCCGTAAGAACAGCGTCGCCCTCTCTATAAATACCGGCTTCCTGTCCGATAGCTTTCGCAGTAAGCGCATGATCGCCGGTGATCATCACAACCCGGATCCCGGCGCGACGAGCTTGTCGCATTGCCTCCTGAACCTCGGGACGTAACACATCTTTCATTCCCAACAACCCACCGAAAGCAAGGGGCGGCATCGTAGATAAACCGAGCTTTCCAGGTACATGGGCGGAAAAACCAAATGCAAGTACGCGAAGTCCTTCCTTGGAAAATCTGCGGATCCCCTCTTCAATACGCTCCCTGTCCTGACGCATCATTTTCTTGGCGCGAAGTCCGCTCCCAAAAACAACGGAACGGGAAAGTTTAAGAATTGCTTCAGGCGCCCCCATAACGAATAGTTTCTTCCGCTTACTGTCATCGGGACGCACCACAGCGCGATACTTATATCGAAAATCAAAAGGCATCTCCTCAAGAAGAGGGTGTTGCATTTCCCACTCGTCCTGGTTGAAACCCGTTTTTCTTCCGAGTACCAAAAGAGCCGCTTCGGTGGGATCACCGAACACGCGCCACAGCTTTTCCTGTTGATCAAATGAAACGCGGGCATTGGCAGTGAAAACTGCAGCCTTGCCGGCGAGAAGCAATTCAGGCGTCTCCGCGGGAATAACGGGTTGCCCCTCGAAGAAAAAAGACCCTACGGGCTCGTATCCGCTCCCGGTAACGGAAAATTCCTTTTCCCCGACAAGAACCTTCTGGACAGCAAGTTCGTTTCGAGTTACCGTGCCCGTCTTATCGACGGCGATTACCTTCGCTTGGCCAAGTGCCTCAACCGCCTGCAATTTCTTCACAAGCGCGTTTCTCCTCGCCATACGCCATACGCCACTTACCAAGGTAAGTGTAAGGGCAACCGGTAGGCCTTCGGGAATGAAAGAAACGGAAAGGGCAACAACGAGCTTGAACATCTCAAGTGGAGTTTTCCCAAACCAAAGGACTCCCGAGATGAAAAGGATTACGGAAATCCCGAGCGCGATCCCGATCAAAACCTGGGCTAATCTCCGAATATTTCCCTTTAAAGGAATCTCCGTGTCTATGGAGGAAATCTGAAGTGAAATCTTTCCAATGGCCGTCCGCGTCCCCGTCGCTACAACGAGAGCGCGACCATCCCCGGCAACAACATGAGTTCCCCTAAAAACGATGTTCTTTTCATCAAGGAGCGCGTATTCCTTCTTTCCCCCTTTCAGCTGAACGGGTTCAGCTACTTTTTGGTTCGGTTCCGACTCTCCCGTAAGGAGCGACTCGTTAAGTTTAAGGTTATGAGCGGAGAGGATCCGGGCATCAGCAGGAATCTTCTGTCCGATATCCAGCATGATGACATCCCCGGGAACAAGTTCAGTGGAAGAGACAATAACTTCCTTGCCGTCACGAAACACCGTCGCGTCTGTTGCCACAAACTTACGTAATGACCGGAGCGTGTTTTGTGCCCTCCCCTCTTGAATGGTACCGACAATCGCATTGAACACAAGGACCGCAAAGATAATAAGACCGTCCACAATGTCGCCAAGCGCAAGAACGATCACACTTGCAAAAACAAGGGCGTAGATCAACGGACTACGAAATTGCCTTAAAAAAATATGCCACAGACGCTCAACCTGCGGTTCGGGAAGAATATTGAGGCCAACGCGTTCGGAACGAAGTTGAACTTCTCCCGAAGATAATCCGCCCTCACCGGATTCCAAAAACGCCAATGCTTCAGCGGCGGTTTTACCTCTTACCTCCTCAATCATGTTGCTTCCATTGTACCAGAAACCGGAGGAAGCCCCTTAAGCGTTGAAAGCGCCTCACGCTTAAGCGATGAAAACATACCCTCTCGAATCGCTCTACGAATCTCCCCCATGAGATAGTTAAAGAAAAAGACGTTATGTAAAGTAGCGAGGTGAGTAGCACGGGGATCACGCTCCTTGAAAAGAAGATGAAGCCCGCCACGATCCGTATAATAATCGCCTCCATAAGAGCAGACGGGACACTCGCATCCCTCCTCAAGCACGCTTGTGCTGTTTCGGAACACACCGCGTTTCACATCAAAACGACCGCGCCTGGTCCAAATGCCGCCGTGCCGCGCCTCTCGCGTGGGAATAACGCAGTCAAATGTATCCACGCCGCGTTCTACGCCCTCAAAAACGTCTTCGATGCGTCCGATGCCAAGAAGGTGGCGGGGACGATCAGTAGGAAGGTAAGGAATAACCCAATCAAGCTCCCGAAGAGTCTCCTCCCGCGTACTCCCGAAAGAACCGCCGAACGCCCCGCCGATGGCGACACCGTCAAAAGGGCGGGTGGCGATAAACCGCGCGCTCCGCTCGCGAAGATCCTGAAAAGCGCCGCCCTGCACTACGCCGTAGAGCAGCTGACCATCCCGGGTATGCGCGCGAAGAGAACGATCGGCCCACCGATGCGTGCGCTCAAGCGATTCGCGGGTATAGTTATAATCGTGTTCCGGAGAAGTGCATTCATCGAACGCAACGGCAATATCCGCGCCAAGTTGCTCTTGTATTGTTATGGAAAGCTCCGGATTCAAAAACAGTTCCTCCCCGTTATCAAGAAAGAATACACCGTCGTCGGTAATCCGAACAAGATTCTCATTATCCGCGCGGGCGCTATGGCGCGAAGGTTTATCCTTATGTTTTCCAACCTTGTGCTCACGTGCGAAGCCCAAGCTGAACACCTGGAAACCGCCGCTATCGGTCATAATCGGCCCCGGCCATTGCATTCTCTTATGTAAACCCTCAAATGTTTCCAGATCGTTCCCCAGTTGCCTCCAAAGATGATAGGTGTTTGCAATAATCATCTGCACCCCGGCACGAGGCAAATCCTCGGGCCGAAGGCAGCGCACCTCGGCGTGCGTGCCGACTACGACATACGCCGGCGTCTCAACCTCACCGTGGAGAGTGCTAAGACGACCAACGCGGGCGCGCGAACCGACATCCCTCGCCTCTTCAACAAAACAAGACATTTAGAAACAGGATTTCAAGAGGGCGATGTTTTTCGCATCGGGGCCGTCGCCGGTAAATCCCGGAACCTCAAGAATCCACACCTTGTCCCGCAACGCCCGTTCTTTGGCGAGCGCACGAAAACCTGTGATGCCAATATGACCCTCGCCGAGATTTTCATGTCGGTCATGGTGTGAATCATGAGATGTTTTTGAATCGTTGGTATGAATCACTACAAGATTCTCGACGCCGACCGCGATATCAATATCCTGAACTAAGCGTTTCACCGTCTTTACGGTGTATTCTTTGATCGTGCCCGCCTCAAAAGCATGTGCCGTGTCAAAACATACTTTCACGCGGGGCGACCGGACCGCTTTGAACATTTTTTTCAAATCTTCAAGGTCGCCGATCTTGTCCCCCCCACCAGCAGTGTTTTCCATAATAAGCTGTGTCTTCCCCGGAACCTCCTTTAAAATCGCGCGCATCGCAGAAACTTCCCGTTCGAGCGCCTCATCCTTTGATTCCCCTTTCGTCGAACCGGGGTGGAAAATAAGCCCCTGCGCGCCGATCATATCGGCGATACGCAAATGCCCGATCAAGCTTCGCTTCGAATTCTCAAAAACGACCGGATTCGGACTTGCGATGTTTACCAGATACGCCGCGTGAAGAAAAACGGGACCGACGCCGGTACGTTCCTGTTCCTCGCGGAATTTCCTTGTGGTTTCCTTATCCGGCATCCGCACCGCCCAGGTTTGCGGCGACGAACCGAAAATCTGGATTGTCTCGGCCCCGATTGCCTCCGCGTTTGCAAAAGCTTTCCACAATCCCCCCGCCGTGGAAACATGCGCGCCGATTTTCGGTTTTCGTTTAACGCGTTGCATTGTAGAGGGTCTTAATTTCTGCCACAGACAGAGCGCGGTTGTAAATACGCACGTCGTCAAAGACTCCCTCAAAATTATAACCACCCGTACTTTCTCCAATCTTTGCTGCAATTGGAATAGTTATTGCGCTTTCCCCGACAGCTGAATAATAGTGAGTGCCGTTCCAAAAGAGTTTGTAGTTCCCCGATCCCGGCTTATTAGTAATGACGAAATGATGCCATTGCGTTATGTCAATTGGCGCGGAACCAAAATTGATTCTGTCATTCCTGAATATGTTGAGATACAGGTTTCCATCGCTGTATGGGTAATGATTATTGCTATCAACTCCAAGATCGAGAAATCCTGTATGCGATTCGGCAGGTATTGCAGAATCAGCCTTAATCCATAAAGCGAGTGTTGCCTCATCATCTATAAGTGTATCGAGAATTGTACTGCTCACACTCACATAATCCTCAACTCCATCAAAATCCAACGCGCCTCCTACCTTGCCTGATGTCCAGATCGGGAGAGAGCTCGTGCCGTAGAGTGTCCCCGTATTCCCATTCCCACTCGAATCGGCTGCGGTACTGCCCGATCCTTCATCAAACGTCCAGTAGCCCACGAGGCCTCGTCCCGGGGAGGTAAGCGAAAGGGAGGTGCCGACTTCATAGATTGCGGTGTCAGTGCCCCCGTCGGTATTGGCTTTGGGCGCCTGATCAGCGCTTTCCAACAAAGCAGTGAGTTTCCATGATCCTCCCGGGATATACGTATAGTAGAGGCCTGTAGAGGTGGTGTTCACGGGGTCTACGGGGAGCTTGGAGAAGGGTGCTCCTGCGGAGAACGAGGAGAAGTTCACGGGAATCCAGCCTGTTCCATCGGTCTTCTGGTATGTGGAGGTGGGAGCGCAGCCATACGCATAGCCAGCAGGCAGGGTGGGAAGGCCAAGATTGGAGCAATGCGAGGAGGTTGTGGTCCAGGGTATGGAGACGTAGACCGTGGTTGAGGAGCCAAAGCTTGCATTGGGCTGGTCTGTCTGGAGGAGGGTGAGGCCCTGATGG
>Ga0265595_1003159_pt1 | contig 10355 bp, 10 predicted proteins | sample saktaG_15_FD_190148 | JGI IMG/M metagenome (GOLD analysis project Ga0265595, IMG submission 190148) | Saline water microbial communities from Sakinaw Lake, British Columbia, Canada - sak_2013_06_06_50m | ecosystem: Environmental > Aquatic > Non-marine Saline and Alkaline > Saline ... | reverse complement strand
TTTTATACCCGGGGAAACAAGAAGAACAAGTAAGAGTAAAATAAAGAAAAATATAAGGGTATACACCAGAAAAAATATTTGTAGATGATGATTATTGAAAATTTATTGATATTCTTGATAGATCCATGTGCGCTCACAAATACAAACTGGGATTTTTAAATATTTAAAAAAACTCGATAGCAGTTCATTAAGGCAATTATCCGGATTGACCGGATTTTCGCAAAATAAAATCTTAAGGACATGAAACAAAGAACCGTCCCCTTGTTTTTTTCTAGAAAAGCGAAAAAACCGGCATAACACTCAAAAAATAATTAAAATTTTAGGAAAAAAATTTGAAGTTATTTTTATCGTGTAATGCTAAAGAGAAGACGGAGGCTTAAAAGATATATAAGAAGGGAAATCACCCCCTCTTATATATCTTTATTCTAATATAGAATGTGTAGCGGTTAGCGACTGGTTGATTAGTCTTATCCCCGTAAAAACAAGATAAAAAGTAAGAGAGAGAAGAAGAGCGGGACCTTTTTATCTTCTTTTTCGGTGGCTGATATTTCCGGATTCTTTGTGGTTAGGCGATAAGTAAAAACATCCATAAATAAAAAGTTAAAAGAAAAGAAACATTTTTATTTATATAGTTTTTGCCTATCACCGGGGGAAGATACGTCATGTATTCCGGGCCATTGCTAAAATATATTTAAGCTCTTAAAATAATCCCTTTAAATCTCTTTAATTTGAATAATATAAAATCTTTATTTAAATAATTTACAATTGATAATCGCCGGCAGCCTCCGGTTGATATAAAATTTCTTCGACCTTCAACTTCGTTACTCCTGCTGGCACCTTCCATTCAATAATATCTCCAACTTTATAACCAAGTAATGCAGTGCCAATTGGTGCTAAAATAGATATTTTACCTTGGTCGGCGTTAGAGTCATCAGGAAAAACCAGCCAATAAATCATTTCTTTCTGTGTATTTATGTCCCTTAGGCGAACCTTGGAATTCATCGTAATAACATTATGGGGAATATCTTGAGAATTAACCATTTCTCCCTTATTTAATTCATCTTCTAATTCTCTTAAATACTTTTTATCTTCATTGTCGGCCTCTTTCGCTGTGATAATTAATTTTCTTAACCTTTCCATATCATTATTAGTAATATAAATTAGTTTTTTTAACATGAAACTATTCTCCTTTATACTTTTATAAAAACCTATAATTTAATTATAAATCAAATTTTTTTTAATATTATCTTTAGGGATGTAATATTCATAGTTATTTAAAGAGTTATGTTTACCTAAGAGGAATTTCGTAGTTGAAGCTTTAAAACACGAAGTTTAAATAATCACCCTCCTTTACGGCATCAATAAATTCTTTATTATACTATTAGATTTCCAATCATTTGGTGCAATACAGTCATAAAAAAAGGTGGGAGTGTGTAAAAATATTTATAAAGACTGTATGAAAAAATAACAAAAGAGCTATAGCTATAAATTTATCAACGAATATGTTGGTTATAAAAAGAGGAACGCTATAAATATAATATTCCCCGAAAAGAGGCAAAGAAAAGAAACGCACTAACAAACTCTTCCCTGCTTATCAAATATATCACGGATTTAAGAAAATATCAAAGGGGGATACCCCACTAAAGTTTACACTAACTTACAAACACGATAAGTGATAAAAATAATAATAAGATGTATTTTCTTTTCTTACTTTTTATTTTTTCACTTATCGCCAGGGAAAGATCATCTTTTTTCTTCTCTTTGGATTTTCTTATTCCCGGCGTTTGTTGAAGCCAGTGCTGCAAAAAATTCTCGTGCTTAATTGCTCGCCTGCATTTTTTTGCGGTGCCTGAGTCTTCTATAAACGCCCCGGTGTCGCGCATATAAACTCTTAGGATAGTTTTAGTTTTTTTTATCTGCTCTGCTCGGAGTGTACTCATGCAGACAGATAAAAAATATTAAAACGTAGAAGAACAATGAACAGTAACAGGGAGGGAAGGGGTGGGAAGGTATTCGATTATTAGAAACAGAGATTTACCCCTACGATAAAAAGTATCTAATCTAGCCCGCCTTTATATTTTTAACCAGGCTAAAAAAGCTCCTGGCGGGCGGTCTCTTGATATGATTATTTACAGTGGCAGTTTTGGGGGAACGTGGGGAGGGTAGTGGAAGAGCCAGACAATAATCAACTCTTTGGCTTTTGATGAGGAGCTTTTTAATTTTTTAAAATTATTTTAAAAAAAAGAAGGATTTTTAAATAGACTTGTAGAATAAGAAAAATAAGAGAATAAAAAAATTAGGATGCGTCTATTTAAATTAAGGAGGTGATTAATGATAGAAATGCATTAATTAATAATTTCACTAAGGTGTAATTATTTTAATGACAGAATTTACTAAGAGAAAAAAATAATAAGGAGGTTTTACAATGTTGAATAAATGTTTTAAGCAAATTACAATTTTTATTTTGGTAATGATGATAGGGTTCTCTTTATTTTCTATGATGGGAGCTAGTGCCAGTGTCACGGTGAATATACCTTTGAGCACTTATTTTGCCCGTGTTCAGGTAAACCCCTTGTACCAGCTGATTAATATGGCCTCGGTTTCCTTTGGAGAGGAGAACATTAAAGGAACGGAGTTTGAAGGTTTACCAGTTATTTCACGTGCGTCTGTAACTAAAGGTGGATTTAAAGGAGCAGACGATTTTGTTGATCTTCCGGCTGGAGATATAACTGAAGATACGAAAAAGTTCTATCAGTATGATAATACCATTCAAGCTCTGAAACTTAATGGTAAACAAATCATCGAATGGCTTGAGGCATCAGCCGGGAATTTCAATCAGATAGATCCAAACAGCACTGATGATCAACTTCTTATCAATTACGGATTTGACAGCCATCATCTTGATCATTTTTGGGGCATTACATACCTGTATGATGTAACTCAACCATTAGGTGAAAGGGTACTAATGGCTGAATATGAAGGTGTACCACTTTCAGAAGATATGGATTTTATTGTAATGGTGGACAACTATCGTGCTGGAGGCGGAGGAGGCTTGCCTCATGCTGTTCCGGAAAATATAGTTATGGAATGGGACTACGACTACAGAACTCTTGTAGTCGATTATCTTAAGTCACTGGACGGGATTATGCCCGAGTTAGTTTTCAACTGGTCTATCAAACCAATCGAAACTAAAGGTCGAATAATTGTTCGAACCGGTTCAGAGTGGGGGGTGCCCGTATCAGAATACATGGAAATCGCTGCCGAAAAGAACATTGAACCTGTTGGGCACTTGGAATATGTAGGAACAGATGATGTTTGGGGACTATTTGCAATTAACCTAAAGGATTTGAGAACCCCTTAAGAATGAGTTTTAAACAGAACGATTTGCTTAATTGCTAAATATCATTGCATCGATAACACTCGTTCCTGATTTGGAACGAGTGTTATCATAAAAGTAATAAAAGGAGGGAAATTGAAATGAGGAAGCTAAGGCATATCAGATTAATGGTAATCATTTCGATGTTCATCTTGGTTCTCACACTGTCTGCAATTGCTCAAGAATTCGAACCTTATGAACCAAGACAAATTGTCTTAACTTGGCAGAATAGTCCTCAGACTACAATGACTATTACCTGGAGAACTGACCAGAAAGGAGAAAAATCGATTGCTTATTTTTCTTCTGATATAAATATGGAAATTCATGACTATAAGCATCAGGAAGCGGAAACATTTACTTTTGAAGAGACAGCTGCTTGGATACATTCGGTAGAATTGACTTGCCTCAATCCAGGTGAGACTTACTGGGTGGTAGTGCAGACTAACGAGCACGGAAGTGAGAAATTCAGCTTTAGAACAGCTCCTGCTGAATCTGAAGACTTGGTTTTCGTGGTTGGAGCGGATGCTCAACATGTGCGTACACAGATGGACACAATAAGAGAGGTATTTAGGAAAGCTGCTCAAGAGGATCCGGATTTTTTTATCTATTCCGGGGATTTTATTAATGCTGAACTTAGTGATTTTGAGTGGGATCTGTTCTTTGACGTCTGGCATGAATTAATGATTACAGATGAAGGAAGAAGAATACCACTTATTCCGGCTATAGGTAACCACGAAGTGGTTGCTGGCTATGGTGGCAATAAAGAACTTGCTGTTTTTTACTACAATCGCTTTAAGTTACCGGAACCCAAAAAGTATCATGTGCTTCAATATGGACCAGATTTGACTATCATATCTTTAGATTCGAATCACACATCCCCAATAGATGGAGAACAGCTTTCTTGGCTTGAAAGTACGCTAGAAAAACACCAAGATAGCAAATGGATTGTTGTTCATTACCATGATGGAGCATGGTGGGGGAAAGATCGTATGTATGTTAAGTTGAGATCCAAATGGATACCATTATTTGAAGAATATGGAGTTGATTTAGTACATAACGGACATACTCATACATATATAAAGACTGTTCCTATTTTTGGACTGAAAACTTTTGCCGCAGAGATTGATAACATAATTGAAGAGGGTTTGGCAAGAGCCAAGGAAGACTTTGATCCTGGAAAAAACTATGCTCCACCTCTTCAGCCAAATCTATTACAGTTGTCTCGGGGCAATTGGGAAGCAGCTGGATTTGCCTCATTAACAGAAGGCCTCAAAGAAATGACCTATATGTTGTCATTGTATGTTATTCAAACAGGCGAAGCTACTAAAGAACAAGTATTTGATCAGGTTAGCGGCACACAATTACTCGAGGCTTTTTGGGCGCCAATTCTTACAGGAGAAAGCTATGAAGACCTGGTTGATGAAGAAAATGGTGTTGTTTATTTGGGTGCTGGAGGATTGGGAGCAGTACTTGGATCGGGCAGCAGAGACCCCCAAGATTTCTGGTGGCTGGAAGAGGCGGGATCAGCACATCACTATTGGCGTGTGACTCTTAATTCATCGAAAAACGAGTTAAGAGTGATGCCAGTTTTTTATGATCCGGAAACGGATAAATGGGAAGAAGGAAATGAGCTTGTGAAAAAAAATAATGGTGTTTAAAAGACTATATTGCGATTAAAAAAATTGCTGAGAAGAGGAAAAGTGATATTACAAGACCTCATAATGCTCGAAATTCTAAAATAAAAAGATGGGGAAATCCCTCTATTAATTAAAACTATTTTTAGAGAAAAAGGGGTCCTTCTTGTATCGGGAAGGATCCCTTTTTTAGTTGTATAAAATAAGGAGCAATTATAAGGAAATCAAAGGGATAGGAAGCTTTATAGATAATAAAGCGTAATAATGTTCTTATATTGACTAATATATTGAAATATGATAATATGTTCATATACAACACTTAGGTTTGCTTGATTTAAACCCCGTCCTCGACCTGATCGGGGATTCAAAAAAAGGAGGTGTGAAAAATGGCAACAGTAATAACCGTTCCTCGTGATTCATCCTTACAGTTTAGACTGGTAATAGGCACTAATCCGGAAACCGGAGCACCTATCATCAACAGCAAGACCTTTGCTAAGATTAAAGCAGCTGTTTTAGACCAAGATGTCTATGACACAGCTACCGCTTTAGCAGGTTTGCAAAAGTACACTGTAAATGAAACCAGACTTGAAAAAGAATCTCAACTTACTGAATAATCGCTAATAATTGTAAACCATAAACAAAAAAGGAGGTGAAAAAATAATGGCAACCGAATTAGGAGAGGGAATAAAACAGGGGGACGGTTCTTTGTTTTACAATCCACTATTATCGTTAGCACAATAAACTTTTACCAGGATGATTTTTATACCCTGGGAAACAAGAAGAACAAGTAAGAGTAAAATAAAGAAAAATATAAGGGTATACACCAGAAAAAATATTTGTAGATGATGATTATTGAAAATTTATTGATATTCTTGATAGATCCATGTGCGTTCACAAATACAAACTGGTATTTTTAAATATTTAAAAAAACTCGATAGCAGTTCATTAAGGCAATTATCCGGATTGACCGGATTTTCGCAAAATAAAATCTTAAGGACATGAAACAGAGAACCGTTGTTAATGCTCAGTAATTAGGTAACTTATTTGGTATAATTATACCACCAAAGGAGGTACTTAATGATGAAAATTATTCAACAGATCTTTATAAAAAGATGGAAGCCTATCCTGGAAGAATACGAAAAGATCCAGAATAAGGTTATCCCCCGTTCCTTTCGTTTTGTTAAAGACTTATGTCTTGCTCATCATATCAGTAATAAAGAGCTCAGACGTTATTATCGTAAATGGCAGGAAGGGAAAAAACAGGATGTTTCTTTACTCCCTGCCCAAAGAGGGGCTCGTCCGGGATCCCGGAGAACCCCTAAAGCCATCGAGCGCAATATCATGAAAGCCTATAGAAGGTTCGGCTCCAATCGTTATGAACTGGTCTTATTATTCAAACCCTATTATTTAGATAAAACACCTTCTCCGGCGACCATGGATCGGATTAAAAAACGCTATCCCTTGAATCCGGCCCAGAAGGAGATCATTAAACGTTACGAAAAGGTTACCCCAGGAGAACTAGCCCATATTGACCTGACCAAGGTGCCTAAAGACCTTCGTACCGTCTTTAAGGTAAAAGACCTTTATGTCGCTGGTCTAGAGGATGATTGTACCCGACTGACCTATTCCGAAATATTAAAGGATAAAAAAGCCTCTACCCTTACTTACTTTATGGCCAGAGCTCTATCCTGGTTTAAACAGATCTATAACTTTGAGTTTGAGAAAGTATTATCGGACAATGGTCCTGAATTTAAAGGCTCCATGGATAGAGAACACCCTTTTGAAATGATGTGTGACCAGTTAGGAATAAAACATATCTATACCAGGCCCTATCGACCTCAGACCAATGGCAAGGTGGAGGCCTTCTGGAAGATTATCAAAAATGAGTTCTTCTATCCCAATTCATTTGACTCGGTAAAAGATCTTATCTATAATCTAGGCAACTTCTTATTTGAATATAACCACTTAAGGAGACACAGGGGACTTGCGTATATCACCCCCTATGAAAAGTTAGAAAAAGTTACCGAATTATTGAGCTAGTACAACCGTCCCCTTGTTTTTTCCTCTACGAAAATTCATGTTGAAAGCATTGTTAATTATTATTTAAAATGTTGCAAGGGAAAATAAGAATTGAGTGGTGCTACTTTCAGAAGACATTAGGGAAATTACTCCCTAGGAGGTTTAATATGACTGAAATTCTCATCAGAGAAGCAAAGGCATCCGACCTGCTAACAATTAGGAATTTAATACTTGAACTCATCGAAACCATGGGCGATACTGTAGGTATCGACATTAAGCTTATTACTGAGAATTTTCAGAATATTTTAAGTGAGGCTAACTCTCATATTATGGTTGCAGAAACAAACGGAGTCGTAGTCGGGTTTGTCAGCCTTACGACTCGTAAGACAATTTTACATCATGGTCTCTCTGGGTTAATTGACGAGTTTATCGTCGCTAAGAGTTATCGTGGTAAAGGTGTTGGTAGACAATTGATGTCAAGCACTATTGAAAAGAGCCGTCAACTCGGTTGCTGTGAAGTTGAGGTTAGCACTGAGAAGACAAATACTAAAGCGAGAGAATTCTACAGACAATGTGGATTTACGGAGCGTGGTGTGTTATTCGAAATTGATTTGTGATGATAAGAATGAAAAATATGGATAACTTCGCCTAACAGAGCATCTCTAGTTACGCGCCTTTAGTGCTTCGTTTAAATTCAGCATGATAACTGAATTTTAATTTTCGCAATATTATGCGAAAGCTTCTCTATTTTTTAAGGAGTGATCCTAATGCAAAAGTTAAGAAAAAGCTCATTTAATGAAGCTAGTCAATTTATTAAAAACCATGCAAGACCATTAGAAAAACTGATTTATAGAGATTACTTTCATAAACCCTGCTGTGAAGAAATATTGAATGAATTAAAAAAGTACCAGAACGATAATGGTGGCTTTGGAAATGGATTGGACTTGGACTTTAAACTTCCATTTTCTTCATCAATGGCTACATCTATTGCTTTTCAACACTTGGCAAGATTAGACGATGCTGAAAAAGCTATTAGCATGATTAAATCGGGGATAGAATATTTTGAAGAGACCTTTGCCCCAGAACGAAATGGCTGGTTTGCTGTTCCAAAAGAGGTTAATGACTTTCCACATGCTCCTTGGTGGCATTATAATGAAAAAGAGGGTATGACTATTATAGATAAATACTGGGGCAATCCTTCAGCTGAAATAATTGGATATCTTTATAAATATAAAAATTTAGTATCAAAACTTAATGTCGACCAGCTATTAAATTACGCAATAGATTATTTGAATGATAAAAAAAATTTTAGCTCAGAACATGAAATATATTGTTTTATAAGACTTTTCAAGCTACTCCCAAATAGATTATCAAGTAAAATGGAAAATAAATTAGTAAGCGCAGTTCAAAGACTTGTTTGTAGCAACAGAAAAGAATGGGAAAAATATGTACCTAAACCTCTAAATTTTGTTAGCGATCCGGAATCTTACAAATTTGGTATTAACCATAAATTAATAAAAGGCAATTTAGATTACTTGGTAAATATTATACAAAAAAATGGTATAATATTTCCTAATTGGGAATGGAATGATTATGAAATTGAATGGAAAAAAGCTCGGGAGGAGTGGATAGGAGTACTTACATTGCAAGCCTTAATAATTTTAGATAAATTCAGTAGAATAGAAAAGTAGTCAGGAAATTTGCATAACACTGAGTAAAAGACTGGACTTCACTCAATTCATATTTTACTTACGTAGAACTTTCTTTTGTAACGACCCTGTTATATAAAAAATTTCCCCACATTTTGTCAGGGCATATTTTGCAAGTTTATAAATATTTTAAGGAAGAGTACAATTTTCTAAATAAATAAGTATAGAAATAATGAGGAAAAGATAAATTTGAAAAAAATAACCTATACAAATTTATTAAACAGAACATTGGAAATATATATGAAAGGTGATTATCTGGAAGCCTATAATTTCATAACCGAGAATTATAAAGGCATAAAAGGAAATCTTGCTCAAATATACAATTTTCGGTATTCAATTGCCAATGAAGCGGGTCTTGAAGAATTGGCTCTACAGATAATGAGAGAGTCGATAGTAGAAAAAGGATTTTGGTATCAATACAAATACTTGATTGAAGATGAAGACTTAAAGTCACTTAATAAATATAAAGAGTTTGGTGAATTATTAGATATATGTAAAAAAAGGGAGTCAGAAGCCAAAAGAAACGAGAAACCCGATTTAAAGATAATTGTACCGGATAAGATGAATAAACAATTTAAGCATCCCTTGATTATTGCCTTACATGGTGACCAAGAAAATATTGAAATAACAGAAGACTATTGGAGTTCTTGTGCATACAAAAATTACCTATTAGCCCTACCACAGTCTTCTCAAATTCAATTTTCTGAAGGTTATGAGTGGAAGGATATTAAAAAAGGTTCTCGAGAATTGAGGGAACATTATAAAAATATTTTAGAAAAACATAATATCGATTCTGCCAATATTATTATTGGTGGATTTTCCGCAGGGGGGAGAGTTGCCTTATATTCAATTCTAAAAGGTATAATTCAGGTAAAGGGGTTTATACTTGTTGCTCCGTGGTTACCTGAAATTGATGAGTGGGTACCTTTATTAGATAAGATAAGGGAGAAGGGGATAAAAGGTTATGTTGTTTGCGGTGATAAAGATGATGATTGCTATGAATGTACCAGAAGATTCGCTGATTTATTGAGTAGTAAAAAAATTGCTTATGAATTAAAAATTATTAAGGGATTAGACCATGATTATCCGGATAATTTTAAGGAAATATTACCAAAGGCAATTGACTTCATTTCGAAGAGTTAGATAATTATTAAAAATAGTAGAATAAACGACAAAGGATGAAGTAATGTCTAAAGGTATTTTTATATGAAGATAACCAAGAAGCAAGCACGCCAATTTATGCTTGCCCATCAAAAGAATTTCCCTGCACGAAAACTACAGGGAAAAGAAGGTATACTTGAATACATACGACATGTGGGCTGTATCCAATTTGATCCGCTTAATGTGATTGAATATAACCCATATGGAAAAGAGTAAGCTAAAAAATTACTCTCTTCATAGTTTGCCCTTTTGGGAAGAAAAAGTTTAAGCGAGAAAATATTTAATAATGCTAGCAAAGATAGATAGAGGTCAAATCTTTGCTAGCCGAGCCCCTTAATTTTAATCTATAGAGGAGTATTATAGATGAAGCAGTATAAAGATATTACTTCCAGGGAAAATTCAATATATAAGTTGGTAAGAGCTTTAAGTCAAAAAAAAGTTCGTGAAAACAGTGGA
>Ga0265595_1003157_pt1 | contig 10357 bp, 12 predicted proteins | sample saktaG_15_FD_190148 | JGI IMG/M metagenome (GOLD analysis project Ga0265595, IMG submission 190148) | Saline water microbial communities from Sakinaw Lake, British Columbia, Canada - sak_2013_06_06_50m | ecosystem: Environmental > Aquatic > Non-marine Saline and Alkaline > Saline ... | reverse complement strand
GATATATTTACAGTTCCTGAACCTTTTATCCCTAAGGTTGGAGCAAGGGTTATGTCTTTACAAGAACCTAATAAAAAAATGTCCAAGTCGGATGAAAATGTAAATTCATATATTACTTTACTTGATAAACCGGAGGATGTTTTAAGAAAGTTTAAAAGAGCGGTTACTGATAGTGAGGCTATTGTTTGCTATTCCGAAGGCAAAGATGGAATTAATAATTTAATGAGTATTTATTCCTGTGTTACAGGCAAAACTTATAAAGAAATTGAAAACGAATTTAGTGGCAAGGGCTATGGCGATTTTAAAATAGCAGTAGGCGAGGCAGTAGCAGAAACTTTAAGACCTGTTAGAGAAAAATATAACGATTTAATGAAAAATAAAGATTTTCTTGAAAAAACTTATACCGAAAGTGCAAAAAAAGCACTTTACATTTCAAGCAAAACTATGGATAAGGTTTATAAAAAGATGGGCTTTGTTAAAAGAGGATTTTAACAAGTAACAAGTAACAGTTAACAATTAATGTTGTCGTCTGAGGCGACTATTCTAATTAAAAGAAATGTGTAGCATTTCAACCAAAATTGTTCATTATTCATCGTTCATTATTCATTGTGAACGAAGTTCACTTAAAAGGTGGTGCTAAATATTTATAATATATATTTTTATTTGTCTGTTGCGGCGGCTTTTTTTACTGCGGCGGCATTCGCATATTTAGTTACTCCTGCTGTAAAAATATTTGCCTTTAAGATAGGTGCAGTTGATGTTGCTCAAGATGAAAGAAGAATGCACAAAGAGGCATTAGCACGATTAGGAGGATTAGCAATATTTTTAGGCTTTTGCGTTAGCACAGCCTTTTTTGCAGTAACAACTCCTTTTTTAAATGCTTCACTTCCTATAATCGGCATTTTGATTGGTGCAACTTTAATTGTTGCTTTAGGTGTAGTAGATGATGTAACAGTTTTAAAAGCAAAAAAGAAGTTATTAGTTCAAATAATTGCGGCATCAATACCTGTAATTATGGGAGTTAGAATTGATATTTTAACTAATTTTTATATTTTTACCCCTTCATCTTATGAAAGCATTGAATGGATTTCAATTCCTTTAACAATTATTTGGATAGTTGGAATTACAAATGCAGTTAATTTATTAGATGGCTTAGATGGATTGGCGGCAGGTGTATCGTCAATATCATCTATTTCAGTATTAGTAATTATGCTGTTTATTCATGATTCTGAAATGGCAATTTTAACAGCCGCTTTAGCAGGTGCTTGCGTTGGCTTTTTGCCTTTTAATTTTAACCCTGCAAAAATAATTATGGGAGATACCGGAGCCACCTTTTTGGGTTTTATAATGGCTACAATTTCAGTTCAAGGACTGTTCAAATCTTATTTAATTGTATCGCTTGCTGTTCCGTTTTTAGTTCTTGCCTTACCAATTTTTGATACTATTTATGCTATTATTAGAAGAATTAGAGAAGGTAGGTCGCCAATGTCTGCCGATAGGGAACATATTCATCACAGGCTAATGGATTTAGGCTTTTCTCATAAAAATACAGTTAGAATTCTTTATATTGCAAGTACTGTTTTGGCTTTATTTGCAGTAATTATTACCACAATGTCGAGATATAAAGCTCTTGTTTTTTCTATTATTACTTTTGCAATAATATTGTCTGCAATATGGTATATTAGTAGAAAAGGAAAGCATTTTAAAAAGTAAAGGTGTTTATATGAACAAAATTAAGGTAATGACAGTTTTTGGCACAAGACCGGAAGCTATAAAAATGGCTCCACTTGTTAAGGAAATTGAAAAATGCAATCAAATGCAAAGTATTGTTTGCGTTACTGCACAACATAGAGAAATGTTAGACCAAGTATTAGAAATATTTAAAATTACACCTGATTTTGACTTAAATATTATGAAAGACCGTCAAACCCTCTCTTCAATAACCAATAGTGTTATTGATGGAATGGAGGATGTTTTAAGCAAGGCAAAACCTGATATTGTTTTAGTGCACGGAGATACAACAACTTCCTTTGCAGGTGCATTAGCTTGCTTTTATAAAAAAATTAAAGTAGGTCATATTGAGGCAGGACTTAGAACTTTTAATAAATATTCCCCATACCCAGAGGAGATGAATAGAACTTTAACAGGCAAAATTGCAGACCTTCATTTTTGCCCAACAATTACGAATAAAGAAAATTTAATTAATGAAAATATTAAAGAAAATATTTTCATTACAGGAAACACAGTAATTGATGCTTTAAAAATAACTGTAAATAAAAGTTATGTTTTTAAAGACGAATTTTTAAAAAATGAAGATTTTTCTAAATACCGTTATATTCTTATGACAGCTCATAGACGAGAAAATTTAGGACAGCCACTGTCCAATATTTGTAAAGCGGTTAAAAGAATAGTTAATACATTTTCGGATGTTTTGGTAATTTATCCTGTTCATTTAAATCCAGCAGTTAGAAAAACGGTAAATAGTATTTTAGGCAATGAAAAAAGAGTTATTTTAATAGACCCAATAGATGTTTGCGATATGCACAATTTAATGGACAGAGCATATTTAATATTAACTGATAGCGGAGGTTTGCAAGAGGAAGCACCGGCTTTGGGGAAACCGGTTTTGGTTTTGCGAACTGAAACAGAACGTCCGGAGGCAGTTAAAGCAGGAACAGTAAAAATGGCAGGAGTAAATGAAGAGGATATTTTTTCTTTATCAAAAGCACTGTTAGAAAACAAACAAGAATATGACAAAATGGCAAAGGCAGTTAACCCTTACGGCGATGGCTTTGCATCAAAACGAATTGTAGAGGCAATTTTATATGATTTTGGAAAAGGGCAAAAGCCACAAGATTTAAATAACTTTTGAGGTATTTATGGAAAAATTTGAAGAGATAGAGCGAAGTATAATAAAAAAATATCGCAAAACAATATGGAAAAGATTTATTTCTGGTATTAATGAATATGACTTAATTCAGCAGGGAGATAAAATTGCAGTTTGTATGTCGGGTGGCAAGGATTCAATGCTGTTAGCAAAATGTATGCAAGAATTACATAGACATAGCAAATTTGATTTTAGTTTAGAATTTTTAGTTATGGACCCGGGCTACAATGAAAAAAATCTAAATGCAATTACTGATAATGCAGAATTTTTAAATGTACCTATAAAAATATTTAAAACACAAATTTTTGATATTGTTGCAGAAATAGAACAATCTCCTTGCTATTTATGTGCAAGAATGAGAAGAGGTCATTTATATAAAAATGCAAAACAATTAGGCTGTAACAAAATTGCATTAGGGCATCATTTTGACGATGTTATTGAAACTATTTTAATGAGTATGTTATACGGAGCAGAATCAAAAACTATGATGCCAAAACTCCACAGCACAAATTATGAAGGAATGCAACTTATTAGACCTATGTATCATATTAGAGAGAAAGATATTTTGGCATGGAAAAGATATAATAATTTACATTTTATTCAATGTGCCTGTCGCTTTACAGAGAACTGTGTCTTAGGTGATAATGGTGGAAATTCTAAAAGGCAAGAAATGAAACAATTAATTAAAAGTTTAAAAAAAATAAGTCCATATATTGAAATGAATATTTTTAAAAGTGTTCACAATGTAAATTTAAACACTATAATTGGTTATCGTAAAGATAATGAAACTTACAATTTTTTAGATGATTACAATGATAAGGGCAAAATAATAATTGAAGAAGAATAAGTTTTTAATATTGCAAAAATAAATATTTCAAGTATAATTAAATTATAATACAAAAATAAATGGAGGTTAAAAAATGGCAAAAGTAACAAAGGATATGATAGTAGGAGATGTTTTAAAATTAGATGAAGGAACGGCGGATTTTTTTCTTGAAATAGGAATGAATTGCTTAGGCTGTCCTGCTTCAAGGGGAGAAACTGTTGAACAGGCTTGTGCGGTTCATTCTGTGGATGTCGATAGTTTAATTGAAAAATTAAATATATTTTTAGAAAGTAAATAATTATTTTGCCACAATAAATTTATTGTGGCAAACATTTAGGGTTAAACTATGAAAAAAGAAAAATTGCCAAAACTTACATCGCGATTAAATTTAATTGCAAAAAAAGTCCGTATTGGCAAATCAATATGCGATATTGGGACAGACCATTGTTATTTGCCTATTTATTTAGTGCTAAAAGGCAAAATTCCAAATGCAATTGCAAGTGATATTAATGAAGGACCTTTAAAAAAAGCAAAGTCTTCAATAATTGATTATAATTGCGAAAATAAAATTTCATTAATTTTATCGGATGGGTTTAATAACATTAATGAGAATTTAGTTGAAGATGTTATTATTTGTGGTATGGGCGGAGAGTTAATTGCAGAAATAATTAGCAAAGCACCCTTTTTGAAAAGCGGGGATAGACAGTTATTTTTACAGCCAATGACCAAAGCACAAGAATTAAAAAAATATCTATTTGAAAATGGCTTTGAAATTTTGGACGAAGAGGTTGCAAAAGAAGGAAAAAAGTTATATGTAGTTATGACTGTAAAGGCAGGTAAAACTACAAAATATAAAGAAAGCGAATTAATTTTCTCTAAAAAATTACTAAAAAGAAATACTCAACTTGAAAAGCAATACCTTGAAAAGTTAATTTTAAAATATGAAAAATCAATTAAAGGTATGAAAAAGGGCAATGCAAAGGAAAAACTGCAAAAAACCAATGATTTGCTAATAAGTTTAAAGAAAATGCTGGAGATGATGCAAAATGCAAAAAGCAAATGATATTTATAATTTTTTAGATAAAACTTTTCCTTATAATGTTGCCGAAAAAGACGATAACTCAGGAATTATAGTTTGGGATAAAGATAAAGAAATTAAAAAATGTTTAATTTCACTTGATATTACTTTAAAGGTAATACAAGAAGCAATAAAATTAGGTTGTGATTTAATAATTAGCCATCATCCTATAATTTTTGAGCCTTTAAAAGCAGTTTCGGATGATGATTTGGTGGGCAAAAAAATATCATTGTTAATTAAAAATGATATTTTGGCAATTTCTTGCCACACGAATTTAGATATTGCACGAGGTGGATTAAATGATATTTTGGCAAATAAATTAGGGCTTAATGGTATTGAAAGTTTTTTAAATGTTGATGATTATATTAATAAAAAACAACAAAAACCATCATATTTAGGACGAATTGGAACAGTGGAAAAGACAAATCTAATAGATTTTGCCAAAAAAGTTAAAGCCATTTTAAACTGTGAAAAGATTAGATATTGTGATGGTGGTAAAGATGTGCATAAGGTTGCTGTAATAGGTGGCTCTGGAGCTACATATTATTCTCGCGCCATAAAAGCGGGAGCCGACACATTAGTTAGTGCCGATGCAAAATATTCTGCCTTTTTACCCTCTATGGAATTAGGATTTAATTTAATTGATGCAGGGCATTTTTGCACTGAAAATATAGTCATTAAACCACTTTGTGAAATGCTTAAAAAAGAATTTTCGGATTTAGAATTTATTATTTCAAAAGAAAATAGTGATTGCATAAAGTATATTTAGCAAAAGGAAAGGTGAATTAATTGGCGTTTGACGGGCTATTTTTAAGAGCATTAATTGAAGAAATTAAAGAAAAAGCTTTAAACTCAAAAGTTGAAAAGCTTTTTTTGCCTGAGAATGATGAAATTGTTATTTTACTTCATCGCTTTGGACAAAGCTTAAAACTACTAATTAGTGCAAATGCAAATATTCCACGAATTCATTTTACTACTATTCAAAAGGAAAATCCAAAGGCAGCACCAATGTTTTGTATGCTACTTAGAAAACATCTAACAGGAGCAAAACTAATTAATATTGAGCAGTTGGACTTTGAAAGAATAGCAAAACTTACCTTTCTTTGCTATGATGAATTGGGTGAGCAAACAAAGAAGTATTTAATAGTAGAAATAATGGGGAGACATTCAAATATAATATTTATAAACAATGACAATAAAATAATAGATAGTATAAAGCGAATAGATTTATCGGTTTCCACTCAAAGACAAGTTTTGCCTTCGCTAAAATATGAGTTACCTCCTGCACAAGATAAAAAATCAATTTTAGATTTTTCATTTGATAACTTTATAGAATTTTCAAAAGAGAAAAAATTAGATAAAGCATTACTTAATTATTTTTATGGCTTTTCGCCTTTAATTTCAAGAGAAATATCATATTTGGCAACAAAGCAAATAGATATAGAAGTAGATAAATTAAGTAATGAGCAAAAAGAAAAATTGAAATTTCATCTTAATAATATTAAAGATAAAATATTAAATAATAATTTAACTCCAATTATGTTAATTGAAACTGTGCAAAACAAACCTTTTGAGTTTTCCTTTTTTGAAATATTACAGTATGGGGCTAAGGTTTTAACAGTGAAGTGTGAAACTTTTTCGGACTTGCTTGACAGTTTTTATGAAAAGCGAGATAAAATTGATAGAATGAAGCAGAAAAGTGCTGACATATTAAAGGTTTTATCTAATGCAAGCGATAGAATAAATCGAAAAATCAGTGCCCAAAATGATGATTTAAAGAATTGCAAAGCAAAAGAAAATTTTAAGCTTTTTGGCGAATTAATTAATGCAAATATTTATAGAATTGATGAAAAAAGCAAACAAGTTTCCCTTGAAAACTTTTATAATAATAACGAATTAATAGAAATAAAATTAGATGAAAATATTTCATTAGCCAAAAATGCCCAAAAATATTTTAAAGAATATAGAAAAGCAAATAAAGCAATCACTTTAATAAAAGAGCAAATTTCAAAGGCAAATCAAGAATTATTATATCTTGATAGTGTTTTTGATGGCTTAGCAAAGGCTGAAAACGAAATAGAATTAAATGAGATAAGGCAAGAACTAAAAGAAAATGGCTATTTAAGAGTTAAAAACCAAGAAAAAACCAAGAAAAAACCTGTAGTTTCTAATTTTATGAAATTTATTTCAAGCGATGGCTTTACAATTTTAGCAGGTAAAAATAATTTGCAAAATGACCGTTTAACAACTAAAACAGCAACAAAAAAAGATATTTGGTTTCATATTAAAAATTTCGCAGGCTCTCATACTGTAATAATTACCGAGGACAAGCAAGTGACGGATAGAACTTTAACTGAAAGTGCAATTATTGCGGCTTATTTTAGCAGAGCAAATGCTTCTTCAAATGTGGCAGTTGATTATACTTTAATCAAAAATGTAAAAAAACCATACGGCGGGAAAGCAGGAATGGTTATTTATGATAATTTTAAAACGGCGTTCGTAACACCGGATAAAGAGCTTGTGGAGAAATTACGAGTATTGTAAAAGAATTGACGATTATTTGGCTAAGGGTTAATAGTGAATGGTGAATAGTGAATAGTGTCGGTTTCAAAGCCATATTCTTTAAAAGTATTTTGCCTATTGTTAAATTAGTCATTGCAAAGCCGACACCGTAGTGTCATCCTGAAGCGTATCCCGCCGAAGGAGCCCGTGGCAATCTCATTTTTAATTAGGAATTAGGAATTAGGAATTAGGAATGAATTAGTACTGTCATTGCGAACGAAGTGTGGCAATCTCATATTTAATTAGCAGTTAGGAATTAGGAATTTCTGAAAAAATATACATAAAAAAATTAACCCCTAAATTAATAGAGGTTAGTTTGTTAATGTATTTAGTTTCCGCAACAATTTTTATATTTTTTTCCGCTTCCACAAGGGCAAGACTCATTAACTCCTACTTTTTTATTTGAATTAATTACTTGTTTGTTCTTATGTAAATTAGTTGTATAATCAATTGCCTCAAGTGATGGCACTCTAAATGAAAAACAAGTTATGCCATTAAAATTTGATACCGAAAAATCTCCTCTGTTCATTACATCCATACCAATTAATAAATCTGTGTCACCCAAATCGCCCTCAGTAACTTGAAGGTCTGGAATGATTATCCCATTAGGTAACCATAAATTAATAATATAAACATTAGCTTTTGTAATGCCTGCGGCAGTTCTAACTTCTGTGGCAGAAGTTGCACTTAATTTTAAATCGTCAACCACATTTCTATTAATTACAGTGTTAGTTGCTCCAGTATCCCATAAGCCATTATATTTTATTGTATTATTTATGTCAAACCCTTTATTTTTATTATCAAAAGGATTTGACACTTGAATTTTATTTATTAAAACTTTAGAAATACCATTATATTTAGAAGTGAAACTTTTAACAGAAATTGGTTTTGGAATTTTAACATTCATTTATTTTGCTCCTATTGCTTAAAATTAACTCTTGAGTGAAATGTCATAGTATAATCATCTTTGTTTTCAGAACATTTTTGCACAAGAAAAGTTCCCAACTCATATTTTTTGGTTGTTTCTGTTACTGCCTCTTCTATTGAATCATAAGCTCCTAAAAAATCATTGCCTTTAATTACAACAAATTTTCCATTGTATTTTGATACCAACTCAGGCAAATTAATTTTAAAATAATCAAACTCTTTACCTAATTTAATATTTGCGTTTTCGCTGGTCATAAAATTACCTCTTTTCCTCTTCTATTATTATATTATATAAAATATTACATTTTGTCAATGATTTTTTTCTAATTCTTATTATTACCTTTATAATAAATATTATTTTAAAGACAATAAAAAGTGTTTTTTCGTATAATTATAATTCAAAATAATTAATTAATACATTTGTCATTGTTCGTTAAGTATGTCATCATTTGCGGAATGTATGTCATAATTAAAATTCTGCTCTAAATGACATTAAACCCACTAATATTAACACTTTTAATTAAGTTTCAATTGCCTCTTCCCAATTGTGCCACACATTTTGAACATCGTCATTTTCTTCAAAAAGTTCAATAATTTTATTCATATTTTTTATATCGTCCTCATTAGATAAAGCAATATATGTTGAAGGGAGCATTTCATTTTGTGCTGATAAAAACACCTATTAAATTTGTATGTTTAACATAATTCATCATTGACATTTAGCATAACTCATAATATATATAACATAATTCAAGTAATAAATCAAGGCTTGAATGATGACATATATTAAGGAATATTTATAATGATAATTATTTGTTTGTCTTTACCCGAAATTAACTGAGTTTCTATATTTTTCTATTCTTTTTCTATGCTTTTCTGTAAATTCGTTTATAAAATCCCTTGAAATTTCAAAATAATATGAAAAATAATATTCTGACTCTTTACTTGCATATTCACTTGTAGGAAATACCCATACTACATTTATATTTGTAAATTGTATGCCTACTAAATCTAACATATCATAAGGAGTAATACTTCCACATCTTATTAAATAGCTTAACTTTTTTGCTTTTAAGTATATTTTAAATTTTGTATTCTCAATATTATCACCTAAATCTTCTATACTTTTTAATGCATAATAATAACTTAATTTCGTGCTATAACTTCTTATATATGAATTGCTTGCAGTTATTCTTATCAATTCTTTGTAATCATCTGTTCCTTTATCTGGCAACTCTAATTCACTGTGCTTGACTTTAAATATTTTTACTTTGTTGTTAACTATTCCATCAATAAACATTAAAGTATCATCATTTAGTGGAATTTGATTTGCATAAAAACTACACATTATTGTTTCTATTTCGTCAAATATTTCATCCACATTCTTATTAGAAAAATCCATAATTTTCATAATCATACCTACCTAATCTTTATAAAAAATATTATATAAAAATAATTATATTATATATTCCAAATAATTACAAGTTCATTTATATTATTTTAGTAAATAACCCCAGTGGGAGAATGGATGTGCTATACACCTTTTAGCATTAAATAACCTTTGAATATTTGTAAACTACCCCCCATTTATAGTAATCAATTTTAAGGCTCGTATTCATTGCATATTAAGTGTTTAAAACATAAAACTATTAAGGGTAGTGTTGGAGTAACCCCAAACAATATAGTGCATAATTCATTGTATTTATAAGGTAAATAAGCATTAAAAGAGGGAGTATAAACTGCTCCCTCTTGTGAGTTCGTTATTAAACTAAATGAATATGCTTGTTAAGTGCTTCTTCTACTTGCTTTTGTTGAATACCTATATACTTTTGTGTAATAGCCGTGCTACTGTGCTGTAATAATTGACTTACTAATTGTATGTTATAATCATTATTCAAATATATCTGTGTTGCAAAGAACTTTCTAAAACTATGAGTGCTTATTCCCTCTATTTGCAAGTAATCTGCTACTAATTTTAATTGCTTTTGTATTGCTCGTTCAGTAATATCAAATAGTTTTGCAGTTGCTTTAATGTTATTTTCTAATGAATACATTTTAATATAATTATATATTTCAT
>Ga0265595_1003156_pt1 | contig 10358 bp, 9 predicted proteins | sample saktaG_15_FD_190148 | JGI IMG/M metagenome (GOLD analysis project Ga0265595, IMG submission 190148) | Saline water microbial communities from Sakinaw Lake, British Columbia, Canada - sak_2013_06_06_50m | ecosystem: Environmental > Aquatic > Non-marine Saline and Alkaline > Saline ... | reverse complement strand
ACCTGTGCCGATGCGTCCACTTGATGGCCAAGCAAAAAAAAAGAATGCTATTTTTGTAATGGAGAGGTGTGTTTTTTACTTGACCTCACCTTGAATGGGCGACCCCAAGACGCCCCTGGTGCAATCACTGATTTTTCATTTTTTCCTTTACATGATCGGGATACCAGGAGGTGAATTTAATAGCTCCCACGAAGACAAGAATGTGTATCAGCCTGTCGATCAGGCAGGGATGATTCAGGGCGAGAGACGAAGTAACTGCAACAATGGCGAATGTAGCACACCAGACCCAGCTTATGACCAGATTTGTGGAATAAAATGCGGGAGAATCCCAGAATTTCGGGTCTACCTGCTCGCGTGCATATTGTAGCGTAAATGGTTTTCGGATCAGAATGGAGATCAAAGCGATCAGGAACAGGGCAACATTGCTTAAAGGTAACGCGCTACGGTCTATCCATTTGGCCCAGGGAGTAAAGGCGGCAACTGTGAGCAACACGAAAAATACTAAAGTGCCCAGATCAAGTACCTTGATATTATGCTCCCGGATATCACGGATAGTTATAAAAAAAACTACGGCGGCAGAAGCCGCAGCGGCAATTGCAAAACTTTCACGCCCGCTCAATATCCAGAATGCAATCCACGGCAAAAAACTCAGGAATATACCCATTAGCTTACTCCTTTCGTTCCTTCTTGATTTATTATAGGAAAGTTATAGGAAAACTACTTAGTTATGTCAATAACTATTTATCATATTTGTAATCCGGATCTCAGCTTCTTCCAAGATAGACGAGGAGCAGGCCGAGTATAACCGATGCCAGGCCCAGTATTCTGAGAGTGTTGCCGGGGATGTCATGCACCTTCATAAGATAATCCTTGATTTTCTCGGGGAAGGCGAAATAGGGGAGACCTTCTATTATCAGAACCATTCCTATTACACAGAGGAAAAATTTCATTGTTTATCAATCACCTCTCTCTGTTCTTTTCGCCATATTCCATAAACTATCCATCTCTTTCAGGGAGGCATCGCGTGGAGACTTTCCATTCTTTTTCAAACTCTCCTCAATAAATGAGAATCTCGCCGCGAACTTTTTCAATGAAGAGCTGAGCGCGTTTTCAGGGTCTGTTTCGGTGAATCGGCACAGATTAACCAGGGAGAGGAACATGTCGCCTATCTCATTTTCTATGCGATCTTTCTTTCCGCCTGAGATGGCTTCTCTGAGCTCTGCCATCTCTTCGTCAATCTTCTCCATTACGCCATCCGTGTTTTTCCAGTCGAAGCCCTCCCTGGATGCCCTGCCGGTTATCTTGTGAGCTGCCATGAGAGGAGGCATGGAGCGCGGTATGCCCCGAAGAAGGGATGCACCCTTTGTTTCCTTTTTCCCCTCATGTCCCTTTATCGTTTCCCAGTTGGACCGAATCTCTTCCACATCCCGGACTTTTGTCTCCCCGAAGACGTGGGGATGACGGCGGATCATCTTTTCCGATATGTCATCCACTATGTCGGAAATACTGAATTCGCCGTTTTCTTCCGACATCTTTGCCAGGAACAGTATCTGGAAGAGAACATCTCCAAGCTCTTCCTTCAGGGCATCCGGGGTACCGTCGTCAATCGCGTCGATGACCTCGTATGACTCCTCCAGTAGGTATCTTCCGACATCTTCCTTCTTTTGCTGCCGGTCCCACAGGCACCCGTCCGGAGCTCTCAACCTGTCAATGATTTCGACGATTCTGCCGAAGCTATTTTTCTGCTGGTCTCTCAATTGGCCACTGCCCCCTTTCTTTCAGGACATCGCGGTAGACCACGAGAGCTTCGTTCACTGTCGGCATTCCCGCATAGGTGGCAAGTTGAAAGAAGACTTCCGCCAGCTTTGCCGGATCGCAGCCGACATTCAGCGCCGCGTTGACGTGCAGTCTCAATTCTTCCCCGGCCCGAAGCGCGGCCAGCATGGCGCACGCGGCCATCTGCCGTTCAGGCAGTGTAAGCACGGTTCTGGAATACAGATTCCCTGTTATAAATCTGGAAAAATCGTTAGCCAGATCCCGGTCATATTCCTTCCACATGAGATACGGCGGATCTATCTTTATACCGGCCCCGAAGAGCTTTTTCGCCGTCTCACGAGTTTTATCATCTGTTTCTTTCATCCTGTTCTCCCTTGCTTTTATTTTGTCAGGTAGATATCTCTGTCCCTGTCCTGAAAATATACATAATGATATAATCCCTTGCTCGTTAATTCAAAAATTTCCTCTCCTTTTTTCCTGCATACCGGGCAGCTCTGCCCAGGTACCATGACGGCAAAGATCCTGTTGCCTGTGCTTGCCTCAGAGTCGGTGGTTACCAGACCGCCGCATTCGTCGCATACGCGGACAGTCTCTTTCTGGTGTTCACTTATCCTGTCCGTATCATAGAAGATACTTTTATCGCGGCGCAGGTAATCTGCGCCCTTTATCACACCGGCCCTTTGAGACTCGCGATTTTTCCACAAATTGTAGATGTATGAGACCTGCTGTTCTATCTGCCGGGTTGTTCGCGAGGTCTGCCGTATGGCTTCGGGATCGTAGTCCGGTTCAGTCACGTGGCTGTAATCTATGCCGGCCATGGCGAGTATTATGCCCACGTTGATGTAGGGAAGGGCTGTTTCTATGGAATATCCGCCTTCAAGCACCGCTATGTCCGGTGACAGCCTGTCATTCAGGATGGCATATCCCTGAGCGGAGAAAGACATGTTGGTTATCGGATCGCTGTAGTGGTTGTCCTGTCCCGCCGAATTGATGATCAGGTCCGGCTTGAATTCATCCAGTATGGGGAGGATCAGGTTGTCCAGAGTAAAGAGAAAGCCCTCGTCCGAGGTATTGGGCGGGAGAGGCACGTTTATCGTATAGCCCAGGGCGTTCGGCCCTCCGAATTCATCCGGGAATCCGGAACCGGGATAGAGCGTTCTTCCGTCCTGATGTATCGATATAAACAGGGTGTTGGGGTCATGCCAGAATACATCCTGCGAGCCGTCGCCGTGGTGGCAGTCGGTGTCAACGATGGCGATTTTTTTGGGACCATATTTGTGCCTGATATATTCGATCATGATCGCTTCAATATTTATATTGCAGAATCCCCTGGCGCCGTGGACGATCCGCATGGCGTGGTGTCCGGGGGGACGAACAAGCGCGAAGGCATTGTCGACCTCTTTCTGCATCACTTTTTCGGCGGCTGTTATGGCCCCTCCCGCGGAGATGAGATGGGACTGCGTAATAACACTGGGGGCGTCCGGCACGCAGATGTGAATGCGGTTTATATCCTGGATGGTGGCAAGCCCTGGCTTGAATTCCACGATATTATCCAGATCGAGCAGACCTTCTTCAAATACCTGGTCCTGTGTGTAGAGGAGGCGTTCTTCTCTTTCCGGGTGGGTTGGCGATATCGCCCAGTCGAAGGCGGGGAAAAATATCAGTCCGGTCTTCTTCTTATCTTCTGACATCGTATTCCTCCTTTTTGAAGCCCGCGATCAGTCCCGGTTTTACCTGGGCCTTGATCCTTATGTTCTTACCGGTACTATAGCCCATTCCCCTTACCATGTTAAAGACCTGGTCCTCTATTATCTCTATGTCGAGATCGTCTTCCCGCGCCCCCATCCTCAGCGCCCTCTCACGCAGTTTGTCTTTGCATATACCGATCGCGTCTTCACGCGTAAATCCGCGTGATATGCCGGTCTGTATGCCCTCCTCCGCGATGGTCATCTCTCCTTTTTCAGTATCGGCAAGGAGGGTCAGTTCGGTTGTTGTCCTTGCAAGCGCGGCGCCTATCGCGTTGGCAACCTCCGCGTGTTCGGGAATGCAGGAGGGGAACCCCAGCATTTTATCTATATACGGCGCCATCGGTCTGGCTGGTCCCCCTACAACATATACCACCTCGGGTTTTATCTTTTTTCCTTCAAATATTTCGTGGACGGTATAGACGGGTTTGTTGTTAATCTCACTGAGCATCTCGTTCACCGCGGATGTTATCTTCCGGCAGACGAGATCGAACATCTCTTTTGCCATCTCCTCTATGGAACAGTTCTTAACCCCGGCTATCTCTTCCACAGCCTTGATCGCTTTTCCCCGATCTCCGATATCCGTCAGACCGAGGGCTATCATGGCATCGGTCGGAGTGGGGGATGGACCTCCGAAGGCTGCTGCCGGTCCGTCCCTCTCAGGACCTATCACAAGGCGCCCATCTTCGTATCTAACCCTGCTGTCGCCGCCTATTCCAATGGACCTTGTCAGGAGTCCTCTGATAAGTGTTTTGTGTCCCTCTATGGTTACGCCCAGAGGCTCCAGGAGAGGCGTACCCCCGGCGAATATTGCTATATCTGTTGTCGTTCCGCCTATATCCAGGGCAACGGCATCTTTGTTGCCGTTTGTCAGGCTCAGAATGCCCATGATACTGGCAGCGGGTCCGGAGAGTATTGATCCGACGGGATACACGGCGGACTGGCTGATTCCGGTGGTGCCGCCATCCGCCTTCAGTATATAGATGGGGGCGGTTGTTTTCGTGCGTCCCACATATTCAATGACATTTTTGATGAAGGTGTTGTATGTGTCCCATATCGCGGCATTGAGATAGGTTGTTGCTATGCGCCTCGGGAAGTTAAGATTTCCCGACATGCGGTGACCGAAAGAGATATGTCCGAATCTGTCGTTGATGATATCTCCTATTTCCGTTTCAAGACGGGGATTTCGTGTGGAAAACTTTCCGACGATCCCTACATGATCGATCCCTTCTTTCTCGAAGATATCACCGATGCCGGAAACTTCTCCCCTGTCTGTTCCGGCGACCCTGATTCCGCGGTGGTTTACATAACCGGATATGAAATGCGTGTCTTCGTTGATCCTGAGCATTTCAGGCGAAAGGCCGGGGCCGGCTGCCAGAATCATCCCGACTCTGTCCGTCTTGCCCTGCACTATGGCGTTGGTTGATATGGTGGTGCTGAGAACGACTTTTTCCAGCTCGGCGGGATCCTCACCACCGAAGATTGCTTCAGTGGCTTCCATGAGAGACTTTATCAGGTTTTCCTGGTCGGTTATTACTTTTGCCTTTTTCTTTATCTTGTAGCCGTCCAGCAAAACCGCATCGGTGTGTGTGCCCCCAACATCAATCCCTATGATCATGATTTCCCTCCGGCATACTCATTTCATCAAAATTGGCTACCACATGAACCAGTACCAGTCAATCAGACGCGCGCCCCTCTCACTTCAATTACCTGTTCAGGAATCGGAAATATTCGTACATCTTGGACAGGACCTTTACCGCCCTTTCCGGATTCTGGTAGAAGACACTTTTGTAGGTACAGTTTTCAACATTATATACGGTATGATGTTTTTCATCCTCGAGGAGGCTTACACCCAAAATGGGCTTTTTATATTTTTCCATCATGTGTGCCACACGAGCGAGATAATCCTCTTCAAAGCTATCGAGGAGCTTCGCCCCGTCATTCAGGAACTGTTCGGAATAGCTGGGGTCTGTCCGGCGAACTGATTCGATCAGGCGCTTCGCGAATATCTTCATTCCCAGTATGCCAAGATTTATAACAGCGTCGCAGCCATCCCACTTCAGAAATTCCTCCATCACTGCCAGCGGTATGGTATTGTCGCTTTCACCCACAATATCTGCCGGATTGGATCTGCTCCAGTAGGCTGGAAGAATTTTGTCCATACGCTCCAGCATGACATCCGGCAAGGCCGGCACCTCGAGCCCTTCCCGTGCGCACATATCGGCGGTTATGACCCCCCAGCCGCCGCCGAGAGTAACAATAGCGACGCGGTTTCCCTTCGGCAGAGGCAGGGAGGAAAACGCGGCGGCAAGATCAAGAAGCTCCATTGACCGTTCCACCTTTACTATACCCGCCTGTTTGCATACGGCGTCAAATACACGAGAGTCGGAGGACAGTGCCCCTGTATGACTCGACGCGGCGCGATTTCCTGCTCCGCTTTGTCCCCCCTTCAGCAGTACAACAGGTTTCTTCTTCCCTGTTCTCCTGGCACCTTCAAAGAACCGGCGACCGTCTTTAACGCTTTCGATGTAGAGGATAATAATCTTTGTGAGGGGATCGATTTCAAGGCCCTCAATGAAGTCTTCAACCGTAATCATAGCTTCGTTCCCGGATCCGCAGAACCCCCTGATTCCGATACCCTGCTCTTCCGCGAAGGCGAGGAGCTGGACACCCAGATTTCCGGACTGGGAAACGATGGCGGTTGAACCTTCCATGGGTTTCACGGAAGTGCTGACGCAGGAAAGTTCATTATACGGGTTGCATATACCCATGGTATTGGGACCAAGAATGACTATGCCCGCTTTTCTTGCCTCTATGGCGAGCTTCTCTTCAATGGCCTTTCCCTCACCGCCCGACTCTCCGAATCCGGAGGTGATGAGAAGCATGTTTTTGATGCCTTTCTCCTTGAACTGAGGAATCAGATCCGGCACCATTTTCGCCGGTATCGTAACGACTCCCAGATCAACATCACCCGGGATTTCGGCAACCGATTTATAGACATGACGCCCGACTATGGTTCCCCCCTTCGGATTAACCAGGTATATTTCACCCTTGTAGCCGCCGCTTATCGTATTTACGACAAGCATATGCCCCCATTTTCCTATGGCCCCTGACGCGCCGATAAAGGCAATGGATTTAGGATAAAATAGTGAGCGTATAACGGTGGGGGCTATGGGCGAGCGGTATTTTCTCTCGGCCTGTATTTTTCCCGGTACGATCAGCGCGTCGACGGCTACGACATTGCCACCGGATGTAACCAGGAGGGGGTTGATATCTATTTCCGAGACTTCAGGGATCTCCATGCCTATCCGCGACAGTCCCATCAGTGTCTTTATCAGCTCGTCCCGGTTGGCCGCCTTTTCCCCCCGGAATTCTCCCAGGAGCGACTTCGCCTTAATTTCATCGAGCATTTCCGCCGCGTCGGTTTCGGTCAGCGGGGCAACGCGAAAGGTAACGTCGGAGAGCGCCTCGGTAAAGACACCGCCGATGCCGAACATAATCACAGGTCCGAACTGTTCATCCCGGAACAGACCGGCGACGAATTCTCTCCTTCCCTGAACCTGCGGCTGTACCAGCAACCCTTCAAGCTCATCCCCCGCCTCCTGAGCGACCAGAAAAGCCGCGTTCCTGACCGCTTCCGCGTTAGTGAGATTGAGATGCACAAGCCCCCTCTCGGTTTTGTGCAGCAGCGTGGCGCCGAGTCCTTTAAGTACCACGGGAAATCCGGTCTTTCGCGCGGCCTCCACAGCCTCATCTTCACTGAAGGCAATAGTTTCACTGACAACCGGCACACCATATTCCCTAAGAATCTGTTTTGATTCACTTTCAGTCAGGGCCTTATTTTTAGATGCTCTGATTTTGTCGATTAATTCCTCTGTATTCACACCTTACTCCTTCCTTTTCATAGATACTGCGCAGATACGCTTCACGTTTTATATCATTAAACCGCGAAAGTGAAGAAAATTTATTGCGGGTCACATAGGCCCATGCTCCGCTGTCATGCTGCCCGCGGAGGGGAAATGCCACATGGGAATGACAATCCCGACGAGGCGGAACTTACGAAACCATCAACCTTATCTTTGCCATGGGATTGCTCACGCCCACAATCGGGGTTCCGTGGCCCGGGTAGATCGTTTCTATATCGAGGGAGGAAAGCTTCTCGAATGAATTTTCGATATCCGGGGCACTGCAGCAGAAACGGTTCAGCTCTCCCGTGCCCTCCATGTTCAGGATCGTATCTCCCGAAATAAGTATCCTGTCATTCTCGTTGTAGAAACAGACGCTGTCCGGCGTGTGGCCCGGTGTCGCGATAAGCCTCCAGTCCGGAAGGAACGGTATGCCACGCGATTCTGCAAGATCGCATTCAGGTTTGTATCCGATACGGGTATAATTGCGGAGGAAGGGGAGGGGGATCCCCGCCTTTCTGCTGGCAAAACTCTGGCAGTAATTGCGATACTGGTGCCCTATCCGTGTCATAACGGGCACGAGCCCCATAACCCATCGGGAGAAGGGAGGAATCGCGAGTTGTTCCTCTCCTGAGATATATTTTGCCACCATGGAGAAAAAATTGATTTCCGCCTCCGGGAACATTTCCTTCAGCTTCGCGATACCGCCGATGTGGTCGATATGGAAATGGGTTGCGGTTATGAGCTTGAGTCCCCCGTTTTTTTCGCCGTACTTTTCAATAATGATCTTTTGTATCATCTCCGCGGCCAGGTTGGAACCCACGTCAACGGCTGCCATGCCTTCCTTACCTTCAATGAGGTAGGTTTTTGCGTAGCCTCCTTCGATATGATGAATCATATTTGCTTCCTCCTTTTCACAATATCTTTCCGGTGTGATCCCGCAATTTGACTAATCCCAGCAGAAGGCTTCCGGAAAGGACACAGACGCCGAGAAGGATAAAACCGAGTTGAAACTGTCCCGCGTCTCCCAGGAAACCGATGCACGTCGGAACGAGCCCCGCCCCGACCATAAAAGCGACAGGTACGGCAAATGATACGGCAAGACCCCTGCTCTGCGGCGGCACAATCACCGAGAGCAGGGCAAATCCCGCGGGGAAGAAACAGACGGCAAAAACCGGCTGAAGAAGAATAATCAGTTTAATCCACGACGTATTCGCGAGGCCGAGAAGAACCGTCATAATCCCGGTGAGAAGGAAGACAATCTTCATGACCCTTGCCGCGCCGAAACGGTCCGAGGCCCACCCCGCGAGAAAAGCGATGAACAGGGTTGAAACCCTCGAGATGGAGACAATGGTATTTGCCTCAACCCGCATTATCCCGTGGTCCGCGACCAGATAGAGGGGAAGCATGGAATAGGTGCCGACGGAGCTGCTGATACCCAGACTGAACAGTACAGCCATGACCCAGAAGGACGGGGTTCCCAGAAGAGATCTGATGGAATCGAAATTCGGTTTCACACCCTTGAATTCACCACCGCGTCCGAATAAGATAAAACAAACCCCTGTCAGGACGGAGACAAGACCGATAGCCGCCATGACCCCCCGCCATGGGCACCATATCATGAGCGCTTCTGCCAGAAGCGGAGCCATCACAAAGCCCAGATTCGGGGCCAGCTCGTGAATTGCAATCGCCTTTCCCCACTGGCGCGGATTGACCAGGTTTGTGATAATCGCAATACCGGAAGGGAGATAAATCCCCGTAACAAGTCCCAGAGCAAACATACACACGCCCATACCCCACGCGGTTTTGACGAAGCATACAGCCAGCAGGACAAAGCCGATCGCAATGGAGGAAACCGTAACAGTCAGCCTGTGAGAAATGCGGGAGGAAACAAAACCGGACCCGATCAGCGAGATAAAATAGCCGATTGTGATAAACAGAAAGAATGACCCCGCCTCGCCGTGACTGAGAACCATGTCTTTTTCGATGGTGGGAATCAGGGGTGAAAGGACAATCCTGGCGGTAAAATTAAGGAAGAAGATCGTCGTAAGGAAAATAATGGGGGCAAGCTGTGTCATCAAAGCCGATCCATCTTCAGCCTGTTCTTTTTCCGCGTTTTCCCGTAATGAAGATTTATTCATCTGTACTATTCTCCGACTGAATTCGTTTATATCTTTCGCACCGAAATCGCAAAGAAAAGTTTTCGCAAGCAAGTTTCGGGGCCGTATTGATACATTGCCACCGGGCAAATCGTGCTTATATTGAAATTCAGTAGCGTGGGACCTCTGTGCGCCACAGAGAGGGCACTCTACTTTTTTACGAGTCCATCAAAGGTAAATAAAGCGAAATGGAACATACAGATTACTATCAGACACTCGAAATAGAAAATGACGCGCCGGCGGAAAAAATAAAAGAAGCCTACCGCAAACAGGCCCTGAAATATCATCCCGACAGAAATAACGGAGATCCGGAAGCGGCCGAAAAGATGAAGTCCATCAATGAGGCCTACGCTGTCCTCTCAAACCCCGACAAAAGGCAGGACTATGACCTGATGAGAGACCGTTACGGTTCATCGGCCTACAGTCAATTCAGACAGGACTATTCCGATGAGGACATATTCAGGGGTTCCGACATAAACAGGATTTTCGAGGAACTTGCCCGTTCATTCGGCCTGAGCGGTTTTGACGATTCATTCAAGGAAGCCTATGGAAATGGATACAAAACCTTTCAGTTCAGAACCAACGGCATGAATGGAAGTGGATATGTCTTTACCGGCAATGCCGGAAATGGCGGACAAAATACCGTCCAGGTACCCCACCTGGAAGGCGGGTTGGGAAAGATAATCCGCTTTGCCTTCAAAAAGATCAGCGGAATGGAGCTGCCGGAAAAGGGCAGGGATATCGCCGATACTGTCCGTTTGAGCCCCCGGAAG
>Ga0265595_1003155_pt1 | contig 10364 bp, 10 predicted proteins | sample saktaG_15_FD_190148 | JGI IMG/M metagenome (GOLD analysis project Ga0265595, IMG submission 190148) | Saline water microbial communities from Sakinaw Lake, British Columbia, Canada - sak_2013_06_06_50m | ecosystem: Environmental > Aquatic > Non-marine Saline and Alkaline > Saline ... | reverse complement strand
CTGCATCCTCAACCGCTTTTTTTTCTACCTCGGTTACTCTAGATGGAATACCAATAATAACTCTAGCGAAAGCAAATGGCACATATTTTTTTTGAAAAACATTTTCTAAAAAATATCTTAACATTTGCTCGGTTACCTCAAAATCAGAAACAACTCCCCTAACCAAAGGCCTAATGGCTTGGATGTGGTTTGGGGTTCGTCCCACCATTTTTTTAGCCTCGTTTCCAACAGCTAGTATTTGACCTGTTTTGCTATTAACAGCCACAACAGAGGGCTCATTAATTACAATACCCTTGTTCCTAACATAAACTAAAGAATTGGCTGTGCCCAAATCAATAGCTATGTCCTCACTAAAATACTTAAAAAAATTATTAAACATAATAAGAAGAAAATTTTAAATTCTAAATTTTTAATTTTAAATCAATTTTAAAGCTATAATTTTAAAATCAGCTCTTTGTCCTTGTTTCGAAATTTAAAATTAAAATTTCTGATTTCATTTAAAATTTAGAACTAAAAATTTAAAATTATTTTCGCTACCTCACCTATCTCCACAAACTCCGCGTCTTTTTCGTTTCTTTTTTTAACTTCAATGCAATTCTTCTCAATTGTTTTTTGGCTCACAACAATCCTTAATGGAATACCAATTAAATCAGCGTCAGCAAATTTTTCACCAGCCGATTTTTTAGCTCTATCGTCATATAATACCGCAATTACTTTGTTTTGCAAATCATTATAAATTTTATCAGATTGTTCTAAAATTTTCTCATCCTGTTCTTTCTTACCAGATAAAATTGGTAACAAATGACAAGCAAAAGGAGCTACTGATTTTGGCCAAGTAATTCCTTTTTGGTCATTGCAAATTTCAACAATAATGCCCATAAGCCTTGAAACTCCAATTCCATAACAGCCCATAATAATTGGCTGTTTTACGCCATTTTTATCAGTAAAGAAAGCTCCTAAAGGTTCTGAATATTTAGTGCCCAAAGAAAATATATGTCCCCCCTCAATTGTCTTGGCCTTTTGGAGTTCTTTGGAGCAAGCTGGGCATTTAATTATCTTTTTATCAAAAACTTCCTCATTTTGACTAAACCCTCCACAATCACAATAATAAATTACATCTTCCCCAACTGGCGAAATTATTTGAAACTCATGACAAAAATCCTTAGTAAAATCTCCGCCCGAGGCCTCAGTAACTATAGCTTTTAAACCACATCTTTCAAACACTTTTAAATAAGCTTGTTTTGATTTTTCGTAAAAACTTTTAAAATCATCTGTGGAAGAATGAAAGCTATACAAGTCTTTCATTAAAAACTCTCTGCCTCGCAAAAGCCCTGACTTGGCTCTAGTTTCTTTGCGAAATTTTGTTTGAATTTGAAAAACAGAAAATGGTAAATCCTCAAAAGATTCAACATTATTTTTAACAATATCTGTTAGCATTTCCTCGTGCGTGGGACCAAGCCCAACCTCTGTTTCATCTTTTACTTTATACATTACCTCAAGCCCAATTCCCTTATCCCATCTATCTGTTTTTTGCCATAAAGCTTTTGGCTGTAAAATTGACAAGTTAACTTCTTGCCCACCAATTGCTTGCATTTCTTCTCTCACAATATTGATAACTTTGTTTAAAACTAAAAGCCCCATTGGCAAAAAAGAATAAACCCCTGCCATTTCTTTATAAATAAAACCAGCTCGTTGCAATAAAATAGCATTAAGGCTTTTTTCATCTTTGGGATTTTCTTTTTGCGTTTTTGTAAAAATTTGAGATTGTTTCATATAAGATACAAAAATTTAATTACCTGATTTTTTAATCTTATATCAAAATCCCCCAAAGGGCAATAAAAGGTTTGACAAATTTAACCTTAATGCATCAAAAACTAAATTACTTTGAATTACGAAATAGATAAGAATGTGTCATCCTGAGCCAGCAGGTTATGTCATTCTGAGGCGACTGAATTGTCGTCCAGAAGAATCCGACAGCACCAGCTGTCGTCCTGAGGACACCAGTCCGAAGGATCTCAGAGACCCTTCGCTAATCACTCAGGGTGACAAAGCAAGTGCTTAGGGTGACACTTTATGTCAGATTCTTCGGTCGTGGAATTTATACTGAACGAAGTGAATGTACTCCATCAGAATGACAACGAAAGCATGTTTCGTAATTTACAAAACAAGTATAAAACTAAACACGAAAAACAAAAACTACACTTTTTGTCCTATAGTTCAAAAAGTGTAGTTTTTAAAAATTGGCTAATTTAACTGAGTAAATTGGCTAATTTAATTGAGTAAATTAACTAGTCTGCTAGTCTAATTGAATAAATTTTTTGATATGTTTTATAAACTCCTCAAAATCGTTTAAATTTTCTTTAATAATCCCCAAAATTTCTTCAGGCTTTACTTCCCAATACAAATGAACCAGTCTGTTGCGATAGCCAGCCATACCACGAATTTTTTGAGCAAACTCTTGGGGAATAACTCCATAATCACCCAACGAAATCAAAACCTGCGTATAATCCTTGTCTTTTCCGTTTTGAGGCAACCGAGAAAGAATATGCGTAGCAATTGTTAATACCGCCTCAATCCCTAAACGCAACCAATAAGAAGCTAAAGGAAAATTATCTTGATTAGTTAAAAAAGCTTCCTTGTCCATTGCTTCATATTTTTTTAATTCATTAAATGCCTTAGAAATATCAGCTATCCTTTGGCTTACTTTCTCATTGTTTATATTTTTTTTATCCATATTTTTAGATTTTTAAGCACTCTCTAAAACGCCTTTAAAAAATTCATCAATAAAATACTTTTGGTCTCGATATAAATTAAAAATATATTCTTGAAAGTCTAAAGACTTTTCTTGGTCTTTGCTAAAAATCATTTTACCTTTAGTAAAAATTTGATATTTAAAATGCAAAGGAGCTTCATCAATAAAAACCACATCTAATTTTTGTCCTGAAAAACAATTGCTTAAATCAGCGAAAAGCTCACCGTAAATTTTACCTCTTTGTTCAACAAGCGGTAAACCGTTTTCAAACCGAACTCCAACATCTAAATCACTGTCTTTTCTGGCAAAGCCTTCCATTCGCGAACCAAAAACAAAAACATCAGTCAAACCATACTGAACAGCAACCTCTTTGATTTTTTGTAAATTAAAATCCACCATAAATTTAATTTATTTAATTTTACCCCAAAGTCAGCCAAACCGCAACAAAAAACTACTCTTTCAAAGAATATTCAAAAAAGAATAGCTTTCTTAAGCTAACATCTATTAAAACAGGCGTCTGATGTCTTGGAAAGTAAAGATTAAAGCCATTAGAATTAAAGCTATAAAAAATATTGCGGTAATTTTTTGTTCCACTTTAGGGTTAACTGGCTTTCTTTGGATAGCTTCAATGGCAATAAATAATAACCTACCCCCATCCAAAGCTGGTATTGGCAACAAGTTAAAAAATGCTAGATAAATAGAAATGATAGCTATCATCATTAAATAATTTCTAGCTCCCTGTCCCAAAGCTTGAGTCATTATTTGGCCCAAACCAATTGGCCCCACTAACTGAACTTCAGGAGTTGGCACTTTGTTAATTTTCTTTTTCAAAAGTAAATACCACTGAACAGGAATATCTTTAGTTTGCAAAGCTGTTATTTTTAAACCAACCCAAGGAGATTTATACCATGCCACTTGAATGTTGGCAGCTCTTACCAAAGCCACCCCCAAAGCCCCCTCCCCTTCTGGTGGATTAATTCTAGGTATTGAGGATATTTCCACACTACTACCCCCTCTTTCTAAAGAAAATAAAATTTCCTCACCTTTGTGGCTAGCTATAAATTGCTGAATTTCCTCTATTTTATTTGTTTTTATTCCTAATTCCTGATTCTTAATTTTTAATTCCTTTATTTCGTCTCCCATTTTAATACCTGAACTTTCTGCAGGAGACCCTTTAGCTACAGAAAAAATTTGAACTTTTGGCGTTTCTTTTCCAATGCCCTCAAAACTGTCGGGCACTGCTGTTGGTACCCCAGAAATTCCAGATAAAACAGTAATAATTAAAAAAGCAATTATCCAAAAAGAAGCCACGCCACCAAACAAAACTAAAGCCCTCTGCCACAAAGGCTTTGAGGCAAAACTTCCGGGATTTTTCTCTTTAGTGTCATCTTCTCCCAATATTTTAACAAAAGCTCCCAAAGGCAACCAGTTAACAGAATAAAAAGTGTTTTTAATTTTTTTACCCCAAATTCTAGGAGGATAACCAATACCAAACTCTTCAACGGTAATGCCAAACTTTTTAGCCAACACAAAATGCCCCAACTCATGCAAAGACATTAAAATTATTAAACTTAAAACTACGATTATAATGGTTAATATCATAAAAAATTTCTAATTGCTCTAATTACTAATTTCTAATTAATGTCTAATAACCAAATCCCAATGACTAAAATGGTGTATTCTTTGTTCATTAGTCATTTTTTAATTGGGGCTTAGTTAGTAATTAGAAATTAGGTTAATTAGTAATTCTATCCTAAGATTTCTTTCTCTTTTTTATCTGCTATTTCTGTTGTTTTATCTCGAAACTCTTTAACGGCTTCGTCTAACTTGTCGCGACTTCTAAATTTATCGTCTTCTCTTATCTCCCCTTTTGTAAATCCATCCTGTAAATCTTTCCAAGCTCGCTCTCTTATTTTTCTTAACTCCTGGAGGTAATCTTCTTTCTTTTTATTTAAAAGCCTTATTAGGTCATTTCTTGACTCTGCTGTTAAGGATGGAGCTGTAAAATAAATTGAAGCTCCATCAATTCTAGAACTTAAAACTAGCCCCTCTCTTTCAATAGCCTTTATAACCCCCTCCACATAACTTTTATCCCACAATTGAACCACAATCTCTCTCCCAGATAAAGAGGAAATAGAGCCCAACTGCTTAAGGGGGAGTTCTGAACCAAAACAATCAGCTTTAATATCCTCTAAAAGCTCTACTGATATACTGCTGGCTCTTAGCTTCATCATTTCTGATTTAAAGCTATCAACCGCATTTTGAAAATCTTTTTTTGATTGGTCTAAGATATTTTGATGCATATTTAAAAATTTAAAATTAAATTCTCTAAAAGTAATCTTGGGTTTACATTGGTTGATTGAAGTAAATTAGTTGCTTGTTCTGTTAATTTTATCGCTTTTTTCGTTTTTAATAAAGCGCTTTCTTTAGCTTGGTCATTTACCCTTAAATAAAGAGACCGTCTTAAGTGAAACATCATACTCTCTAAAAGCAGAAAACATTCTTCTTTTTTTTTGTCAGTATCTTTTGAATCTCCCTCTTTTACTTTTGGAAAAAAATCTTTAATAAATAAAAATCTGTAAAGTAAGTCGCCTGTTAAAAAATCCTTAGTAATTTTTAAATACTTTTGAAAATTTAAAAAACTTTCAGCGTTAGATACAAAATCTAAAGCTACTCCTGGCCGTCCTAAAGAATATTGGAAAACATCTTGTGAAGCCTTTAAAGAATCCTCCATCTCCTCATTTTTTAGAGGATAAAATTTTAATGTTTCGCATCTTGATTTAATTGTGCTAATCAAGCTATCGCTCAAGGAAGAAACTAAAATAAAAATAGCCTTGTTGCTGGGCTCTTCTAATGTTTTTAAAATGCAGTTTTGAGACTGTTTATTTAAGCAATGGGCATCATTTATTATTACCACTTTTTTTTCTGAAAGAACTGGCCTTAAACTTAAGCTTTTTTGTAAATCCCTTACTTGGTCAATTTGAATTTCTCTTTTTTGAGGGGATATAAAAATAAAATCAGGATGAGCAACCTTTTCCACTAAAATGCAACTTTGGCATTTTTGGCAAGGAACTTTCTCTTTGTTCTCACAAAAAAGCATTTTAACAAATTCAAAAGCTACCTTCTTTTTTCCCAGCCTTTCCTCTCCTGAAAAGATAAAAGCCTGTCCTAGCCTATTATTAGAGAAAGCCTTTTTTAAAAATTCCCTTTGTTGTTTGTGGCCAATAACATTCATCATAGAAAGTAGAAAGTAGAACGTAGAACGTATATAGTATGCGTTACAATATAAACAATGTTCTATGTTATAGGTTCTATGTTTTACGCAGTTTACTTTTTTGACATTATGCTTCTTTTGTAAGTATCTAAATTTTCCAAAACAACACCTGTGCCCTTTACAACACAAAACAAAGCATCTTCGGCCGTGAAACAAGGCACTCCTGTGTGCTTAGCAACAAGCTGGTCTAAATCTCTTAATAAAGAACCCCCTCCTGATAAAATCATTCCTTTATTAATAATATCAGCTGAAAGTTCTGGAGGCGTTTTTCGTAAAACTTGCTTAATCCCTTCAATTATTTCTTCCAAAACTGGTTGTAAAGCTTTGGCAATTTCGTTAGAAGATATTTTTATGTTTCTTGGAAGTCCTGTTATTAAATCCCTGCCCCTGATATCATAAAAATCTTCTTTTTTTTGAGAAAAAGCTCTGCCAATTCTTATTTTAATTTCTTCAGCTGATTGGCTACCCACAGCTAAATTATGTTCCTTTTTGATATAGTCGGCTATTCTTTCGTCCATTTTATCTCCTGCCATTCTAATTGATTGAGCTGTCACAATTCCTCCCAAAGAAACAACTGCAATTTCTGAAGTGCCCCCCCCAATATTAACAATCATATTGCCCTCGCAAGAATTTATGGGAATACCAGCTCCAATAGCAGCTAAAATAGGTTCTTTGGCCACAAAAGCCTCTTTAGCGCCAGCCGCTTTTGCAGCTTCAATAACCGCTCTTCTTTCTGTGGAAGAGGCCCCAACAGGAATGGAAATTAAAAGCTCTGGCTTAAAAAAGTTTAACTTACTTTTACTTCTTTTTATAAAATGCCTTAACATGGCTTCGGTTACCTTATAATCGGCAATAACCCCATCTTTCATTGGCCTATAAACAGTTATATTGTCGGGCGTTCTCCCAACCATTAGCTTGGCTTCTGATCCAACAGCCATTATTTTATTTTCAGGTTTTGTGACAGCCACAACTGATGGCTCATTCAAAACAATGCCTTTGCTGGGGGCAAAAACAAGAGAATTACAAGTGCCAAGGTCAATGGCTAATTTGTTGGTAAAAAATCCCATAGTAAATTTCTAATTGCTCTAATTACTAATTTCTAATTAATGTCTAATAACCAAATCCCAATGACTAAAAGGAGCGTCTCCTGTCTTCTTTGTTCATTGGTCATTTTTTAATTGGGGCTTAGTTAGTAATTAGAAATTAGGTTAATTGTTTATTCTCTTAATGTCCGCTCCCAGTTTCGCCAGCCTTTCTTCAATCTTTTCATAGCCTCTGTCAATTTGGCTAACATTATTAACAGTTGTTTCCCCCTGAGCTATTAAACCAGCTACCACCAAACAAGCTCCTGCTCTAATGTCAGTTGACTCAATAGAAACACTAGAAAGTTTTGTTGGTCCAAAAACAAAAGCTCTGTGAGGATCAACAATTTCAATGTCCCCTCCCATTTTCCTTAATTGATGAATATAACCTAGCCTATTCTCATACAAAGGGTCGTGCAATAAGCTTTTACCATTAGCTTGCGTTAACAAGGGAACAATTAAAGGCAATAAATCAGTTGGAAAACCAGGGTATGGTAAAGCCTGCACTTTTATTGGCTTTAAATTATCTGATTTTTTAACTTTAATAACCCCATTTGCTCTTTCTAAAATAACTCCTGCTTCTTTTAACTTTTCTAAAAATAAATCTAAATAGTCTCCTTCAATATCAGGAACTGTTATTTCACCCCCAGCTATAGCACCTATTATTAAAAAAGTTCCAACCTCTAAAGCATCAAGAGCCACTTTAAATTCAACGCCATTTAATTTTTCAACCCCGTTAATAATTAAAGTATGAGTGCCCTGAAATGTAATGTCCCCTCCCATTTGATTAAGCATTAAAACAAGGTCTTGAATATGGGGCTCACCAGCGGCTATTTTAATTATAGTTTGGCCTTTCCCCAAACAAGAAGCCATCAATAAAATTTCAGTGGCAGTAACTGAAAACTCAGGTAAAACAATTTCATTCCCTTTTATTTTATCTGTTTTAAAACAATAAAATTCTCCTTGCTCTTCAATTTCAACCCCTAATTTTTCTAGCCCCTCCAAGTGCGTGGTTATGGGTCGTAAACCTATTCTATCGCCTCCAGGTCTTGACACCTTAAACTCTTTGAATCGAGAAACCAAAGAACCAAGCAATAAAACAGAGGTTCTGGCTTTTGAAAATCTTTCAAAATCAATTTTAGTTGTATCTAAATTATCCCCGGCTGTAATTTTAACCTTTCTTTCACTGAGCCATTCCACCAAAACTCCCATTTCTTTAATAATCTCTAATAAGTTTAAAATATCATCAACCAAAGGTAAGTTATCAATAATGCAGGGCTCTTTGGTAAGCAAACAAGCTGACAAGATAGCTCCTGCCCCATTTTTTGACCCTCTAATTTCAACGGTTCCTGACAACTTTTTACCTCCTTGAATTATAAATTTGTCTGCCATATTTAAAATTTTTATATATTTTTATAATTTATCTTACCCAAAATCCTCCCAAACTGCAAGCAAAAAGGCGCTATTCGCGCCTATTTAGTGAGATCGTAATAATTATACCCCTTTTCCCTTAGGCGGATATAAAGAGGAATGGAAATTTTAAGCCATCTTTTTATATAATAGTTTTCCAAAAAATATAAAAACCACGGTAATGGCTTTCGGGCTTTTCGAAAGAACTTTAAAAGCTTTTCTGGCTCATAGCCAAACTCTTTTACTGTCCCTTCGACATCAGCATAGAAATCCCTAAAAGTCATCCCCTTACATTTTTTACTACATCCTGGCTGTGTAAAAGATTGATCAAGTCCTCTTCTTTCTTGAACTTTTTTTGTCCAACAAATTAGAACAATAAAGTTGTTAAAAAATTCTTTCCACCACCACCGGGCTTTGTGTGGATGTTTTAAGCTATAATCCTTTTTAAATTCCCTAATTTCGTTTTTTATCAATAACCCACATCTTTCACCCATATTCAACCTCCTCTTAAGACAAGCTTGAAAAACTTTTATCACAAAGTTACCACTAGGAATGCTCCTTTCAAACTATAACAAACCCAGCAAAAAAGCAAACAAAAAACTACAGTTTCTGAACTATAGGACAGAAACTGTAGTTTTTAAAATTTTTATGGACTATTTATTACTTTTCTAGTTATCAATAAACTGAACCTTTTCTTTGAAGTCATCCCATGGTATTTCTTGCTTGCCCGCCACAGAACAAATTTGCTTGTATTGACAATAATTACACTGCCAATTTTTTGGATAGTCAAATAAAGCAACGGGCAACATATTTTCTCTTATTTTTTTTCTTAACTGCTCAAACCCAATCAAAAGTTGCTCCACTAAGTTTCCATTATAATTTACAATAAATTCTTTAATTTCTTGCCTGTCTTTATCAATATAAAGAAGGATGCCTTTTTTTATTTTAAAATAGTGTAAATAAAGTTGAATTTGATAAACATTTTCCTCTTTAGGGGCTGTTAACTTGCGAAAAGCCATACTATTGATGCTTTTAATGTCTAAAACATAATTCTCTCCATTTAAGCTTAAAATAGCGTCAGCTCGCCCAGAAATTAATTCTTGCTCTGGGATTTTAACTTCAGTAGTTACGCCAATTTTTAACCTGTATAAAATATTAAAAATGTTTCTGTGTAAAAGCTCACCGTGCTCAAATATCCTTAACAACCTTGGGTCAGTTTTTTCACTAGGAACATTTTTAAATTTGAAAAAAACAGCTCTTTGGCATTTTCCAGCATCTGTTACATAAAAATGCAACTGATTTTTTCTGGCCTCCTGCTCTAAATAAAATTTATCAATTAACTCCTTTAGCATATGCCGATTATACCAAGAATATCCTAAAACTCAAACCCCCAGTCGCTTTAAGTGGCTGGGGGTGAAATTTCATTAAATTCGCATGTTCGCAGTATTCGCATTAAATTTGTAGATTAGTAGATTTGTATTATATTCTTACCTCTTGCTCCATTGTGGAGCTCTTCGGGCTCTGTTTAAGCCAGGTTTTTTTCTTTCTCTCATTCTGGGGTCTCTTGTTAAATACCCACTTTTTTTAAGCCTTTTTCGGAAGTAAGGATTTAAAGAAACAAGAGCTCTTGAAATAGCGTGTCTAATAGCACCAGCCTGACCTGATATGCCCCCTCCCTTAACTTTTATTTCAAAACCAAATTTTTCTTGGCATTTGAGTTTTTCTAATGGTTGGGTAATAACTTTTTGCAAAATTTCAGTTTTAAAATAATCCTGATAATTTTTTCCATTAACAATAATACCTTTTTTATTTTGAGTAAAAAGCCTTACTCTAGCTGTTGCGTTTT
>Ga0265595_1003150_pt1 | contig 10381 bp, 6 predicted proteins | sample saktaG_15_FD_190148 | JGI IMG/M metagenome (GOLD analysis project Ga0265595, IMG submission 190148) | Saline water microbial communities from Sakinaw Lake, British Columbia, Canada - sak_2013_06_06_50m | ecosystem: Environmental > Aquatic > Non-marine Saline and Alkaline > Saline ... | reverse complement strand
CTGCTTACAGCTTCTGACAAAGCTGCACATCCTTCTTCACCTGTATTAGTAAATACTTCACAAATACCATGGTCATCTGAATTAACAGTAACATAAAGCTTGCCACATCCACCAATATCATACTTTTTTGTAAATCCCTGGGTAATATCAGGTCTTGGCCTTGGTTTTATTCTTTTAACCGGTTTTTCCTCACTTTTTTCATCCTCTTTAACCTTACTTTCTTCTTGCCTTCGCTGGCTTACCTGGCTTCTACTCGTCTTTTCTTCTAATCCTTTTTCTAATACTAGAGCATTGCTATCTTCGTCAAATTTACCAACACTTTCAGCCCCTTTACTGATTTCCTGCTTATTTTCCTTTCCATCTTTCCCCTCAACTCTAAGTACCTGACCTTCTCTGCTTCTATCCCTGTATATAGTAATCCCCTTGCAGCCTAATCTATATGCTAACATATATACATCCTCGACATCTTTCTCGGTAGCATCATTAGGAAAATTAACTGTTTTAGAAACTGCATTATCTACAAATTCCTGAAAGGATGCCTGCATTCTTACATGCCAGATTGGTGTAATTTCATGGGCTGTAACAAATATTCTTTTATAATTAGATGGAACATCGCTGATACCCTCTAGATTTCCTCCTTCTGCTATTTTTTCCATAAGTTTATCATTATAAAATCCGCCTTTTTTTGCTACAGTTTTAAAATATTTATTTACCTCAACCAATTTATCATTATCCATTACATTTTTTATAAATGAGATAGCAAAAAGAGGCTCTACGCCACTGGAGCAATCTCCAATAATACTTAAGGTTCCTGTTGGAGCAATAGTAGTTGTAGTAGCATTTCTAATCTTATAACCATCAGGGCTATCATACACACTGCCATTAAAATTTGGGAAACTTCCCCTTTCTTTTGCCAGATCCTTAGAAGCCTCCTTTGATTCATCCTGAATAAAGCTCATAACTTCCTGCGCCAGCTCTAATGCTTCTTCACTGTTGTAAGGTATCCCTAGAAGAATTAACATATCTGCAAACCCCATAACTCCAAGCCCTATTTTTCTATTTCCAGCTACCATTTTCTTTATTTTCTCAATCGGATATTTACTCATATCAACTACATCATCTAAAAATCTAACTGCAATGTGTATCACTTTTCTTAATTTATCGTAATCTACTTTTACCGTTCCCTCTTCTTCTTTAATCATATGAGCAAGATTTATAGATCCTAAATTGCATGCCTCATATGGAAGTAGTGGCTGCTCGCCGCAATTTCTAACTACTATTCCATTAGCTATGAACGAATTACTTATTGGTTCATTAAAATCAAAAACTTCTTTTTCGCCAATATACTCAATCTCTTCAACTTTATCTATAAATTTATTGTAATAATTATTTGAGGAAAGCTTTTCTTCTCTTCCCAAAAGGCAAACTGCTAAATGATTATTTTGCTCATTTCTATTAACTGAAATAGTATTTAATTTATTAACTTTTTTTCCTGTAAATATTTCATTTTCTAATCTGTATTTATCATATGTATTTATTAAAACCTCATTACCTTCTTTAATTTTTTTAAGTTCCTTATACCCATTTGTAGTTAGTATCTTATGGTCAGCAGTTGCTTCAAGCTCATAACCTGAATAGGTACTTAGCCTATATACATCTTTCTTGCCTCTATTCCATGATATAATATTAGTACTTTCTATAACACTAAAATTAGAATTCTTATAATTACCTGAAACTTTAAGCTCAAGTGCCCTCCTATCAAAAAGTATCTTAATATCTTCTCCACTTTGAATCTTTTTATGTAAATCTGAAGCTTTTACAAATCCTTTGTTAGTTGATATTAGAGTCTCTCCAGTAACGCACGGATTGGTGCTTTCAATAACACCAATATTTGGGGTGGGATTATCCTTATTTAATCTATCTAAAAATACTATACCTGGATCACCATTCCTCCATGCATGTTTAACAATCTTTTTAAAAATATCCCTTGCATTATACCTAGTTGCAACTTCCTTAGTCCTTGGATTTACAATATCGTATTCATCATTATTTTCAATTGCTTTCATAAATGATTCAGTCACACCCACTGAAATATTAAAATTGGTTAATTTACTGCTGTCTTCCTTACAGGTTATAAAATCCAAAATATCAGGATGGTCCACCCTGAGTATCCCCATATTTGCGCCCCTTCTAACGCCGCCCTGTTTTATAGTGTCTGTAGCTGCATTAAAAACAGTCATAAATGAAATCGGTCCACTTGATATACCTTTAGTTGAAAGTACAACATCATTTTTTGGTCTGATACCGGAAAATGAGTACCCAACACCGCCACCAGATTTTTGAATAAGTGCAGTTTCCTTTATTGCTTCAAAAATTTTCTCCATGGAATCTCCCACAGGAAGAACAAAGCATGCTGCCAGTTGCTGAAGTTCTTTTCCTGCATTCATCAGTGTCGGAGAATTTGGTAGAAAATCAAGATCTGCCATAATGTCAAAAAATTTCCTTTCAACTTCCATTATTTCTTCATCAGATTTACCATAATTCTTCTCAGCACTTGCAATATTTCTAGCAACTCTTACAAACATATCCTTGGGATTCTCTAATAGCGTTCCTTCTTCATCTCTCTTCAAGTATCTTCTTTCCAGCACCTTTATTGCATTTTGAGATAAATTAATATCTTTCTTATGGTAATAATCATCCTTACTTTTTTCCTTTTTTATTTTCTTTGTTTCTTTCATAGCTGATCCCCTTTATAAAAAATTTTTAGCTTTTTATGACTCATCAACAATAGCAGAGTCCTATTTCTGATATCCTATAAGATTATATTTAACAATAATATAATAATATATATTGTGTATATTTATATACTAATACACAATATATTGTATTGTCAAATAATATTATTATTTTTTTTAAGATTATATTCTCAGGTATTTTATACCGATTTGTATCAATAAATATTTTAATAAGTAGCAATTATTATACGCATTGCAAATTAATAAAATTTCTACTGAGCCCTATTCTGGAAATAAATTAAAAGGAAAACACAGCAATTTATGGAAATACAGAATTGGTAGTTTTGGGATAATCTATACAACACATAATAAAGAACTACCAATATTGATACCTAGATCCAGATATAGAAAAGATGTCTATGGTGACATATTATTCTAATTAATAGCAGTTCAAGGATAATGAAAAATTAATTAATTCTATAAAACTAATTCTGCAATTTTACTTATATGGACCGGTGTGCTTCCACAGCATGCACCTACAACTGACGGATTGAATTGTAGTATCTTCTTTATATTTGCCGACATAAATTCAGGAGTTTCTTTATAGGTTGTTTTCCCATTAATTAAGACAGGCAACCCTGCATTTGGCTGAAAAATAATTTTGGCATCAGGATTTGCCCTTCTTATCTTTTCAGCAATAATTACTATAGAATCAGAGCCGACCCCACAATTGGCTCCTATTAAATTAGCACCCACTTCCAGTAGTGGTTCTCCTATATCCTCTGCTTTATCGCCCATTAATGTTATGCCCTTTTTATTAAAAGCAAGTGTACATGCAATAGGAATATCTTCATCTATTTTTTTGACTGCTTCAACTGCTGCCAGAGCTTCATGTAAATCCATTATGGTTTCAATTAAAATAAAATCTACATTATTTTTTATAAGTACATCTATCTGCTGTGAAAACAAATCTATAGCTTCACTGTATTTTATTTCGCCAGAAGGCTCTACCAGTTTTCCCAGCGGACCGATATCACCTGCTATAAACAAATCCCTGCTATTGCTACTTTCCTTTCTAAAAGTATTGATAGCTTCCCTTGCAGCAGCTACTGCGTTTGTATTTATTTTTTCTATATCCGATATTAGACCATAAGACTTAAGTTTTGCCGGATTAGAGCCAAAAGTATTTGTTTGTATAATATCTGAACCAGCCCTAAGAAAACTTAAATGCACATTTATTACATTTTTTATATCTTCTTCATTTAGATTTAATGAATCAGGATTTTTGGTGAAACCTAAATTCTGTAAAGAGGTTCCCATAGCACCATCGCAAATAAGGATTTTATTTTCAACAGCATTTAAAAAATCCTGTTTATTTTTAAAATTATTATTACTCATTTTTTTGGTTTGTTTTATTTATTTCTTCTTTGCCATCTTGTTCTCTTAAGCATCTTTTTATGCTTTTTCTTTCTCATTTTTTTTCTTCTTTTCTTAACAACTGAACCCATAATCCTCCCTTAGCATCTAATAGATTTTATAAATAAATTTATAGTTAAATAAATATAACTGCTAAATGCAATATTTCCAATGCAATATCGTTATATAGCTGAACTAGATATTATACCAGATTATTAGCTTAAAAGGCCACTAATTATAAGTTCTACTGATTCATCTTCACTTAACCCCCTGGACATTAAGGTTTGAAGCTGTTTTGAATCAACACTGCCAATGGAAGCCTCGTGAGTGATATGAGCCTTCGGATTTCTAACTTCAACAATAGGAATTGCTTTAGCAACTGCATTATCCTGAATTATTTCCTTGCAATCAACATGCCCCCTGGCATAATCCCCAGTTGCAATCATCCTGTTAAAAATATTTGCTTTTGCACTCTCTCTGACTGCTATTTTTGATGTCAATACCCCCCTTGATCTTTCACCTACAAGATTTCCTGACTCCTTGATATTTATAGTATCATTTCCTCTACCATTAATTCTTGTAGTCATTTCCATAACACTTGCTTTCCCGCAGGTTATTTCATAATCAATATCAATAGTCCCTACCCTACCTTTTAATAGTTCAAATTCCGTCTTAAACCTCGAATTTTCTTCCAATTCAATATACGCCTTTGGAATTACTTCAATACCGCCTTCTTCATTATGAATATGCCTTTCAAAGTAAGAATATTTTGATCCCTTTCCTATTTTCACTTTTGCATCCATTATATGCTTTACATCTACAGCATTAGGGAAAACACAATGAGCAATCAGCGATATTTTTGAATTCTTCCTGATATCAACATTCATTATAATTTTCTGAATCGCTTTCTTATCAGTAACACCAAAGCAGAGATGAACTGGATTTTCTATTATGGTATTCTCTTTTAATATAAAATTAATATCCACTCCATCTTTTATCTCTTTTGCGTCAATAACCAGTCCTGGGATAACATTTGAATCAACAACTTTATCTCTATTAATTACCAGCCTTCCAGTATTTTTATCACTAACTGCTGCATGAATGCCGGCAGCTTTTATTAACTCTTCTACACTCATATAAACCTTGCTCTTTCCATATCTTATTTCATAACTTTCTCTTCCGGTATATTTTTATGATCACATGGGATGCATTTCCCACCAAAATATTTACTTATCTTATTTACACTTCCCTCTGCAATTATAGTTCCATGACACAATAAGAAAGCATACTCAGCCCTTTTTAAAACTTCAAGACTATGAGTTATTAAAATAACTGTAGATCCATTTGATTTTAAAAACTCAATAGCACTAAAGATATTCTGAAGAGATGCAACATCAATACCTGAATCAGGCTCGTCCAAAATAGCAAGCTCTGGTTTCATAGCAAGAATTGAAGCAAGTTCTATCTTTTTTCTTTCACCACCGCTAAGCCCTTTGTCTACAGCTCTAAATATATATTCATCCGGGTTCATACCAACTTTTTCTAAAGCATCTTCAACTATATCTCTACCTTTATTTTTAATCGAAGATTTGATAAAGTTTTCAACAGTTAATCCTTCAAATCTTGCTGGCTCCTGCCACGCAAGAGTTATACCTCTTTTAGCCCTCTCATAAATATTCATGCCTGCAAGTGACTCTCCTTTGTATAATATATCACCTGTGTATTCTTTGTAACCCTCAATTCCCATTACTGCAAATCCAAGCGTAGTTTTACCTGTTCCATTTGGACCAACAACTGCATAAACTAAACCTTTCTCAAATTTAACACTCAAATTATTTAATATATGGCTTCCATTTATAGATAAATTTAAATTACTAACTTCAAGTATCCCCATATTCTTTTCCCCCTAAATATAAACATTCTAGCAATAGAAGTAATGCCGCATGTCATGCTAACCATTACCAGCTAAATTTTTAAGCTTTCTTAGTATATATATCAATCCTTCAGTATCCAGTTTGCAATATTCTTCAAGTGACTGTCTTACTCTTGCTACTTCCTGTGGTGAATAAACAGTACCACTATCACTGAAATTACCGTGTGTGATAGAAAGAAAGGATATACTTGCACTCAGCCCATTAGCAATATCCAACCCTTCATAACTAATATCTGTTATTGCTGGAAGTACATTCTTAATAGAAGCACTACCCTTCTGTTTATAATTATAATAGTAGAATCTACCAAATGGTTCATATAAATCTACTATCCGTAAAATTATAGAAGAAACCCAATCATAATACTCATTAAAAGATTCTGCTAATTCTTTAAGCAAGCTTTTCTCAAATGACTTATAATAAACAACAATGCTGCCGCTATCCCCAATATTGTCTTTTAAATATTCTAATAAATCCTTACGTGGATCACCCTTTCCATCTGCCAGAAATGAAAAATGTCTTGGAGTAACATCCAAGCTATCCAATAAATGAAGAGAAAATTGAAAGGGTATTCTCTGATAAGGACTTGTCCTATTGTAAAATGGAATAGCAGTTGAAAATGTTTCAAAATCTAAAAAATAAAGTGGGAACTGAAGTTTCTTAAGAAATATAGAAATATTATTTTTATCAATAACTGGTTTCTTAGTTCTTTCGCTTTCTACCTGAATTTTCTGTTTAAAATCTAAATTAAACTCATCGGGAATATCTTTTAATTTAACTATTCCCTTGCTAAAAAGCTCAGATGCTTTGATCTTCCCGCTATAAAGATTAAAAACATTATTCTCAGGCATATCAAACCAGCATTCATCTTTTAACGGACATGGATAAGGGCTATCACACTGCCTGCCAACTTTAATATCGGGATACCTTCCAGAAAAAATAGTAGCAAACATCTCCTTTATTTTTTCTTCAATTCCAATAGTAAATTCTTCTACTTCTTCAGTAATATCTGATTTAGTAAATAACTTAGCAGGTTCAATATCACCTTCTCTGATATATTGATTATTAACATACATTAAATAGCATTTTCTAACCTTAAGACCAGCACCTTCGTAACAATATTTCTGAAAAGCTATATCACCTATATTTATTTCTTTTGCACTTGTTGAACTTTTAACTTCAATTATATCCCACTGACCATTCCCGGCTGGATTTAATATATCTGCCCTGGCATACAAACTTGCATCCGGGAAATTGGCATCTGGCTTTTCGTAACTAAAACCAGCTTCAAATAACGGTTTTTGCTCGGTAAGTAAATCCCTGGATTTTCTTAAACTATTTTTAAAATCACCTCCATATCCTACTTCAATTCCATCAGGAAACAATTTTTTTGCATACTGGCCTACAAGATGACCCTGGTTAAAAATATACTGGGTTGTCTCATCTGGTTCTGGAATACTTTCCTTAGAATTGACTGAATACCATAGGTATTTTAAACACTGCAGTCCATTAAGAAATTTAGATTTTGATATAACTTTTTTTATGAACATTAGCAACCATTAAATTATATAATTAAAAAACAATTAATACTCCAAAAAAAGTTCCTTATCTATTCCTGTATTAATCTTAATACAGTATCATAATTTATAGTATTTTACATAATTAAACAATTTAAACTATCTACCAAATGTCTCAATACCATCTTTATTATAACAAGTCATTTCAACAACATGAACAGTATCTCTTGGTAAAAAATTTTTATTCTAATTCTATTGGCCATTTTCTCAAATACTCAGATTTTTTTACTATCTCTCTTACTCTATTAATATCGCCTTCGGAAAAAGTATAAATCTTAATTATCTTATCATTTGCATATCCATGTTCCATGCAGGATAAAATCAAATCTAACTTCCTGTAAGTTAAACCTAGTACCTCCTCATCTACAATACCAGGTATTAAATCTGGACTTGGAGCTTTCTTTAAGATATTGTCAGGTATATCTATAAATTTAGCTAACCTAAAAACCTGGGTTTTGTACAGGCTTGTTATAGGCATTATATCTGCAATACTATCACCATATTTTACAAAAAATCCTGTAAGCCATTCACTTTTATTTGAACACCCGACAAGCAGATAGTTGTTAAGCTCTGAGTAATAAAATAGGATTGCACTTCTTAATCTGTGCTTTACCTTATAAAACGCTCTCCCTTTACAAAGTTCTCTATCTGAGCTTCCTTCTAAATTTGCAATGAAAATATCTTTTCCAACTTTATCTGAAATTTCTTTCCTTTTCTTGGAAATAAATTTTTCGATAAAGCTTCTTTTAACAAAAAAAGTTGGAGGATAAAGCTTGTATATCCCTATTAATGATAGAATAATAGTCAGTCTTTTATAGATATATTTTACGCCCAGCTCCTTTGCAAATTTTACAGCATCTTTAATATTAGCAGAGTTTGAGTCTCTTTCTGGCAAAATAACTGCTATAACCCTATCCTTGCCCAAAGCCTGTACACATAATTTAAGAACCAAACATGAATCAATTCCGCCACTCAATCCAACTACTGCCCCATCCCTGCAAATCTCAATTGTGTGCCTTCTAATAAATTCGACAATCTTCTCTAAAGTAAATTCCAGATCTATTTCCAATATATCTTTTCTACCAGTCATTCTTTATCATCCCACCTATTCTTTTACAAGATTAATTTCTAATAGATGATATTTTATATCTTCCAGTTAGCAGTTATCCGGTAAGTGCGTTAAGGATTCTATTAACTTACGGTTGCTATCTGTGTGCAAATTCCTTTCCTTTATAATCCCATTAAAATCAATTATATCAATTTTAACCTTAAATTTCATTTAACCCAAAATAATAAATTACAAACTTTCAAGAGCTAACGTGTGTAAAAATCTGATGTTAAAAAGCTGATTAACAATAAGTACTATTAATGATAAAATAGTTCATACAGTAATACGTAAAAATAATATATATAAAGACAACAATTTAAAATATAAATTAAAGGGTGAAATTATTCCAATGAATAAAAAAAATACATACAGTCCAAAAGATATTGAAATGCTCTGTCCCGAATGCGGCACACCAATTGAAAAAGGATCTTATATGTGTACCAATTGCAAACTTAAAATAAGTCTTGCCAAAAAAAGTATTAAAGCTAAAAAAATAGTAAAATTAAAAAAAGCTGTTGAACCAAAACCAGAAAAAAAAGAAGAAAGTGCAGAAACCTCAGACAAAGCTAAAGATAAGGAAATAGTTGAAGAAGAAGTAGAAAAAGAAGGTGTAATAAAAATCGTAGATGCTACAGAAACTACTGAAACAGATAAAGAAGAAATAGTAGAAAAAGAAAATGATATATATAAGGAAATAACAGAAGCAGAAGAATATTTTAAATCAACAGAAGATACTGATAAAAATAATTAAATTATTTATCTTATTTATAATTATAGAAAAATATTAAACTTGTAAAAAGGAAAATAAGATTTTTATTTTTAATACACTGTTAATAGTTTTCATATTAGCAACTTTAATTAATGGGTTTCTGGCTTTTTTTGTTTATCGCCGCAGATCTTAACGCTACAATTTTGAATTATTTTTTCTTTTAATTGGGATGACCAGTTGAACCTTTGCTGTAATTTTTGAAAGTATGGCAACTACAATCTTATTAAAAATACTTTTTTCAGCCATAAGCTACATCGGGATAATCACAGTACCAGTTCTGTTCTTTATCTTTATCTCTCATTTTGTTAATTTTGACAAATGGTTAAACAAAAGAAATATTGTCTTGCTTCTCTTAATACCTTTTGTAACCATTATCATATCCTTTACAAATAAATTTCACAGGCTTGTTTGGCCTAAAGTCTCATTAAGCTATCATTCAATTGCAGGTATCTATGGTATATATGAGCATGGATTGTGGTACTGGGTGAATATAATATATAGCTCCTCATTTATTCTAGCTGGAACATTGATTCTTATTATATCTATTTTTAAATACAAAAATCTTTATTCTACGCAAACAAAAATATTGCTGGTAGGATCCCTATCACCGTTTGTAGCTAATATTATTTATTCCTTTTATCCTTCATTATTAAAAGGTATTGAAATAACCCCAATTTGCTTTACTTTTATAGGGATATTATTGACTTTAGTTATATTTAGATATAAATTGCTTGAATTTTCACCAGCTGCCTGGGAAACAATAATTGAAAATCTAAGTAATGGCATTCTTTTATATGATAATCAGATGAGAATAATTAATGTAAAGAAAGTTTTTAGATACGATA
>Ga0265595_1003148_pt1 | contig 10386 bp, 9 predicted proteins | sample saktaG_15_FD_190148 | JGI IMG/M metagenome (GOLD analysis project Ga0265595, IMG submission 190148) | Saline water microbial communities from Sakinaw Lake, British Columbia, Canada - sak_2013_06_06_50m | ecosystem: Environmental > Aquatic > Non-marine Saline and Alkaline > Saline ... | reverse complement strand
TTACTCGGTTTAAAAATGAGCGGATATGTGTAAAAAAACAAACTAAAACGAGTGCCGCCAATTGCGCCCAAAATAGTGCCCCAGTCGGTTCTGTCCAAACTGAAATTAGGAATTAGCTTTTTAATTTTTTGAGAAAAAATGGTCGCATCAAATTCATCGATGGTAAAGAAATCAAAATCATAAGAAAAACGGTGGTTTATTTGTAAAGCCAACGCGGTTCCTCCGGCCATATAAGCGTTTTTCAAAATGCCGCTTTGCCCTAATGCGGCCAGTGACTTTTTTGCATTTTCCGATAAGACGTTTTTAAACATAGAATTTTATTTTTAGGAAATTTGAAAATAGACGCCCAATAATTGCCACTTTTAGGAGAAATATTCTTTCTTTCAGAAAGAGCTTTTTTTATTTGAGAAGTTTTAAAATTTTTAAGCATCCATTTTATATCATTTTCGTCGCCATATTCTAAAATTCTTCCAATAATAAAAGAAACCTTTTTTTGGATTTCATTATTTTTTAAATTCACATCCCAAAAAATATTTTTATTTAAGTAGTTCATATTTTATTTTACCATTTTTGAAGGAATTGTTCAAGGTTTTATTCACTGCTTTTAAACTATGATATAATACAATATTAAAATGAACTTATTTTCTCCCAGTGAAATAAAAGAGCTTTTGTCAAAATATGAAACTCGGCCGTCAAAAGGGCTGGGCCAGAATTTTTTAATAGATAAAAATGTCTTAGGCAAAATTATTGAGTCAGCTGGAATAAAACCGAATGAAGTTATCTTAGAGGTAGGCCCAGGCATTGGGACTCTAACGCAGGAACTTGCGAAGTTGGCTAAAAAAGTGATTGCCGTTGAAAAAGATAAAACAATGTGCGAAATTTTAAAGGGGACCTTAAAAGATTATAAAAATGTTAAAGTTATAAACGCCGATATTCTTCGCTACAAACTACAACGACCCAAAGGGTACCCCGGCTACAAACTGATTGCAAACATTCCCTATTATCTAACCTCTCCGTTAATAAGAAAGTTTTTAGAATGTGAAAATCCTCCGCAAGAAATGATTTTAATGTTGCAAAAAGAAGTTGCTCAAAGAATATGCGCGAAACCTCCAGATATGAGCTTGCTGGCTGCGTCGGTTCAGTTTTACGCAGATGCGAAAATAATTTCGTATGTCTCAAAAAATTGTTTTTGGCCATCTCCAAAAGTTGATTCAGCTATCATTAAAATCATTCCAAAAAATGTGGGGTGTCCGACACCCCCCGAACCTTTCTTTAAAATTGTGAAAGCCGGGTTTTCCCAACCGCGGAAACAGCTTGCAGGGAATTTATCAAAAAGCTTGAAGTTAAAAAGAGAAGAATCAGAAAGCTGGCTTAAAAAGAACAACATATGTCCAAGTCAGCGCGCCGAAACATTGAGTGTGGCAGACTGGAAAAATCTTGTGGATTCTAGGCCGCTAGCATGCGGGGGATAACTATTTGACTGGCTTGTTTTTAGATGATAGAATAAAATTACTATATTGTTAAGAAGCAGTTAACTCTTTATGGGTATAAAATCTGTTTGGTTTGCTATAAAAAACGTAAAAAAAAGAGCTAATACGAAAGGGTTCTGGAAAAACCCTTCGTTGTATTTTGGGTTAGCCGCTATTTTTTTGTTTTCTTCTATATATGCATCTTGCGGCGATTCGGCTAGTATCAGAAATTTAGGCAACGGGCATGTTGCTTTTTTTAATTCGTTTTCTAACCAATCTAGTACCCTAAGCAGGAACAGCTTATTTTCCAGCCGGACAAATGCGATACCTTTAGAAACGCCGGACTTAAAAATAATTCAAGACAACACCCTGGGCGGGATAGCGTCGCCATATATCGTTTCTGGAAAAGTTTTAGGAGACGTGTTCGGCGGTAGTAATCAAGTCCAAAAAGAAGTAGTTAACTATACTGTCCAAGCAGGAGACACCTTGCAGTCGATCGCAAATTCTTATGGCTTGTCTCTGAATACTTTGCTGTGGGCAAATGATTTAACGTCATCTTCAAAAATAAAAGTGGGTCAGAGCTTAGCCATCCTTCCAACAGACGGTGTTCTACGAGCAGTTAAATCCGGAGATACAATTTCTGGAATTTCGCAGACATATAAAGCTAAAATAGACGACATAGTTTCTTACAATAATTTAGCCAACCAAGACGATATTTATATAGGAGACATTTTAATAGTACCCGGGGGCACAATGCCTAAGACAGCAGCTCCGATTGTAAACAACAACAGTATTCCTTTGGCAAACAATTACTTTATCTTTCCGACAGAGGGCAGAATTAGCCAGGGTCTTCATTATTATAATGCTATAGATGTTGCCAACAAATGCGGTACCCCCATTTATGCAGCTGCTGCCGGTGTTGTCCAAAGGGCAATTTCAAGCGGGTGGAACGGGGGCATGGGAAATTATATAACAATTTTGCATAGCAACGGGGCCGTTACTTATTATGCTCATTTGATGACTATATTAGTTAAACCGGGCGACAAAGTTTATACAGGGCAAAATATTGCCCTAATGGGCGGGCAGCCGGGCATGGCGGGAGCTGGAAACTCAACAGGATGCCATTTGCACTTTAGCGTTGTGGGGGCCAGAAATCCTCTTGCCGGTTACTCTGTGGGCTACAGCATAAGTTATAAATAGAATAAAAAACAAAACGCCCCAGACGCTGTCTGGGGCGTTTTGTTATACTTATTCCTTTTAATTTGTCTTCAATCTGCTATAATTACTTTGATGTGCGGATTTGTAGGGTTTACGGGCAACTATACAGGCGGCAAAGAAATTTTGTCAAAAATGGTTTCCGCCATATCTCATAGAGGCCCCGACTCTGAAGATACATATGCAGACGAGTATATTTCGCTTGGCTTCAGGAGGCTGAGCATTATTGATTTAAAAACCGGATCTCAACCCATATATAATGAGGATAGGACAAAGGTATTGGTTTTTAATGGAGAAATATATAATTATCAGCTTTTGAGAAAAGACCTTTTAGAAAAAGGTCATAAATTTTATACCAACACGGATTCTGAAGTTTTAGTCCATGGGTATGAAGAATACGGGAAAGATATGCTGAACAAGTTGCGCGGGATGTTTGCTTTTGTGATTTGGGACAAGTCGCAGAAAAAGATATTTGGGGCAAGAGATTTTTTTGGGATAAAACCTTTGTATTATGCAAAAATGGATGACACTTTTTTCTTTGGTTCTGAGATAAAAGGGTTTATTCCTCACCCGAAATTTAAAAAAGAAATCAATGAAGAAAAGCTTCCAGACTACCTGACCTTCAGCTGCGTTCCGGGAAACGAAACATTTTTTAAAGGTGTTTACAAATTGCCTCCGGGGCATTATTTTGAGTATGAGGCGGGCAAGTTATCAATAGAAGAATATTTTTCAATTGATTTTGATATAAACGATTCAAAAACAATTGATTATTTTTCTGACGAGATTTCAAGGGGCCTTGAAGAATCTGTGAAAGCCCACGAAATAAGCGACGTTGAAGTCGGGTGTTTTTTATCTGGAGGGGTTGATTCTGGTATTGTTGCTTACGAGGTTTCAAAAAATATGCCAGCCAAAACTTTTACCATAGGGTTTGAAAACAAGTCATATAGCGAAGACCAAGGAGCAAAAGAATTAGCCGAAGAAATTGGATTAAAAAACGATTTAAAATTAGTGTCTTCTGATGAATATTTTGCCAATGTCGGGAAAGTACAGTACCATTTAGATGAACCCCTGGCAAACCCAAGTGCTAATTTACTGTATTTTCTTTCGGGATTAGCTTCAAAAAAAGTAAAAGTTGTCCTGTCTGGAGAGGGGGCGGACGAAATGTTTGGAGGGTATAATGTCTACAAAGAACCCCTGTCTTTGGCTGGCTACCAAAAAATCCCTCTGTTTATTAGAAAGATTTTGGCGGATGTAATTGCAATGCTCCCCTACTTTAAGGGGAAGAATTTCATAATAAGAGGGTCAAAATCAATTGAAGAAAGATACATCGGCAACAGTAATATATTTAATGAGAAAGAGAGGACGAATGTGCTGAAAAATAAATACAAAACAGTCAGCCCTACAAAATATACAAAGCCCTTTTATGATAAAGTTAAAAACTTGGACGACATAACCAAAATGCAGTACTTGGATATGAACGTATGGATGGTGCAGGAAATTTTGCTTAAGGCTGATAAAATGAGCATGGCAAATTCTTTGGAATTGAGAGTTCCATTTTTAGACAAAGAGATATTTAAGATTGCTAGGACATTGCCGACTAAATATAAAGTGGATAAAGTGAACACCAAGCTCGCCTTACGGCTGGCAGCAAGTAAAAAGATAAATTTAGAGACCTCTAGTAGAACAAAAAAAGCATTCCCCCTTCCGTTAGCTGAGTGGTTAAGAGAGGAGAGGCATTATAACACCGTAAAGGGGTATTTTTTAAGCAAAACCTCTGAAAAATATTTTAACCAAAAAGAGATACTTAAGATATTGCAAGACCACAAAAACAGAAAGAAAAACAACACAAGAAAAATATGGTCTGTTTTCACGTTTTTGGTTTGGTACGAAGAATTTTTCATTAAAATCTAAAATTTTATGTTAGAAAAAGAACAAAATTTTATGCCGTTTTTTTTGGGAAACGACATTAACTCATACAGTATGGCAAGGGCTTTTCATGAGCAGTACGGAGTGAACTCTGTTGTTATCGGGAAGGCGAAAAGCGGGCCCAATAACAACAGCAGAATTTGCGAGTTGCTTGTGGTAAAAGATGTTGAAACAGACGATATTTTTTTGAAAACATTAAACGGAATTTCCAGCAAAAATACAGGCAAGAAAATTATTCTGCTTGCCTGCGGTGACAACTATATAGACCTGATAGTCAGAAATAAAAAAAATCTGGGCGGTTCTTTTATCGCGCCTTATGTGGGAGAAGATTTAATGGAGAAACTGATAAATAAAGAAAATTTTTATCAGATGTGCGAGCAGTACAATATCGATTATCCGAAAACTTTTATTTTTAAAAAAGATACTTTTCCTAATTATAATCTGCCTTTTGATTTTCCTGTCATATTAAAACCCTCAAATAGCATTGATTATTGGCGCCATCCGTTTTTGGGCCAGGATAAAGTATTTAAAATAAAAAGCAAGGAAAAACTTGATGAAACAATAAAAAAGATTTTTGATTCGGGATATTCTGAGTCTCTCATTATACAGGATTTTATTCCCGGCGATGATTCTTTCATGAGAGTTTTGACTTGTTATTCAGATAAGAACGGAAAAGTTAAAATGATGTCTTTGGGTCACGTGCTGTTAGAGGAGCACACTCCTCACGGCCTTGGGAATCACGCAGCCATATTAAACGATTATGATGAGGCGTTGATGCAAAAAATAAAAACATTTTTAGAGCAGATAAATTATGTTGGTTTTTCAAATTTTGATATAAAATATGATTCTAGAGATGGAAAATATAAGGTTTTTGAAATTAATCTAAGGCAAGGAAGAAGTAATTTTTATGTCACTGGCTCCGGCCACAATCTTGCAAGCTATCTTGTTAAAGATTATATTGAAAACGAGGAACTGCCCGTTGATATTGTAAAAGAAAGAAAGCTATGGCTTGTTATTCCCCAAAGCATTGTTTTTAAATACACAAAGTCTGATAAATTAAGAAAAGAAATAAAAGAGCTCATAAAAAACGGGCAGATTGTAAACCCTTTGTTTTATAAAGAAGACCGCAGAGTAAAAAGGATGTTACATTTAATCAAATCCCACTTTTCCCACTTTAGAAAATATAAAAGGTACTACAGATAAATAAAATTATGGTTAAAAACAAAAATAAAAAATTAGGAATTCTTGGCGGAATGGGCCCGCAAGCAACGCAATATTTTTTTCAGAGAATAATTGAAAGCACTGATGCCAAGTGCGATCAAGACCATATTGACATAATGATAATAAATCAAGCCAGCACTCCGGACAGAACAGCTTCAATTTTGTCTAAAAATGACAAGGATTTAATGTCTGTTGTTGAAAAAAATTTAAAGCTGTTTGAGATATACGGCGTAGATAATATTGCTATACCGTGCAACACAACCCATTACTTTTATGAGAAGATTCAATCAAAAACAAAAATACCAATTATAAATATGGTTGAGGAAACGGTAAAAAGCATTTTGGAAACCAAGGGGGTCAAAAAAATAGGGATTTTAGCCACAGATGGAACTATTTTTACAAAAATTTATGAGAAGGAGTGCGTAAAGCGCGACGCAGAGGCGGTTTTTCCCTCGGAGGCGAACCAAAAGAAAATAATGGAAATAATATACAAGGAAATAAAAAGCGGAGAGAAGGGAGATTTTAACAAATTTATGGAGGTCGTAAAAGAATTAAGAGATAAGGGGTGCGAAGTTATTGTGCTCGCCTGTACGGAATTGTCTTATCTTAATAAAAATTATAAATTGCCAGAATATTGTTTGGACGCTTTAGAGGTTTTAGTTAGAAGGTCTATCGAGCTTTCTGGAAAAAAAATAAAAACATCTTCCTATTCTTAAATTTTTTTCTAGTATCGTTTTTTGTTTAGTTTTCTCTTATTCGGTACATTAAAGCTTCGGCGACATGTTCATGTTGTATTTTTTCAGAATTAGCTAAGTCAGCAATTGTTCTGGCAACTTTTAAAATTCTGTGGTATCCGCGCGCCGATAACTTTCCAGAGTCAACGTATTTTTTTAAAAGTTCTTGAGATTTTTCGTCGTGCTCGCAATATTTTTTTATCTCAGGAATTTGCATTTCAGAATTAGTTAGTATTTTACCTTCAGCAAATCTTTGTTTTTGCTTTTCTCTGGCTTTTTCTATTCTTCCGCGCATAGTTCGGCTTTGGTTATCTGAATCCGACGATTCAGAAGTTAGCTTTTCATATTTTACAGCCGGTACCTCGATAAACAAATCCACTCTGTCCATTAATGGGCCAGACATTTTTCTTCTGTACATTGAAACCTGTGATGGAGAGCAAGTGCAGGATTTTTCAGGGTCGTTTAAATATCCGCATGGGCATGGGTTTGAAGCTGCTATTAACATAAACTGGCAGGGAAAAGTAAAATTGTATTTTGCCCTGGTTATTGTAATTTTTCCGTCTTCCAATGGCTGTCGCAAAGATTCTAAAACATCTCTGTGAAACTCGGGGAACTCGTCTAAAAATAAAACTCCGCGGTGCGCCAAAGTTATTTCGCCTACTTTTAGAGGATTCCCCCCACCCACCAAAGCAACATCAGAAGAAACATGATGAGGCGAGCGGAATGGCCTGTGACTTATTAAGGTTTGGCTGTCTGCAAGAAGCCCGGCAACGCTGTAAATTTTTGTAACCTCTAAAGATTCTGCAAAATTTAATTTAGGCAAAATAGAAGGCAAAGCTTTTGCCAAAAGTGATTTTCCTCCGCCCGGAGGTCCGAACATAAACAGATTATGTCCTCCAGCAGCTGTAATTTCCAAAGCTCTTTTGGCATATTCTTGTCCTTTCACCCAGCTGATATCTACATCAAAATTTGAAGTTTTGGTTATATCCTGGTCATTAGTTTCTGTGGGCAAAACATCCTGGCGGTGCTCTAAATAAGCCACAGCTTCTGGTAACGATTCAACTCCGATAATTTTAACCCCCCTAACAAGCCCGGCCTCTTTAGCGTTCTGTTTCGGTAAGACTATCTCTGCAACTTCAAGTTTTTTTGCAAGCATGGCAAATGACAAGGCGCCTTTTATGGGCCTTAGCTTGCCATCCAAGGAAAGCTCTCCTAAAAATATTTTATCAGCAGGATTAAAAATAGTCTGCTTTGAAGCAATCAAAAATGCCAATGCGATTGGCAGATCATAAATAGAACCTTCTTTTTTTAAATCAGCCGGAGCTAAGTTCACTAAAACCTTGAAGGTTCTTTCATGAGGAGATAATAATTTGGCGCTTTTTATAGCAGAGTCGACTCTGTCTTCTGATTCTTTTACAGCTTTATCTGGCAATCCTACTATAGAAAAAGACCGCAATCCTTGCGATACATCCACCTCAACTTCTACCAACTGCGCGTCTAATCCATTTATTGCTGCTGAAAAAACTTTTGATGGCATTTTTATATTTTACCATAAAACAAAAACCCGAGGCAATCTCGGATTTTTGTTTTAGCAGAAGCCGGTAGATGTCCGACCTCTCCAAAACGAAAATTATTTATTAAGTTTTTAGAGGTCGGACATCGTCATTGCATTTTAAGCAAGTTTTAGCTTCCGGGCAGGCGCGCAAGCGCGCTTCATCGATTTCTTTTCCGCATCCTTCGCAAATGCCATATCCTTCCGACCCAGAGGGTGCCCCGATTTTATCCAAAGCAGAATTTATATCCTTTAATTTCAGTTCCAAACTGTGTTCTACCGGAAGCATATTACCGTATTCTTGAACTTCATCTGCCTCTTCTTCCATATTTCCATTTTCTCGGTTTGGGTATGTTGTTTCCCAGTCGCCTTTCGGCACATCATCTTTTTTGGCGAACGTTTCCAGCTGTTTTTCTATGGAATTTTTTTGCTCCTCTAATTTTTGTTTTAATTCGTCGATTAACTTTTTTTCCATTTGCGAATGAAGTGAGCACCCCGCCCTCTAAGCCAACGCTCGAAGTTCGAATTGCAAACTTATTAGTTAGTTTATAAAAAATTATTTTACCACACCCATTAGCATAGAGGGCGTAGAGAGTTCAGCTCTTGCCGAAGGCAAGGCTGCCTCTTGGGTAAGTGTCGCTACGCCCCCTTATTTATTTGTTCCTTGCTCAATATCTTGTAAAAACTTTTTCCGCTGTTCTTCCTCATCCTCAAAAGATTTTTTTAACTTATTTTTAACAGGAATCGGTACGTCTTTTAAAAATGGCCTGTTTTCTATTGGTGGTTTGCCTGTCCATTGCTGTCTTTGGATTTTTTCTTTTTCTTCTGCCCTTGTTTTTGCAAGCGTTTCTCTTTCGGCCACTTGTTCTTGCGCGAGGCCTCTTCTTTTTTCTTCCTCTCTTGCCATCACCCCAGAATAGATTTCCCTTAAAGATTTATCAGCTCCCAAGATTTTATCCCGAAGCTGGTTTTTTTCTATAACCATGTCTTCAGAAGTTTTATCTATCTGGTTTATTTGATGGTCGGTGCTTTCTATGTCTTTTTCCGCCTGCCATCTTTTTTTCTCTATATCCTGAATTTTTTTATCCAAATCCCACCTTGATTGTTCAAACCCCTTTTTCTGGGCAGGGATAGCGCTTGCCTGCTCTTGCTCTGCTAAAAATTTTTCTTCCTGCTCTAACTTTTTTTCCTGGTCTAGAATAGAGCTTAATTTTGCTTCCTGTTCTCTTTTTTGCAAAAGTAGCTTGTTTTTGGCTAATTTTAGCGCGGGATCTTTTTCTTTGTCAATTGCGTCAACCTGCCTTTCAAAACTTAATCTTTGCGATTCCAACAAGAATATCTGTTGGCGCTCTTGTTCTGTGGCGTAGTTTTTTAAATCTTTTTCTGCTATTCTTTCTTGCCCCTCATTTTTTGTAAGTATTTCTTCTAAGGATGCCTTATCCGCCATAGCTTTAGCGAAGGCGGACTGCTCGGCTTTCTTGTGTTCTTCTAATTGCTCTTCCAGCGTTTTTAATTTAGCAATTTTATCTCTTTCTTTCAGGGCGTCGCCCTCCCTTAGGGATCTCAAGTCCTTTTTCATTGTCCTAATTTCAGCTCTTTTCAGAAATTCTTTGGCTTGTTGTTCTTCAATTTGCGTGGGCATTGCTTTTCCTTTAATTAATGCTTTTATTTTCTGAAAAGTCCTCTTTTGTGCGGGTTGCTTTTGCTTTCTTGCGCCCTAGATTCAATATTTTTTTCTGGTTTGAATCCCGCGTCGATGGCAGATAGATTTATTCTGCCTAAGTCATCTACAGACATTACTTTAACAGGAATTATGTCACCTTCTTTAACAAGTTCAGAAACGCTTGTTATGCGAGAAGGCACAAACTTTGAAATATGCACTAATCCATCGGTGCCAGGCAAAACCTCAACAAATGCTCCAAAGTCCATAATTTTTACAACTTTTCCCTGGTAAATCTTTCCAACCTCAACCTCTTCTACAATCCCCTTAATCCAATTTGCGGCTTTGTCAACGTCTTCCTGATTTTGTCCTGTTACAGAAACTAACCCCGAGTCCTCAATGTCAATTGCCACTCCTCCGCACTCGTCAATTATTTTATTTATCACAGATCCTTTTGGCCCAACCACTTCCCCAATTTTTGAAGGGTTGATCAAAAATGAAATTATCTTTGGAGCATACGGCGACAGTTCTTTTCTTGGCTCTGGGATTTCTTTCTTTATTATATCAAGTATTTTTAATCTTGCATCTTTTGCTCTCTCTAACGCCTCT
>Ga0265595_1003147_pt1 | contig 10388 bp, 7 predicted proteins | sample saktaG_15_FD_190148 | JGI IMG/M metagenome (GOLD analysis project Ga0265595, IMG submission 190148) | Saline water microbial communities from Sakinaw Lake, British Columbia, Canada - sak_2013_06_06_50m | ecosystem: Environmental > Aquatic > Non-marine Saline and Alkaline > Saline ... | reverse complement strand
AGATCAACTTGAGCTTTTTTTATTATTTTTTTAAATTTAATTTGTTCAGCCCAAGAATACCACGGAATATCGGCAATTACAATTTTGACATTAGAATTTTTGATATCTCCCAATTCTTTAAAATTATTATTTCTAAAAAACAAAATATACTGATTGTCTTTATCAATTTCAAGCAAATGATTAACCAATTGTTGGGTATATCGCCCCAGGCCAAACCCCGAGCCAAACATACGACAGTCTATTCCAATTTTCATATACTAATGATAAAAGATACTAATATACTAATGGATACTAATATTTTCTTAGAAAATTATTTTAAAACTAACTTTTATTTGTATATAATAACTACTGTTTAATCCTGATTTCACAACAACGCACATTGGTATTTATTCGTATCATTAGTACAATTAGTATATTAGTATCTATTATTTAATAACATTTCTAAAAAATCTTTTGCAGTTTTTTGCCAATCAAATTTTTTCAAATCTATTTTAACAAAATTTTGTTTATTACTAATAATATTTTTCATGCCGGTTTTAATTTCATTAATATTATTAGGATTAACCAGATAAACATAGTCAGAAAAAATTTCTGCTAAAGACGAACGGTCAGAAGTAACGACCGGCACACCGCAAGCCAAGGCTTCCAAAACGGGCAAACCAAATCCTTCGTATAGACTAGGAAAAACAAATAGACTAGAGTTTTTATAAAGTGCGGTTTTGTCGCCATCATCTACATAACCAATATATTTTACACCTGTGGTATTTTTTATTGCCTGAAAAATTTCTTCATTTTTCCAACCACTAGCACCAGCAATAACTAACATGTATTTATCATCCAACAAAGAACTTTTTTTATAAGCCTGAATAATTCCCAAAATATTTTTACGTGGTTCAATAGTGCCTAAATACAAAATATATTTCTCGGGTAAATTATACTTCTTTTTAATTTGTTCTATGTTCAATGTTCCATGTTCCGTAATATTTGAACAAAGTCCTGGTTGTAAAACTTTTACCTTTTTACTTTCTACTTTATACTCCCTCACCACATCTCGCCTAGTATTTTCTGAAGGAGTAAAAATAATATAAGCCCGCTCACAAAGTTTTTTTGGTCGCAAAACCTGGTGCCACAAACGTCGTTTCCAAGTGTAGCACTCGGGCAAAATCTCAAAACTCAAATCATGCACAGTCAAAATTAATTTTGTCTTACGTGATAATGAAAGAAAATTAAGATTCGGTGCAAAAAAATAGTCTATCATTTTTACGTCATCCTGAGCCCTTCGATTAACACTCAGGACAGGCTCCACTAGTGGAGTCGAGGGATCCCCTTCTTTATGTATGGGATCTTTCGACTCGGCTCTCCCTGCGGTCGAACCTCGCTCAAGATGACGTAAAATGAACTTATCTAATCTAATAAATCCTAACCAAACAAATAGATTCAATATCTTATTGGGCCAACGAGTATAAATATAATGAACATTATCATACTCCCACTTTGGAATATTCTCTGAAACATCAGCATAAGAATTATAAAACAAAAAATATTGATTGTCTTTATCAATTTTAAAAACAGCGCTTAAAAGCTCAAATGTGTATTCCCCCACCCCAGTTCGCTGTTTGTTCATCAAAGGGCGAATGTCAATTGCAATATTCATAAATACGAATGATAGATACTAATGATAGATACTAATATACTAATAATATAAATTATACTAATGCTATACTAATACTTTCTTAGAAAATTATCTGATGACTACTTTCTTTGGGTTATAAAATACAAACTCAATTACGTTCCCTCCCCTCGTAGGGGAGGGCAGGGAGGGGTTGGGTGTCGAAGAATTTTATTTAGTTTTTAATAAAACGATAATTGCTTGCTTTTAAGCGTCAACCCTCACCCTGCCTACCGGCAGGCAGGCTAACCTCCCCCTACGAGGGGGAGGGACTATTAAAAAAACTTTTTTATTTGTAATAACTATTATCTAGTACCAATTTTACAACAACGCACATTTGTATAGCATTCGTATCATTTGTATTATTAGTATATTAGTATCTATAATTATTAGTATCTTTTATTTGTACATCTGTTTTTTAACCTCAGCGAATGTCAAGTGCACACTGATTCAATCCTTGTTTAAACTCTTCGTGTCTGTCCTCAACATAACGTTTAATTTTATCTTTAAAATTATCTACACTAAATTTTTCTGCTCTATTTCTAATTCTTTCGCTATCCCACATTTCATGATTAAAATGTAAAACCGTATCAAGTAAGGATTCCCAAGTTTGTTCTTTGAAAAAAACCCCAGTCTCACCCGGAATAACTGTCTCGCTGGCTCCACCAACCGGAAAAGCAATTACCGGTCGACCAGCGGCCATGGATTCAATTGGGGTAATACCCAAATCCTCTATTTGTGGATGGATAAAAGCTCTTGCTCGCGCTAATAAACGAGCTTTTTCAACATCATCAATTCTACCCAAAAAAACAATATTATTTTTTGCTACACTTTTTAATTTTTCCATTTCTGGTCCTGTGCCAAATATTAACAAAGGCCAACCCAAACGATTAAAAACTTGTATTACCAAATCAAATTTTTTGTAAGGCACCAAACGTCCGCCAGTTATAAAATAATCACCCACCTCTGGACTAATAGAAAAGTTTTTTAAATCTATTGGCGGATAAATAATATCACTATCACGACGATAATATTTTTGAATACGATTTTTCACTGTACCAGAATTGGCAATAAAGTGATCCACCCTGTCCACGCTCATTTTGTCCCACAAACGCAAGTGGTGTATCAAGCGTGGCAAAAATGCTTTGACCAAACGATTATATTTTAATTCTTCAATATATTCGTGAGTATCAGTCCAAAGATAACGAGTTGGGGTATGACAATAGGAAATATGCAAAGTATCAGGCCGAGTCAAAACTCCTTTGGCAAAAGCGGAAGTTGAAGATATCACCACATCAAATTCATGTAAATTGTGTCGTTCAGTTGCTATTGGCATCCAGGGCAAATACCATTGATATTTAGTTTTAACAAACGGTAAACGAGCAATAAATGACTGTTTAATTTTGGCATTTTCAAAACCGCTAATTTTTTTCTTATCATAAAACAAAACAAAAATTGGCGCTTCCGGCCACAGCTCGTGAAACGCCTGCAAAACCCTCTCCGCTCCCCCATCTTGCGAGAGATAATCGTGGACAAGTGCGACTTTCATAAAACATTCTAATTACGAAACTTTACGAATTTCCGAATTACGAATTCTATTGTACAGTTTTATTTTCGTAATTCGGAAATTCGAACCACGAAGTGGATTTTGTAATTCGGATGTTATAATACTCTCCTTCTTCTAAACAAAATAAATGGCGTCTTAATAAAAATAATAAAGTCTAACAACAATCCCCATTTTTCAATATAAAAAACATCTAATTTCATTTCTTCTTCAAAATCCAAATCACTGCGACCGGAAATTTGAGCTAGTCCGGTGACGCCTGGTTTTAGGGTAAAGACCTTGCGATACTTTTCTTCATAATATTCAACCTCGCGGGGCTGATGCGGACGTGGGCCAACCACACTCATCTCACCTTTCAACACATTAAAAAATTGTGGTAATTCATCAATACTCCAGCGTCTTATAAAACGACCAAATTTGGTAACCCGAGGATCATTGACAATTTTATAAATTGGCCCTTTCCTCGCACTTTGATTTTTAATCAATTCTTTTTCAGCTTCTTCAGCCTTTTTACCCAACTCACCAAATTGAGAGCCAGTGGAAGTTTCTCTGTACATTGATCTAAATTTTAAAGTAAAAAATTTTTGCCCGCGAATACCCACTCTTTCATTTTTATAAATAATTGGCAAGCCTGTTTCTAACATAATAATCAAAGTTGATAATAACATCAAAGGACTGGTAATAATTATTACCAAAATGCTAGCCACAATATCAAAAATTCTTTTGGCCACTCTTCCCCAACCTTCTAATGGGGTCTTTTTTAATTCAATAATCGGCACCCCAGCCAAAGGACTAACTACCATATTGGCGGAGTAAGTAGAAAATAAATCAGCGCTATATTTGAAAACCAGATGACGTTGATCGCAAAAATTTAAAGCCATCAGAGTTTCTTTTTCATCAGCTCGCGGATTGATAAAAATCATTTCATCAAATTTTAAATCTTCTAATTTGGTAGCGGTGTCGCGAGAAAAATTATTAAAATGACCAACTATTTTATAACCCAATTCTTTTCTTTTTTCCAAAGTTTTTATAATCTCGCCTGATAAATTTTCTGATCCGATTACCACCACTTTACGCAGACCAATCCCAAATCTATACAAAAGACCTTTGATACCCCGCATCAGAATTCTGCCAACAACTACATAAATAATGGCAAAGCCCCAACTAGCGGCCACCAAAAAACGTGAATCAAATTGTAATTGCGCAAACATCACATACAACGCTACCACTGACAAACCAGCCGAACAGGCCAAAATAATTCTACTCAAATCACGGGCTAATTTACGATTGGGATCAGTAGAATAAAGTCCAGTCAAAGCAAAAATTAAAATCCACACTACTGCGACCCAACTAACGATTTCTACAAAATGAAACATTGTTAATTCAAAAATTACTGGCCGTAAAGCCACTACATAATCGGAAAACCGCAAATAATAAGCCGACACCCCCGCCAAAACCAACATCAGAAAATCCAGCGGGACCTTTAAAATCATAAATATTATTTCTGAACGTTTCATAGATTTCAGTTAATCCCGAACGAATTCATCAAGCGTGAGCGCAGATGAATGAGGAGGGATCTTTCGAAGAATAAAAACTTTAAATAAAGGAAATTTTTGTATCCTATTATACTAATATAATACCTTAAATGGGCTCGGTAGTCAAACTCCAAAAAACTGGTGATTAACTTGACAAACCCCCCAAAATGTGCTATAATACTATATGTCTTGTTCATTATAGATGATTGTCCTGATTTAGGTCGGGAAGGAAAGTCCGAGCTTCTGCATTTAGGCTTTTTTTAGCCTTTTTGTGACAATGGTAGTGGATAACATCCACCCCCCGGTCGTGCAAGCGATTAGGGCGGGAAAGTGCCACAGAGACAATACTACTTCGACACGCCGTAGCCTTGGCGAAGGCGGTTTTTTAATCAAGATCCACCTGCGCTCAAGCTTCGGTGTGGCGAGGGAAAGGTGAAAAGTACATGGATGTTTTTGCTCTCGAGTCAAAAGCCACCATGCTCTCCGATCCGTGAGGCATCGGAGCGGTAAACCCTACCAGAAGAAAGAGCAGTGTTTTCTGACTTTGTCAGAATTCAAAAAGTTAGCTCGTTAGAATTTATTGGCAACAATAAATCAAGATAAATAATCATCACCCCGATTTCTTGCCCGCCTTGGGCGGGAATCGGGAATACAAAACTCGGCTTATTTGATGGACAAGACAAAACAAAATCCCGATTGCATCGGGATTTTGTTTTTTTAAATAAAAAAATTCTCCAATAAATTATATAAAAAATATTCTCTGACAAAAAGCACTAATACCTATTCCATTAGTATTATTAGTCTGGACTCTATAAGTCGGGATTTTATTTATATAAATTGTATAACCAACATCAGAGCCATTTTCTTTTTTAGCAATTATTCTATCTCTCAATTTAGTTGTCTTATCAACTGGCTTATAAATAACCACACCTAAATCATTAACAATAATTACATATAAATCCTCGTCATGGCAATCAGTAATAAAATTTAAAAATTCCCTTTTCTGTTTTGACGATAAAGAGTTAAATTTTTCTAAACAAACACTATTTAGTCGAGACTGAAAAATTTTTCCATTTCTTTTTGCCCACTCTAAAATCTTTTTATTTTTTTGTACTAATTTCTTTAATTCTCCTCTTTTAGCAGTATCTTTATTAGTTGTTCTACAAATATAATTTTGGAGTTCCCACCACATTTTATCAGTTTGATCTTTAAAACTAAAATCAAACCATTTTTCTAATTTACCCAACCCTAAATTTTTTAAGGTTCCTGTACCAGATTTAGCAATTGACTTTATAGAAAATCTGGTTTTCTTTTTACTGGAATGCTCAGCGTCAACGTCCGATGTTGATTGTTCAATTACAAAATGGCGACCAACCCAAATAACATTAATAATATTCCCCTTTTTATTTATCTCATCATCTAATATTTTCTTAATTTCCGGCTGAACTTTAATAAAATTATCATTTTGTAATTTTAATCTTTTTTCCCCATTTTCCATCGCTAAAACTTTATTTAATAACTTGGCTAAATTTTCACTATAAGAAAAAGTTATTCTATAAAGACAACAAATATACTGACAAACTAATAGCTCAAAAAAATCCGCCTGGGCTCGATTTGATTTTTCTTTATTACCCTTTTTCATATTAGTTAAAATAAGCACCAACTATTTTATCAATTTGCTGCTGCTCTTGGTTAAAATTATAATCCAAGTTATTTTTTAGATTTTTAAAAATATTCTTTGAAATTTCAACAATAGTTTTGACGTCTTTATCTTTAAAATCAGGCATTGGTAATTTTTTAATATCCCTAATTTGAATAGAATTAGTATGATTCAATAATTTAACCATTTTATTATAAACATCACTATTTAAAACTCCGACAAAAAATTCCGGCGGATATTTTTTGGGGTCTTTCGGAAAAAAACACATTGCCTTATTACTTTCCCAAAGGGCTCCGACAGTTGATAACCGAGATGTTAAATTAGAACAAATACCTGAAACAATAAATCCCTGTCTATTCTCATTAATATTATAATGACTCGGCATTTTATAATTTGAAACCGATTCTTTATCCCATTTTATAGCATACTCCGCAGGCAAATAATATTTATTATTTCCACCCTTTTTATGATAAAACTTCCATTTTTTACCATCAATATTCTTAATATTAACCCATTCTGTTATGCCATTATTTTTAGCATACTGAACGCCATTATAATCGGCAATGGCTAAAAATTTACGATTATCAGTCGTATGCATACCTAATCCACCGTCCAAATAATTAACCATTTTTTTTAATTCGTTAATTTTACGTAATAGCTTTGCTCCGCCATTAAAATCAAAAACATAATCTGGATATGACAAAATATTTTTTTGAATAGTTTGATATTTTTTACCATCATAATTATAAACTTCATTCTCTCTACAATCATTAAAAATGACGGCGTGATCATCACTAGCTTTTTTATTGGTTATATAAATAATACTGGTATTAACTAACGCCCCGCTATCTTTAAAGAGTTTTTTTGAACAAAGTATTATTTCATTAACAGTATAATTTTTTAATAAAAATTTTCTTAATTTTTTATGTATTCCCAAAGTTAAATATGTATCACTAACAATAAAACAAAGTTGTCCATTATCTTTTAATAATTTACAACCTAGATATAAAAACATCGCATAGGTATCATTAGCTCCAATTTCATTAAAGATATTACCTAATTTATGTTTATTTTTTTTAATATAATCACTTTGTTTATTTAAATACGGCGGATTGCCAACAATATGAGAAAACTGTTCACAACCAAAAAGAGAATCGTTAGCAATATTAGTATTTAAAAGTGTATCCTTAATAATAACATTCTTTACACCTAATTCATTTAAACATTTTTTAACCTCCAAATTTATATCCCAAACAGTTATTTGATCTGATTTTAATAACTTATTTTTTAAAACCACAGAAACAAAAGCACCATCGCCACCGCTCGGTTCTAATAGTTTACTGCTTTTATCAAAACCAGTCAATTTCCCAACCATATATTCAACCGTATGTATGGGTGTATAAAAAGCACCTAATTGTTTTTGTTGATTTATGTCCATATATATTTATCTTATCATAAATAATTTGAATAATCAATTTTTTAAAATATAAAAAGACCTTTGATTTAAAGATCTTTTTGGTGCGCGGGAGAGGAGTCGAACCTCCATGCCCTTACGAGCGCTACCACCTCAAGGTAGTGCGGCTACCATTACGCCACCCGCGCATGAACAAGATACAAAATACACGGAATAAAATACAAGTTTTTTCTATATCTTTGTATATTATTCCCTGCCTACCGGCAGGCAGGCATGTATTTTGTATTTTGATACCTGTTATTTTTATAACAGCCCTAAATTATGAATAAAATTTGAACTACTTAAAACTTACGTTCACGTCCCACCACCATCTCCACTCTTTTTCTAGCTAATTTAATTTTAATTTTGGTTTCTTTTGATTGTTTACCATCGGCTTCAACTGTAAAAGGTTTTCTAGAACTAACAATCATTTCTTGAAATGGAAAAATACTTGGTTCTTCATATTTATCTTTAAAAATACCCTTGCCTGTCACTGGTCGCAAAAAAGCTTCTAATTTGCCATCTTGGGGATGAATAATATGAATTTGGCCCTTGCCTTTCCATTCAAATGGTTGTAAATTACAAACTACCAATTCCACTTTGTCTTTGGTGGAAACTTTGAATTTTTCATCATATTCTACTGTAATTTTGCTGGGTGGAATATAAAGTTTGGAAACAAAATAACGATTATTAAACCAACCAACATCTAATTTTACCTTGCGCCGTTTGGACAAAATATCACAAGCCTCAACTCCGACTGGAATACCCAAGACTTCGGCAATTTGGTTGCCCGAACCTACGGGCAAAAAGCCAAATAAAACATCGCAGGTGGCTGCCCGCGACAAAACATGTCCAAAAGTAGAATCATTACCAACTATTATAATACCAGAAACACCTTTTTTTATCTCATCTTCTATAATCGCTTTGGCATCCGTGAAATTTTGTAACCGAATTATTTTACCAGCAATACCAAAATCTGTTAACCTTGTTTCCATGGCTTTGATGGTTGAGTCATACTTCTTCTGACGCAAAAAATTGTCATATAAATAAACGTACATACGGCTGGTTTTTCTAAAAAATTATCTTGCTACTCAGCCGTATTTTCCTCCTCCTCAGCTTTGGACAGAGTACGACCCAAGCTAATTCTTTTTTTATCTTGTTTTTCCGATGCTTCGTCTTTCAGATTGACACCTTTCATGGTTATTTTTCCTTGCATCAAAGCACCCGGAGCCACACTCAAAATACCACAATTAACATCACCTTGAATTTGCGCAGTCTCGGTTAATTCTAACCTACCGCCAATTTTTACATTACCCCTAATACCACCGGAAACCACGGCATCACCAGCACTAACATTAGCAAAAATCTTAGCCCCATCTTCAACTGTCAAAGTCTTGCTGGTTTTTACACTACCAGAAACAATACCTTTTACTACGATATTACCCTCAGAAGCAAAATCACCCTCCACTTTTACCGAAGGACCGACCACAGTTTCCACATCATCTTGAACATGTTTTGTGTCTGATTCTCTGATTGGGTTGGATAATTCTGGTGTTGATTTTTGAAACATAACTTTGTCTTTTAAAAATTATAGTATGTATATATTACAATGTTTTTGAAAAATATGCAAATCGGGGTAAATGATTAGATGTTAGTAAAATATTAACAAAATATTAATAAAATATTTATTCGTTTGCCCCCCCCTCTATTTCACCCGGGGTTAACCAAAAAAAATGTGCACTCTCTCTATGCTCTCCCCCTATCAGGGGGAGCACACGCGTAGCGGTGAGGGGGTCTGCCGGAGCTGTAGAGTTTGTATTATTGACGTAACGTAATAAAACAATCCATAATCGCCTATATAAAAAATATTATTTTAAATCTTTCTTCAAGCTTCTCCAGACCCCCTCTGTCACTTCGTGTCTGCTCCCCCTGATAGGGGGAGAGCGACCCTACAGGCTTTTGTTTCCTCGTTTCCCAACCCTTTCATCGGTATCCAAAACCCAAACTCGCTCCCCTTATCAAGACCTGGACTTTTGGCCCAGACTTTACCACTATGGGCTTCTATAAATTTTTTACAAACATAGATACCCAAACCAGTACCATTCACATTGGTACCAATCACATTTTTTCCGCGATAAAACTTTTGGAAAAAATTAGCCTCGTCTTCTTTGCCAAAACCAAAACCATGATCTTTTACTTTTACTATCAACTTGTCTTCACTTTTTTCTACAATCACTTTGATAATGCCTTTTTCACTATACTTGATAGCGTTGTCCACAAAATTGAAAACCACGTGTCGAATCTTTTCCTCATCCATCATCACATTCAACGGCTCGCTACTTGCCTTCCATGCAATCTTTAATCCTTTGTCTGCTCCACGATCTTTCAATTCCTTGACTACACTCTCAATTATTTTGTTAACATCTGATTTGGAAAAATCAAATTTAGTCCGCCCTTGCTCAATCCGAGTAATATCCAAAAATTCATCAACCAATTTTACCAACCGC
>Ga0265595_1003146_pt1 | contig 10388 bp, 11 predicted proteins | sample saktaG_15_FD_190148 | JGI IMG/M metagenome (GOLD analysis project Ga0265595, IMG submission 190148) | Saline water microbial communities from Sakinaw Lake, British Columbia, Canada - sak_2013_06_06_50m | ecosystem: Environmental > Aquatic > Non-marine Saline and Alkaline > Saline ... | reverse complement strand
TTTTTACCTCTTAAATTTTAAATCTTTACCATTACAATACAAAAAATAACCAGTACTAGCTATAGTAAAAACTATCCCTCCTAACAAAAAACTACCACTAAAAATTAATTTCAAAATTGCTAACATTTCTTCACCTCCTTTTTAATTTCAATCCAAATTTTCTTTTTTAAAATAAATTTCTTTTCTTATTAAAGTGTAATCCTTGCTTGATAATGCACCTTTCACTATTAAAAGGTATCTGATATTTGAAGTCAAATCTTCTGTTGCCGAATTAGGGATTGACAATGTAACTTTATTTCCACTTGTAGTGATAGTTATATAACTATTAGTGATAGTGCTTGCAAGCAAATAAAGTGTTGCTCTAAAAGTCCAACCATCAAAATTTGATAATAGAGTTCCATTTTCATCAGCAACTATAAATGAAAATTCTAAATCATCACCTACAATAAATTGTTTACCTTGATTAAGTATAATTCCTTTATATTTCATTTTAAAAATTTTCTCCAAAAAGTTCTATAACCCCGCTATACCCTTCTTTAGAAAACTTAAATCTAGAAATTAATTGTTCAATTTTCTCCTCTTTAGTTTTTGTTCTTGGGTATCGAATTAAAATAGTTGAAGTTCTATATTCAGAATAATCAGGCTTCACCAAAATAGAAGCAACCATAGAAATAAGATTTTGTTCTTTAACATTTGGTATTGGGAAAACATCACCATCATTACTTTCTATTATAAATGAAATAGGATAAGTATAAACATCCATATAAGATAACGCTGAACGTAAATAATCAGTTAATACTGTATCTGAATATTTAGTGTAATCAAAATAAATAATTACAGAATCATTCACACTAACTTTTCCTTCATCTATTGTTATTGTTTGAGAACCAGAATTATAAGAATACTCACTAGAAGCAATAGCTGTACCAGCAACAGTAACTTCAGTTATCTCTACTACATTATCTTGAGTAATAGTAAAAGTACGAGAAGCAGTTGCGGTAAAACTCTCAAAACTGGATTGCGAATTATCTTGCAATATTACTCTCAATTTCGTTAATAATTTAGTTATCATAATTTACTCCTTCATATTCCTGAAATGGTTTTCTAGAAAGTAAAATTTCTTGCCCTCTACCTCCAAAAAAATCATACCCATTTCGATAATAACTTTTTAATAATGGATTATTTTTTTTCAATTTACAAAAAAATGTTTCTTTAGGAAAATTCCAATTAATAAATCCCAATACCTTATTTGCACTTTTTTCATTTTTAGATAAAATAATAACATATTTTCTACTCGGAATTACCCTTTTTATTTTAGTATTAAAATCCATAATTTCTATTTCCTTCTCAGCAAACCCAGTAATAACTCCAATTGCTTCTTCCCCAAAACAAATTTTATCTCCTTTTTTCAATGAACTAAATAAAGAATCTAAATTTTCTTTAATAAATAATCTCATTCTATTTTTAGTAATAAAAAATTCTCCATAAGGGTCTTTTATTTCTTTAATTAATGTTAAAATCTCATATTTCTCTTTTTTATTAAGACTTTGTTTTAAAATTAACATTTTATCTCATTTTTTAAAATGGGGGGAGGCAGGGCGAACCCCACCCCCTCCTCTTAATTAACTTTAGATATAGTCGGTCAAATCAATAACACTTATAGCTTTAGGATTAGTAATCGCAAAAATAAACGATTCCATACCGTAAACACCAATAGCTCTCTTATTAGCACCAGAATCTATAACAGGAACAGGATTAACTATAATAGCTCTTTGAGCACTATCAACACTTGCACCCATCAGATTAGCAATCTCAGGAGAAATTTGTCTCCTTACAAACTTAATCGGTTTACCTTCTGCTATTCTTGAATCACGTGCAACCAAAATAGCCTTATAGGAATCCATAACAGCATCTTCGGTTTCAGTATCCACATCATCAGCAACCTTACCATAAACTTTTTGAATCTCAAAACCCATCTTAGCTAAATCGCCAAGTAAATCGACATTGTAATTATCAGTAGCAGACCTTTCCTTTTTATAAAGGTCAAGTTTCTCCTTAACTCTACTCCCAGCTAACAGTATATACTTATCACCATAATCTTCAATAACATGTTTCATTGCCATCAACCAATCGTATAAATCCTCTCCTGACTCAGGAGTAATAACATTAGAATCAGCACCAGATTCAGGAAAATACGAACCATTAGCGAGAATACCATCTATCAAAATCTTTAATTCTCTCTTATCCATACCACGAGTAATGGAAACATTACGTCTGGCAAAAACATCAGTATCTACTGAAGCAATAATATCTTCAATATAAACATGCTCTAACTGTGATTCCAATGTTTTGAAATCTAACAATGTATAACCAACAGGTGAACGCTTTTTAACATTAATAGTACCATTAACATTAATATCTATAATCGTATCAGCAGTTTTGTCTAAAGCAGAAAACTTATAAACTAACTCACCGGGTTTTGCTAAAGGCAAAACATCAGCAATAGCAGTTATTTCAACAGCAACAGGCAACTGAATATTAATCGGTTGCCCTATCAAACCAGATGTTTCTAATACTAAATCTCCATTTGGAAGCATAATTTGTACCTCTTTCTCTTTATTTTTTTATTCTATATTATCTTTTTTTAAATATTATCTTTTTAAATTAAACTCTTATTTCTTTAGGATTTAAATAATCAGAAGATTGTTTCCTAATTTTTGCAATTCTCTCAGTTCTTCTATCTCCATTAATAGGATTCTCTAACCCAACATTTAAAGAAGCAGTTTCAAGAACAACTTCAGGTTCTTGAACAGATGTTACAGGAGTTTCTATTTTTTTAGCTAATTCTTTCTTTAAAGCAGAAATTTCTAAATCTTTATCTTTAACTGTAATAGATAGTTCACTAATTTTACCCCCAAGTTTCTTAATACCTGCTCCAAATTTTTCTAACTTTGAATTAATAACAACTACCTCTCCAATCTTTTTATCTAAAGACTGCCTGGAATCCTTAATCTTAGTTGCGGCTTTACGAAGAATACTCTTCGATAAACCACTTCCTCTCTTAGGCAATTTAGTTATGTATTCATCTTGCTTAACCTTATCTAATTTTTTCCAATCTTCTACAGAAATACCAAAATGACTTTGAGCTCTTTCCGCATCCGTTCTAGGAACACCTAATTTTCTCAAATCAGATGCTTGTTTCTTAGCAATCATCATTTTTGAAACTGCCTTTCTTAACAACTTTCTTACAGCAGATTTCTCCATTTCCACAACCTCCTTATTATTTTCAACTTTCTTTATTCCAATTTCTTCTATAGATTTAATGTCTTTCTTTACCTGATAAGACACATTAAAAAAGTAATCTAAACCGCATTTTTTACAATGCAAATTTATTTTTTCTTGATGAGAAGGAACTATATAATCATTATAAGTTCCGCATTGCCAACAAGGTCTACTGCCCATATTTAAAAATTGAACTTTATCCAACATCTCTTTTAAATCTTTTGGCATCTCTTTAAAACTTAAACTATATTCCTTCATACAAGATTGGCATTTTACCTTTGCACCTTTTTCATCAGAACTTAAAATAAGCCAATTTGTAGCTGAACAATTAGGGCAAGATAATTTAAAATTCTGAACCTGAGCAGGATATAACATCTTGCCATTTTGGTCTACAATTGATAAACAATTCGGGCACTTTATAGATGAACTTGTATTCGGTACAAATAAATATTCAAAATTGTGAGAACAATTAGCACAAATTATCTTTATCTTATTCGGTGTTTGAAAAACAGGTGCTTGCTGTATAGGTGCAATTGTTTCCTGACCCGATATTATTAAATTTTCACAATAATTTGATTCATCACAATTATATTCCTTTATACTGTCTTTGTTTAAATTTGAATAAATTAAATCCTGATTATCTTCACAATATTTTTTAGAACTTTCTAATACTAAACAATCAGGCTCAGCTGGTTCATCTTTACCATTAATAAAAATTATCGCCACACCTGAAAACTCTATATCTTTTAATTCATAAGTCCCATCAGCAAAATAAACTCTCTTAGCTTTAGGCGACCAAATTTCAGAAGATAATCCTATTTTTTTATCCTTAAATAATTTTGTAAATCTTTCCCATTCATCTGCAAATATTTGCTTCCAAAATATTCCAAAAATTTTTATTTTTTTCTCTTTTTCAATGTAACGAAAATCACATATAAAGCCAACACAATAACGCCTAATATGCCCTATATTAATACTTTTTCCTATTAATGTTGGAAGTTTTCTTAAAGTTTCTTGATTAAGTTTTACAATCTTTCCATTACCATTGGGTGTGTCTAATACTTCATAAGTTCCAGAAAATATAGCCAAATCTCTTGAATCCTTTAAAATTATCCCCCTATTTTTAGCTACCTCTAACAATTCGTTTTTCTTAGATTCCTCAATATCAAAAGAAATTTCTGTTCTTTCTGAAAAATCAGCAAGAAAATCTTGTAATTCAATATTATTATTTACAGTTTCTATCATTATTTTTCTCCATGAAATTTAATTAATTTATTAACTACTTTATCTAAATTTTTAAGTTCGTGTTCCCAAACTATAAGAGTTTGGTAACCTAATTTTTTAAAGCATTTGATTCTACCTTGTTCAGTATCCTCAAAACAACCATGTTTTTTTACCCATTCTTTAGAGTGCCAATAATCACCAAATAACTCAATTATTTTCTTCTGACCATTACAATTAATAAAGTCAGGAACTTTACCATTTATAATACTATTACCTTTAACATTAATTTTATATTCATTTGGAAATAATTCATTTAATAATTTATTTAATAATTTTTCTGGTTTATTAGGTTTTAATTTAGACCCCATTCTTTGCAATTTTAATATTCTTTCTCTATAATCTTTGTTTCTCCAATTCACTTTTCCTGCACAAGAAGCACATCTTTGTTTACCTTTTTTCCAAGTAGGAAAACTTATTTCATTACCACACACTTCAATACAAAAATGTTTTTCAGAATAACCACTATTTCTAAAATTCGGATGATTTTTTCCTTTGTATTCACCTCTTTTTCCTATACACCAAGCACATTGGTAATTAAAAAAATGCTTTTTGGGATGAATACCAAACATAGGGTGGTTTTTGCCTTTTATTTCACCACGCTTTGCCTTACATACCCCACAAGAACAATTTAATTTATGCCCTTTTATTTCTTTGACCATCTACCTAATATTCCTTTTTTGAAATGCTCCTTAATAACTACCCAAGCAACTTTTCTAGCATAATCTTCCCCTTTAGAGAAAGATTTATTAAAAATCTCAATCCATAAATGCTGAGCTTTTAAAGGCAATACCTTAACACTTTTTGGTAATTGCTCTACATTAGCATAAGGAGAACCAATTAACTCAATCTTAGAATCAATTCTTTCCTTATACAATTTTAGCCACTCATCTACTTCTTTATTTTTCCACTTTTTTACCTCAAATAAATAACTTTGAACTGTTGTTTTTGTTTCTTCTTTTAATTTACCAATAATAGCTTTTATTCCCTCTTTTTTATCTATCCAAATAGTTGAAAAACTATTCCCATCTTTCATAGCATTAGGTTCAAATTTATTAGGATTTATTTGCCCTCTGCGTATATAATTTGCGGTTGTTCTTTTTTTAATCCAACGAGATTGTTCAGGCAAATCTATTCTATCAAAATCAGAAAACACTTCTTCATTATTTATATTTTCTAATTCTAAAACAGAATTTATTAATTCTTGCTCTAAAATAGATTGATTCCAATTTTTTATTTCTGGAGTTCCAGATTGCCTATCAGGAGGAACATCATTTTTAACAACTTTTTGTTTAGTAGATTGCGGCAATTGCTCTCGAATATCTATACCTTTATTTTCAATATTTTGAATAATTTTTGGATACATAGTAACTTCATCACCATCAACCATTTCCCTTATTCTCTTACGTTTCTCAATTTCATAATTAATTGTACCCGCACTACAAATATAATCTGCGGTTTCATTTGAAACATAACCTCTATCAGATAAGCCTCTTATAATAGTTAAGAAATCCTTATTCATGAATTCAGTAATAGGTTTATAACTAATTATCCATTTCCTTGCAGTATATTTTTTAGAATCTTCATTTTTCTCTTTTATTAATGCCAATAAATCCCCCATTACATAATTAGCAAAATCAGAAAGACCAGCATTGCATTGCTTAATAAATACTCTTGGATTTAATATACTTTCCCTGCGAGAAGTACTGACACTTTCCAAAACATCTATAAAACCAAGCCCAAAAAGAATATTTCTTTCTGCTTGCTCAAATAATTCCCTTTTAAACATTGCTTCCAAATCTGGAATTAAATGTTTAATTTCCTCATCATAATTAGTTACTCTAATTGGTGCTTTTTTAGAACGTTCATTTAAATCAGTATGGACATCATTTAATTTATTTGTTAATTCCTGAATCTTATTTTTAATACCTTCTAAATCTTTAGGACTATAAGTAATATTTTGCTGACTTAATGCTTCTGTACCTTTTGTTACCAGCATCATATAAGGAATAATTGTATCTACTAATTCTATTTCTTTATCTTTAATCATATCAATTATTCTACCATTCTTATAAACTCCTCTGCGAATTAAATAAGGGGTAGGATATTTTTCAAAAGAACGACAAAATAATTTATACATTAAATAAGCTTTACCTTCTATTTTTTCATCATCATTGTTTTTACCAATAGTATAATTATAACCAAACAATTCTAATGAAGCAGATTTATCCTTTTTATTAGCATAAATACTACCCCCATTAACAAACATCATAGATACCGGAAAATTCATTCCCTTAATTTTATCCCATTTAGTAATTTTTAATACTGGGAAAGAAGCTCCTCTCCAACGTTCATTATAATATTCCTGCATCAATCCTCTAATACCTACATTAATACCCTTCCCCCTAAATTCAGAATTAATATTAATAAGCCATTCTTCAAAAATTTCATTTAAATTTGCATTATCAGTATCAATACTTATATCAGTTGTAGCTGATTCTACCTGAAATTGAGTAAGTGCATCTACCATACCAGAAGAATCATTTTTAATCATTTGCTGCACTAAACCAGCTTGCTCATGAAATTCATTACTTACTATTACTTTCTTAAATAAAAGTGAAACTAACATATTATACATACTATTTCCATCTAACATATTTTCTCCTCCAAAATTAAGCTCCTACATTAATATGTTTATTTCTAAAAGCTTCTAAACCATCGGCTTTACTAAAACCTTCAAACTCTACCAACCACTGCATTATAGAAAAAATTTGAAAAGCCTGGTATAAATGATTTTCTTCACTTGCACAAATATAACTTATAGAAAGTCCTCTAGGAACAGCAATAACAGAATCTAATTGCTCATCTAATTTATTATCAAAAGGTAATGTTAGTAATGGCTCATATAATAAATAACATAATCTTTGCACCGACCATATAAGAGTATTTTCATATTGCTTTATTAATTTTCCATTTTCTCTTATCGGAATACCATTATCGTCTTTTTCAATACCAACTTCAATGTTTGTTTTAAAATCTACCCAAATTAATTTTTTAGCATCTATTTCCGGGTCATCTTGCAAATCTCTAAAAATGGCTTTGCCACTACCATCACTACAATCCAAACCCATTTTATCAACCTTAAGTCTTTGATATAAATATTTAAAAATAACTTTATTTTGTTTATTATCTAAACTTCTTAAAGTTATATTATAAAGATATTTCCATTTGCTACCTATTAAAGCCATAATAATTAATTCACTAGTTCCACCAATATCACCTATATCAGCCCCCAACATTATTTTATCAGCATTGGTCGGTCTTTCAACCATTAATCGATAACGATATTTTGCCCAAGTTTCCTGATTAAGTTCAAAATTTTTAATAGTATTAGTTTCATCTACTAAACCATCCTTAGTATGCGGATAACACAATCTACGAATTTTTTCCATATCTAAAGCCGCAATACCATCTTCAATCATTTCTGCTCCTATAAAAACTCTATAACCTACACTGTTTCTTCCACCATATTTTTTAATTGCTCTTTCTTCAGAATCTTTATCATAAGTAGGTCTAACATAAGCAGGTAAATTAATAACAAAATTTTTATTTGCGGGGTCTTTAAATAATTTTCCAGAAGGAGAATATTGAGTGTAATTTGTCATCCCGCTAAATCTTTCCACACAACCCAATTCATGCCTGCTTTCTTCTCTCTTCTCAAAAACTATATCATTCTCCTTGCTTTCTTCCTCAATATACAATCTCTTAAAATGTTGTTGAAAGTATTGGTCTCCTGCTCTTTTTCCCGAAGCAATGTTCTGATTTATACTCATTAAACGAATTCCATTTTTAGTAATAATTAAATAAGACGGACTTCTGCTTATACTTTTTTTAAAAAGACTAACAAAAGGATGATAGTTCAAAACATTTATTATAGGTTCTAAAATTCCTCTTATGTGAATCATATCAAAAGAACTAAATCCACATTCTTCATTTTCTCCATATATAAAATATTGACAAATGTCTATCTTCTCTAGACACCAGCTCTTCCCGATTAATCTCGCGGCTAAAGTAATATTATCAGCAGTATTCTTTCTTAAAGCAAATTTCTGTTTATCATCTAATCCAGGAACATCAGTAAAAATTCCATATTCCCAAGATAAAAATAACAGTTGATAAAGTCTTAATTCAATAAATTTATTTTCATCATAATAAGAAAGATTGTCAGCATTAGAAAATAAAGATTCCGCCATACATTGAGAATCAAAGTATAGTTCTCCAAATTCAATCTCAGAATCTGTTATTTTAGGTTCTAGCACAATTCTCCTTAAATTATTTAAATCAGAAACGAAACCAGGAAGGTAAAAACTAAAACTTAATCCAAACCACTTTCTTCCAACACATCTATATCGCCACTTTCTCTAACTAATTTTTCTTCTTCCTTAACCATTTTTTCAATCCACCAATCAACATAATAAATACCATTTAAAGTTCCTATTAAAATTAAAGCAACATCTTCTTTAGTAAGTCTATTTTCTTTATAGAGTTTCCAAACATGTTCATTACAAATATAATTGTCCTTAAAAAAAGGATGTTTATAAGCTTCCCATACCTCTGGTCGCATTAATAATAACAAAGGTTTTGAACAGAAAGGGCATCTCCTAAATCTACTAGCTTGGTACATTTCTTTAGCCCAAGTAAACATTTTTCTTTTCAAAGAACTAATATACTCTAAAGGGTCATTCCCTTTTTTCTCATCACTAAGACCTAAAACTTTTTTTAAACTTAAAATTTGCGTATTTATGTCATTTACTATACGCAATTCTTTTACTGGAACAGGAGCAATTTCATTCCTATCAACCGCATCTCTAATCTCTTTATTTATTACATTTTGTATCCGCCTAAGTTGAACCTCATAATTAACTAAAGTTTTTAAAAGTGCAATATCAGAAAAATTAATAATATTATTCTTGCTTACATAAGTTCTAAATAACTTATCAGCTTCCTTGGCTTCTTTTTTAGAAATCCAAGTTCCTACCTCATTTTCTGTAATTTGGACATCTTCCTCTAAACTATTTTCTAAATGCCCATATTTCTTATTATATAATTCTCTAGCCTTTTCTTCTAATTCTGGTTCTAATAAATCTTTAAAATAACGAAAAGCTCTTAACCTTTTTTTATATCCAGCGTACGAAGGTTTCTTTCTCATTTATCTTTTTCCCATATACTATTATTATACCACACTATTATCTTAATACCAAACTTTTTTAGTAAATTTTAAATAATTATATTTTATATTGGAGAGAGGCAGGATTTTTTCACTTATTTTCATTGGTATAAGTTACCTTTTTCCAGTTGACGTTACAGGTTATTTACCTTGACGAATCCCTGAAAGATTTGGGAACACCCTGCTTTATCATTGCCGCATAGGTTTACACCACTCTCTCCAATTAATTAAATTATTAATCTATATTTATTTTAAGTAAATCTCTTATTTCTGTTAATAATTCAATAATACGTATCTCTTGCGGATTAACATTTGTTTTACAATAATGCGGTGCTGTTCCATAAATCCACTTACCGCAACCAGGACATATATAACTTGTATTGTTATCAAAATTATTAAACATTATCTCATCTCCTTTTAAAAAAAATTTGCACTTGATTAACTCATTTGTTGGATAAAATTATAACACTTTATGTATATATAAAGAGTTCTGTAAGAACTCTTTTATATTAATATAGGTTTTTCTTTAAGAAAAACCTATTAGTTAATTAACTAGTTAGTTAATTAGTTAGTTAATTAGTTAGTTAATTAGTTAGTT
>Ga0265595_1003145_pt1 | contig 10389 bp, 9 predicted proteins | sample saktaG_15_FD_190148 | JGI IMG/M metagenome (GOLD analysis project Ga0265595, IMG submission 190148) | Saline water microbial communities from Sakinaw Lake, British Columbia, Canada - sak_2013_06_06_50m | ecosystem: Environmental > Aquatic > Non-marine Saline and Alkaline > Saline ... | reverse complement strand
CTCAGAGCAAAGGCGATTTGCTCTGCCGAGTACCGGGATTTTTTCATGGGACGATCCTCCTTTAAACATATTAATCATCCCACAAAACTCGCATTCCGTCTGGCGCTGTTTTCGGGGAGAGGATCAGGTAAAAATTGCTTCCTAGTACACAGTCTTTGATATCTTATCAACCCCATTTAAGAGGTCTTCAATTTCTTCAGTTTTTGGCTCCCGTTGTTTCTTGTGGTCGCATAGATTTCGCAAATCAGATAAATGCTGTATGGACCTCCAATTTGGTATTTCTATCACTCCAGCTTCCTTTAGTGCATCATTGTAGTCTGAAATACAGGGGGTTTTGGCTTTAATGACTATGCTATGGCTATCACAGACTTGCTGTAAGTGTTTTTCAAGTACAACACCTGCAACTGCCCCAGAAGCACGGACATAGCCATTCCTCAATAATTCACGTGCGGTATCTATCTCACTATCAAACAAGTCAGCTTGAAGAAGTTGCTTTATTCTAAAAAGTGAGCTTTGAAATTGCCTTTCGGCGGCTTCTAATATCTTCATTTGCTGTTCGAATTTTTTAAAAGCATATTCCGGCTTTGCCAATTGGGTGTTGAGTCCAATCATATAATCATAAATAGAATATGTGAGAGAGTTAACTACTTTACGTTTCTCATTTCTGTAAAGATACCTGAAATCATCATATCGGCTTGGTAGAATTTGTTTAATAACCTCAAGTGCTTCGGTGTACCACTTTTCATATTCTTTGCTGAAACTAATTAATTCCAGTTTGTCCTTTTCCAATAGCTTTTTTACTTTGTTTCGGTTCTCTGGTTTTGATTCACTCAATTCGTAAATAAGGGCATAATATAACAACTTGGATTTTTCAATCAGTGAGACCAATTCGCCTTTATACTTTTGAAGATTCGTCACAACACTCTGCCTCCCAATCTGTATTTACGAAGTAGTATAGGACAAGCTGTAGAATTAGACAACGCAGGAACAGTTAAAACTTCTCCGCTTGTTACTGGCGGTGCTAACTATTTTGGTTTAAGAAAGCCGATTATTTCACTAGGGTCAACGTTCAAAGCCTCTATAATCTTAATGAGATTAAGTATCGAGATATTCCGTTTTCCAGTCTCAATCTCCGTGTAATAAGAACGACTAAAGCCAGCCGCCCGCTCGTGTTCTACTTGTTGAGTGCCTTTTTAGCCGCTCTTTTTGCCGGGTCAGGCATGCTGCGAATAATTGTTTTATTTTTGTTACCCTTCACGCCTTCCTGACGAACAAATTTTTTACGTTTTTTTACCATTTAATTCCTCACTCACGTCTGTCTCTCCAGACATTCTTTCATAGCTTAATAATGTTACTACTACATAGGGCTGAGTATCAAGCGGGCAAAGCGTAAGCCGTAGATATTATATATAGGTGGCATCTTTACTTTCTGTCATCTTTTCGCACAAATTTGCATGTGCCCGTAGCTGACCTTTGCATCGTGAGTAGAAATTCTTGCTTCTCATGCAGCATACGACACCCTTCTATTTTTTAATACTGGTGCCTCGATCTTACCACAATACTTTATCTGTTATAATCGTTCTGGTTAATAGATAATGTGGTAGAAAGGGAGTTTACAGTTGACGGAAGACTTTAGGCACAAGTTACTGGCTGATATAAAGAAAACTGGCTATCCGATTGAACTTGAAGTTGGTAACATCATTTCGAAGCACTCCAAAAACGTGAACTACAACCAATACTATTTTGACAAGGACGAGCAAAAGGGAAATGAGATTGATGTTACAGCAAATATGAATTCATATTCAGAAAATGTTTTAGTTGGGTTGAATCTTATATGCGAGGTTAAAAAGTCACCGGAAAGACCTTGGGTAATATTTTCTACTAGAAGAACTTCGATAGAATACGAGGGATATCTGCGAATGCATTATGGGGTGGGAGTGGATGCCAACATATTATCGTTCGAAGATATGCAGAAGAAAGCCACTAGCACCGAATTTTCACGAATTGGCAGGTCATACTATGAGGGTTTTAAATCAGATGACCAAAGGTCACAGATATTTAAAGCACTGACTTCGGCAGTCAAAGCCTCAGAAGAATGTGCCGAGCGTAACGATCCAAATTCAGAGGAGAATAAAGACTGGAGAATTGAAGGGCAAGTGCAAATTAGTTTCGTAGAGCCGATCGTTGTACTTGATGGGTTACTATTTGAGGCTTATCTAGATGAAAAAGACACTTTAAAATTAGATCAGATTGATTATATACCTATATCATTCGGTTATATTTCTTCCCAGTATAAGCGCAGCGGCTATTTAGTTGATGTGGTTACAATCAAAGAATTGCCAAATCTTCTGTCTGGGAAACAGGCTTGGATCGACTATATGAAAGATGCCATAGTGAGGCAGCTTCAGTAATCGAAATATTCACAGTAAAGGTCTGCCTGAAGGGGGTGAAGAAAAGGAGGTTAAAAAAGTTATATATAAACAACTTCTCACCCCTTATTTAAACCCCCTCTAAGGTAGCGCACTAATAGCCTCATCATCTGCAGCAGGTCAACTCATCACTCGCACAGTTAGTAACAACTACGTCCACGCACTTTGTTGTGGGTAAAGAATTTGTGTATGTGCCTATTTCCCCAAAATGCAAACACTGGCTATGATGTTCCAGGGGAAGCCACCGGCATTGTTGGTGAGCCCTATTTGGGGGTTCTTTAGCTGCCGCTTCTCGGCTTTGCCCTGCAGTTGCTTATACATTTCATAAACCATCCTTATGCCACTGGCACCGATCGGATGCCCAAAACACTTAAGGCCTCCGTCCGGCTCGATAGGCTGGGCACCATCCAAATTAAATCTGCCTGACGCTACGTCCTCTTTGACCCTGCCCCTCGGGCTGAATTGCAGATCTTCCATGATGAGGGCTTCCGTGATGGAAAAACAGTCATGTACTTCGGCCATACTTACTTCTTCGCGCGGATTCTTGATGCCCGCTTCCTCGTAGGCGAGCAAGCCGGCGCGATAGATGCCTTCGATATGTGCGCCGTCCCACGTGTTACAGAGCATTTCCTCTCCTGATGACGCTACTACCTGAAGCGATTTGAATAAAACCGGGTCCGGCCTGAATTTCTTGGCCATGTTCGCTCTGCACACGATGGCAGCGGCCGAGCCGTCGCTTACTCCACAGCAGTCGAAAAGCCCCAGAGGCCAAGCAACGATCGGAGCATTCATGATCTGTTCCACGGTGACTTCTTTGCGAAGATGCGCCTTGGGCGAAAGGACACCGTTTTTATGGCTCTTAGCTGAGATCCGAGCAAGCATCATCTTGCCTTCCTGTGGACTTAACCCGTATTTGGAAAAGTATTTGTTAGCCAGCAGTGCAAACATGCCCGGACCGGTTATGTTGGCACTCATCTGCGTGCCTTTGTACCCGACGAAGCCACTCTGAGGTAGCCCTCCATAGCCGGTATCCTTCAGTTTCTCCATTCCAACTGCGAGGCAAATATCGTAGGCGCCTGAAGCTACGGCATATACAGCGCCTCTCAGCGCCTCCGTCCCTGTTGCACAAAAGTTTTCTACCCTTGTGCACGGTATATAGGGTAATTTCAATATATTGGCAAGAGAAATTGCGCCTAGGCCGACGCTGATATCCGGCATGCAACAACCCCACCATGCCGCCTTTATGTCCTTTTTCTCGATTCCGGCGTCAGCAAGACACTCGGTAAATGACTCGACAACCAGGTCCTGGGGCCCGGCATCAAATCGCTCACCGAATTTAGTGCAGCCCATTCCGATAATAGCCACTTTATCTCTAATTCCTTGCGTCATTTGCATATACTCCTTCATCTATTCACGATTACTGTGGCACTACTGGCACGGCTTTCCAGCCGTAGCTGATGGAAGCGCGCTTTTCATCTGCATATCTTATTCTGAAACTCATTTCCACCGGCATGTCCACCTTGAGAACGTTGGGATCACAGTCGGTCAAATCGATGAGCGCACGTCCGCCCCCCTCAAAGTCGACAATACAATATGATGCCGGCGGGTCGATACAGGGGGCAAGGAAATCACTGGCACAAGTAAATATAGTGGCCTTTCTCTCTGCGAATCTATAAGGTTCCATCTGGTCTGTGGCCCCGCATTTGGAATTGGCGCAGATGCGCTGAAGGGGATAGAAGGGGTGGCCGCATACCTTACACCTGGAGCCAACCATGCCGTATATCTCCCGGTTGTCCCGCCAGATCATTGAGTAAGAAATGAAGGCCGTCTCTTCACCTCTGATCCCCACTTCTACCGGCATCAGATTGCGGAAGGCCAGGTATTTTTCGTAGCTTATCAGCGGAGCCCTGTTGGCCAGATTTTTCTTTACACCTTTTTTGTCTTTAACCTTGCTTATGTTATCAGTGACTGTCAGACAGAGCGCATCACAGCCTTGCCCGAAGCTCACAACCATGATCTTATCACCTGGTTTGGCATCCTCAAGGGCAGCGATCAGCATCATCAGTGGTTGTGCTACGCCGGTGTCTCCCACAGTCGTTAGCAGCGGGTCCTGGACCTGCTCAAGCTTCAATCCCATCGCTTTAGCCAGGGCAGTGTGTGTGCCAGCAAGCGAACAGGAATAGATGACCTTGGAGAAGTCCTTAAGATTCAAGTTGTACTTCTTGGTCAGCCCGGTTACGGCTTCGGGAATGAATTTCATATAGCCCTCATCGCGGATGAACCGTTCTTCCCAGATGTGTTCAAGCTTTTCTCCATAGAGTCGACGACGGTCAACCAGGTCGTGTGTGGTGGAATAGGACCCCTGGATACTGGCGATTATATCATCTTCGCCCAGCAGGAAAGCTGCACTGCCATCCCCATATGTGTAGTCTCCGTTGCTGGACACCTTACTGACTCGGCAATCAGCAGCTATGACGAGACAATTGGACATAGAGCCGCCACTAATTGCATCTGCTGCTGATAACAATGCGGCTGTCCCTGATTTGGTTGAATCCGCAAAATCGACAGCCCTTGTGTCTGTATTCAAATCCAGGGCTGCGGCTATGATCCCTGCATTTTGCCTTAGCGTATATACTTGTGATGTTGTGGAAAAGAAAATCCCATCGACCTTGTCCCTATTTTCACCTTTCATACAGTCCATGGCTGCCGCCACTGCCATGGTGATGCTGTCTTCATCCCAGTTTGCTACCGCCTTCTCGCCTCTCAATGGCGCAATTCCCAGAAACATTAATGCGGTCTGCATGACATTTCTGTCCAGCCGGAACCTCGGTATGTGCGCACCGTATGACTTAATGCCTACCATATTTCCTCCTGAGCAAGATGTGGTACTAAATAACTATCTTTTTCTCCCGCAGCGCGGTGATTTGATCGGGCGAGTAGCCAATTTCCTTCAGTACCTCGGCGCCATGTTCGCCCAGCAGCGGCGCTCTGCGACTCACTACCATATCTTCGCCGTTGAATTTGATGGGATTGCCTACAATCCAGTCGGTTCTACCGCTGGGCAACTCGTATTTCATGATAAAATTGTTTTCGATAGCCTGCGGATCGTATTTTATTTCATGCCATCTCTGGCAGACCTCATATACAACATCGGCTTCCCTTAGTCGATGTATCAGTTCGGCCAGGGCATGTTTCTCGAATTCGCAGCGAATTATCTCGGCCTGAGATTCGCCGTTTTCAATCGCGGCAAGCACTTTACTGAAGCGCGGATCGTCCGCAAGTTCCGGTATCCGCAACACTTTTTTACAGAAGACACTCCAATACCGATCATGGTCCACTGCCATTATGGTCAGCCAACGGCCGTCGCTCGTTTTGTAACTGTTCAAGAGGCCGTGGCGTGGTTTGCTGCGACTCGGCCTCCCCCAACCACCTTCCGTATTGTTGGCCGAAGCGATATCCAGGGAAAGGCTCCAGAGTGCGGCGCTATATAGTGCGATTTGAACTTTACAGCCTTTGTTCGTCCTTGCACGATTGAGCAGCGCGGCACATATGCCGCCAGCCAGGAAGGTGCCTGTAGTAGTATCACCGAATCCGGCTACAGGGGGCAGCGGTTCTGTGCCCGGCTCGCCGAATTCTACGCTTATGCCGGACCTGACAAAATAGGCCGCTAGGTCGAAGCCGGGCTTATTCCTGTCCTGCCCTTTATCGCCATAGCCGTTAAGGTAGGCATAAATCAGGCGAGGGAATTTCTTCGATACTGATTCGTAGTCCATATCGAGGCGTTTGAGAGCTTCCGGGCGAAAGTTGGTGATCATTACGTCGGTATTTGTAAGCAATTTATGAATTATCGCCTTGCCTTCATCTGTTTTCATGTCGACGGCGATGCCCCGCTTGTTCCTGTTAATTATTTCGAAGCAGATATTGTCATCCGGCTTGAAGGGACAATTCATAGTCGCCCCTATCATGCGTGCGAGATAATCGCCGGTCAAAGGTTCCACCTTTATTACATCAGCTCCCCAGTCAGCCAGTGCCAGGGCACTTATGGGCGCTGCCAACAGAGTAGAGAGATCAAGGACTTTTACTCCTGCCAGAGGATAAGTTGTAGTTGCTTTAGCCATTTGGATCTCCTCCGTAATTTAAATAATTGTTAGTTTTGCAGTTAATGGGATATATTCATATTAATAAACAAAAAGATCTATACCTCCATCTACTATGACATTCGAACCTGTAATATAATTCGATCTGTCGGATGCCAGGAAAGCTACGATATCAGCGACATCCTGCGGTTTGCCAGGCCTTTTCAGTGCAGATTGTGCATACAAGCGCTCTTTCATTTCAGGTTTCATTAACTCAAATAGATCGGTGGATATTGCACCTAGTGAAATTGCGTTTGCGGTTATGCCGAACCGTGCCCCTTCCAGGGCAGCGGTCTTGGTTAGGGATACCAATCCCCCCTTACTGGCTGAATATCCACATTGCCCATATCCTCCCAACACACCCACCATTGATGAGATGTTGATTATTCTCCCCCAGTTTCGCTCGGCCATCATATCAAACGTCTCTCTTATCCAATAAAATGGACCGGAAAGATCGATAGCTATAGCGGTCTCCCAGGGGGGCATTTGCTCCTTGTTGATCTTACCTACAGAGGGAACCGCGGCATTATTTACCAGGATATCGATATTGCCCAGGTCTTTCGCGATCATTGTGACAGCTTCTTTCACTGCCGACGGATCGCTTTGGTCAACTTTAACCGCAACAGCTTCTCTGCCCATGTGTTTTATCTCATCTGCAATTAGTTTCGCGCCATCCATATCAACATCTACGCAAGCGATATGGCAGCCTTCCCCGGCCAATGTCACTGCAATAGCGCGTCCGTTTCCGCGTGGCCTACTTGTGCCGGTTACCAGGGCAACTTTATCCTTAAGGAATAAATCCATAAACTTCTCCTGTATCAATTTCTCGTAGCAGATCGTTTTGTGCGTGGTTCAGGTCGCCATACTGATTCATCATTTTTGTAACGATATTTCCCTTGCCCTGAGCTTGCGTTCCCTGCTGAATTTGTACCAGATAGAGAGTATTGCCTCGATTAAAGGCCAATTCTGCATAGTCGTTGGTACATTCGGCATTGCCCACCTGCCGTAAGCGTGCGGCGGCACGTCCTTTTTTAGCGCGGGGTCAAGGATAACATCCTCAACGATTACCCCTTCTTCTGTGCTCAGTTGCGCCTTCGTTGTTCCATCGGAATCAACTATAGAAGAATGTCCATCCAATGGAATATCTTCCGCTGCACCCAAACCTGGAGCCGGTGAATGCCAGTACCCTGTTTGATTGCATAAGATAACCGGTATTCCCAGCATATCCGCGTAAGTCATGGGAAGTTTCCGAATACGTTCGTTGATAAACTTCGCCGCTTTTTCCGCAGTTAGCTTGTTGACCGTAGCTGTAGGCGACAGGTGAGGTTGGAGCATCAGGTCCACGGACTGCGAGTACATGTTTCTGGACGTATAGGCGAAATGGTTATCATAACAAATTGCCACCCCTATCTTGCCCAGTTGCGTACTGATGACCTGTAAATCAGCTCCGCCTCTGGTAAAACAGGCCTCTCCGAGGGCGGGCGAATGTTTTCGAACCCGCCCATCTTCTGCCCCATCCGGATTGGTAAGTACAAAGGTATTGTAAAAGTCTTTTCCATCAGCCTCTAGATAGCTGGTCCCCAGCCATATCCCCAATCTTTTCGAGGTTTCTTTCAACCATTTGACAGTTGGACCTTCCCGGGGTTCAGCGCCATTCCATATTTCTTTACGCCAGCAATATCCCGGGGGCATGAATTCCGGAAGAAGGATCAATTTTGCACCGCGCCTCGAAGCCTCTTCCACGAAACCTGTTGCACGCCTGAGATTGTCGGCGATTCTGCCTGTTTCTGAGATCATCTGGACTGCTGCAACCCGCAAGGTTCTCTTTGTTCCAGTGACAATTGATTTTTCCCTCATCACCATTACCTTCCTTTTATCGACTCCCGCTTGGTTGAATGAGTTTAACCATATTGCATGTTGCTAAATTACCGAACTCATTGAGCAATGCCCCTTAAATAAAGTCTTCCACCACAATACACAAATTCAATGACGGCGTAGGGTAACAACTCCTTCCCCAATAAAGTATACGCATGTATACAATGTATACCAGTGTATACCATATTTTGTAAATTGTCAATGCCCATATATGAGGAAATGACACCAATTTGAACTTTGGTATCGTTGAATATAAAATGGGCGGAAAAAGTGACGAAGAGTTTTAGGAAGTTTGGAAAATATTATGGTAAAGGAAAGAATTTCACTCCGGAAAAGACAAGCGATGATGACCCGGCAAATGACATATAAGGTTGGGCTCTCGTTGATAGCGAAGAAGGGCTTCTACAATGTAACAGTTGATGACATTTGCCTTGCAGCTGGGATTTCAAAGCGCACGTATTACAGTCACTTTAAATCAAAAGACGAGATCGTTTTGGAGCAGTTAATTAGGGCAGACCAGTTTTATATCGACACAGGCACCAAGGCAATCGCCAAGAAAAAGACCGCTGTGGAAAAACTGCGGGAGTTGAACTTTATTATGCTAACCAACCTTGTAAGGAACATAGGAGTCGCTAATGTGAAGGTAGCATATCAGACCCAGCTCGGAGCTGAAAGAGATTATTCCAGATTGGCATCCGAGGAAAGATCCTTTTTCAAGATTATTAAAGAGGTCATCGCTGAGGGCCAAAAGAAAGGTGAATTGAGGATGGATATGGCAAGCGATGAACTTACGCATAGCGTTATACGATCTATCCTGGGTCTGATATTCGCCTGGTGCTTAAACAACGGCCAATTTGACCTCGTTAAGGAAGGCCAGAGGATGGCCGATCTGATTCTTGAAAGTATCAGACGTAAATAATCATTCCGGGCATGTTTCGCCTCCATAGGTATTGAAATTATATGGCTTTGCCCTTATTGAAAGCTCCACCTAACAGCCATAATAATTAAGAGCTAAATACGATATGAAAAAAATGGTGCCCCCAAGGGAATTCGAATCCCTGTGTCCAGCTTGAAAGGCTGGTGTCCTAGGCCTCTAGACGATGGGGGCACGCTTTATGGATAAAGGGGAAGGGCCTCAAGGCCGGACGTCTCCGGCAAACCAAACATTATATTCATATTTTGCACGGCCTGTCCAGCAGCGCCCTTGACCAGGTTATCGATGCAGCTTATCACCACCACCCGACCCGTCTTCAGGTTGATGGCAGGATAGACCAAGCAGAGGTTGCTGCCCAGCGTGTGCTTGCTCTCGGGAGGCTGCTGCACCACTTTCGTATACGGCTCATCGCGATAGAAATCATAGTAGATCTTGTCCAGCTCTTCCTTGCCGCCCGTAAGCTTGCCCGGCTTTACCCTGGCATAGCAGGTGCTCTCGATGCCGCGCGTCATGGGAACTACATGGGGCACGAAGGTCACCGAGACGCTCTTTGTGGCATCCAGCGACATCAGCTCCTGCGATATCTCGGGAAGGTGACGGTGACCGCCCAGGCTATAAGGGCGCACGTTGTCGCTGGCCTCGGCAAAATGTGTGGGCAGTGTCAGCGTCCTGCCGGCCCCGGATGTGCCCGACTTGCTGTCTACTATAAGGTCCGGCTCGACCAGGCCTAGCTTAACCAGCGGCGCAAGCGCGAGTATGGCCGAGGTAGGGTAACAGCCGGGATTGGCGACGAGATCAGCATTTTTAATCAGCCCACGGTGCAGCTCCGGCATGCCATACACGGCCTTTTTCAATAGCTCCGGCGCGGGGTGATCGAAATCGTACCAGAGCGGATACCAGGCGGCCTCCTTGAGTCGGAAGTCGGCGCTTATGTCAACCACCCTGATACCCTTATTCAACAACGGCACTATGCCCTCGGCGCTGGCCTTGTGGGCCATGGCCGAGAAGGCGACGT
>Ga0265595_1003142_pt1 | contig 10400 bp, 9 predicted proteins | sample saktaG_15_FD_190148 | JGI IMG/M metagenome (GOLD analysis project Ga0265595, IMG submission 190148) | Saline water microbial communities from Sakinaw Lake, British Columbia, Canada - sak_2013_06_06_50m | ecosystem: Environmental > Aquatic > Non-marine Saline and Alkaline > Saline ... | reverse complement strand
TCCAAGAGCTGCTTGACTGTAACTGAATCTGCCAAAGTTTGTTAACCTCCTGAAACGAGAGAGAGTAGCTTATTCAAAACCGTTGAAAAGTATAACATAACAATAGTCTCAGGGCAATTTGCCGGCGCGGGCAAATGAAAATCCCCTGCCCGGCTACGGGCAGGGGATTTTGTTCTTGGCTTGAAGCTGTTATTTAAGGCCGATCTGCTGTGCAACCAGCTCACGGTGGAAATCGGTGCTGCCGTAAACCGTATCGGATGCCTTGGCCTTCTGGAAGTACAGCGGGGCATCGTGGTCGTAGCTTGTGCCGATGCCGCCGTGAAGTTTGACGCCCAGGGCTGTGACCAGTTTATAGGCCTCATTGATGTAAGCCTTGGTCATGGAAGCTTCCTTGGCGCTGGGCATATCGTTGGACTCCAGCCAGGCCGCCTCGTAAAGCAGGTATCTGCTGGTGCCCATGGTCATCCACATATCGGACATTTTATGCTGCAGTGCCTGGAAGGCGCCGATGGGCCTGTCGTACTGCACTCGCTCTTTGGCATAGGCCACGGTCATCTCAACCACGGTCGAAAGTCCGCCCAGGGACTCGGCAGATTTAAGGATGGATCCCTTGCGGATGATCGTCTGGAGAACTGACCAGCCCTTGTCAACCTTGCCCAGTACATTCTTGGCCGGTACGGCTACGTCTTTGAAGACCACTTCGCAGAGGTGATCGTCGGCGATGGTGGGTATGACCTCGGCCTTGATGCCGGCGGACTTGGCGTCCACCAGGAAAAGGGTCACGCCGTCTTCGCCGCTCCCATCCTTGGTCCTGGCAACTACGATCATGGAGTCGGCAACGTGGGCGCTGTCGACGAATACCTTGGCGCCGTTCAGGATATAATCATTGCCCTTTTGCGCTGCTTTGAGAGTGATGCCGGATGCGTCGAACAGGCCGTTCTCTTCAAACCAGGCCAGCGTAAGGATGCAGTTGCCGTTGGAGATCTTGGGCAGCAGGTCTTTCTTCTGCTCATCGGTGCCCGCTTCCACCAGGGCGAAGGTATTGACAACCGTGCTGATGTAGGGGCCTGGAAGGATATTCTTGCCGACCTCTTCGATATGCATGGTCAGGTCTTCAAAGGAATACCCCATCCCCTCGTAATCTTCCGGGATATTGAAGCCGAGCCAGCCCAGCTCAGCCATCTTTTGCCATATCACGGGGTCGTAACCCTTGGGATCTTTTGCCAGCTCTCTGACTTTGGCCTTGGGGCATTCCTTGGTGAGGAAATCCCGGGCCGACTTCTTCAAAATCTCTTGCTGTTCTGTAAATCTGAGATCCATATTTCCTCCTTACTAATTACGCATCCTTGATTATTTCATCCTGGGCAGGCCGAGGCCGTACCAGGCGATGATGTTGCGCTGGATTTCATTGGTGCCCATGGAGACTATGGGCACGAAGCAGCCCTGGTACATATATTCGGGTATGCCGCCCATCTTGGCAAATTTGGAATGTTTGACCTGGCCGTAGGGTCCCAGGATATCGCAAGACAGGTGAGCGTATTTTTCCATCAGTTCGCTGGCGAAGACTTTTACCGCGGCAGCGTCCATCAGTCCCATCTCGTTCCTGTTCTGCTGGTCGGCAACGCGGTAGGCCAGCGTGCGCACTGCCTCGAGCTGGCAGGCCGCATCGGCGATCTTGTTCCTGATCATTGGGTCCCTTGACAGAAGCTGTCCGCCGCGCTTGTTCTCGTTGCAGTATTCGACCAGGTCTTCGAGGCCCTTGACCAACCCGTAAACCATATCAAGGTTCGACCTTTCGAAGCCGGCCAGCACGTTGACCACGGCCCAGCCTTCGTTTTCCTGGCCAACGACATACTTGGCGGGCATGCGCACGTCATCCAGGTAAACTTCGTTATATACATGGGAGCCGCTCATATAGGGTATACCCTTGATGGTGATTCCCGGGCTCTTCATATCGCAGAGGATAAAGGTCAGGTTATGGTGCTTCTTGGCGTTGGGGTCGGATTTGTAGACGCCGAATGCCCAGTCCGCAAAGTGGGCGCCGGTGTTCCAGGTCTTCTGGCCGTTGACGATAAATTCATCGCCCTTGCGTACGGCTGAGCACTGCAGTCCCGCCAGGTCCGATCCTGAGTTGGGTTCGCTCCACAGTTCGCAAAACATGAGCTCGGCGTTGGCGATCTTGGGCAGGAATTCCTTCTTCAGCTCTTCGCTGCCTGCGGCAAGTAGCGTCGGGGCAAGCATGGACACGCCGAAGATGTCGGCGCCTGAAAGATCGTAGTAGCCGCGCGCCTCCGCGAAGAGCACCTTTTCCATCATCTCGCCGGTGCCGCCGTACTCCTTGGGCCAGCCAAGTGCCAGCCAGCCCCTCTTGGCGAACTCTCTGGCGCAGTATCGGTGGAATTCCCAGCCTTCTTCGGTGTCGAACTGGCTTTCGAAGCCGAGCCAGCTCTTGGGCTTCTTCTTGGCCAGCTCTGCGCAGACCTTGTAACACTCCTTCCTGTGTTCAATCTGTTTGTCCGTCAGTCTAAAGTCCATGTTTCCTCCTTATATTAATTCGTTTTTTTTACTATTATTTTTATATAATCCCGGCTTATGCCGGTGAACAATCAACCTGGCCTGTGTTCATGACTGCAGCCCAAAACCGCCCTATTATAATTTAAAGCGACCGATAATTAAAGTCGGCCTATAATCACGATCGTAATCAATCGCGCTTGATTGCCCCGTCAATCACTTCCTCAATATCTCGATAATTTTATAGGTCAATAATCCTGAGGGGGCCGCAACTTGCAGGGTATCGCCGGCCTCCCTGTTGAAAAGCGCCTGTCCCATAGGGGAAATAAGTGAGACCTTCCCCTGCTGAATGTTTGCTTCCTGGGAGCTGACCAGCGTATATTGTATCCTCTCACCGGATTCAACATAGGATATTACGACGGTATCCCCCAGGGTGATTTTGAGACCCCTCTCCTCCGGCGACTCTAATACTTTGGCGCGTTTGAGCGTATTTTCCAGGTCGTGTATCTGTCCCTCGATATGGCCTTGCCTTTCCCGCGCTGCTTCCAGCGGGGCGTTTTCGCGGAAGTCTTTATCCGCCGCCGCCCTGCGCAACTCCTCGGTAATTTTCGGCCTCTCTTCCTTGAGCGCAGCCAGCTTGCGCTTCATCTCCGCATGTCCCTCCCCTGTAAGGATTATCGATCCCTCGATCGTAGCCTTACCCGGCGCGCTGTACTGCCTGGCGGACGGTTTCTTCACTCTGATGTGCGGCGCCAGGTTGGATGAGGTCAATCCCTGTTTGAAACAGTATGATAGAAAAGTCTTTATCGTGTTCAGATGCTCGACAGCTTGGTGCGTTCCGGAATTATACTGCTCTGAATAGTTGGCCACTTCCTGCCCGGACAGGTTGATGATAGGCCTGTCCAAACCGTACCATCGTGTGAATTTAAGCAACTCCGGCTGGGTCTGAGGGGCAGATTCGTTTGATAGTGTCGATAGGAACCGGGATGCAGCTTCGCCGAGGCTGGTTTCAAAGTTGGCTGGCTGGGGCTTTTGTTTCGACGGCATTTTTCACTAAACCGGTAAATCTTAATACGGTATTGAGTGAATTGTCAATTTCACTGAGGGGTGGTGGCATACCTGAAATCGCTGGTTGCCCCGGTGGATGATCGGTCAGTTGCCGGGAAAGAAGCTGTAGCCTATCAATTTATATGCCAGTTTGGCGGCTGTAAAGGAGCAAGAAGAGGGACCCTGATCCGGGCAAAGCTCCACGAGGTCAAACCCGACTATCTTTCTTTTACCTGCCACCGCTCTTAATAAGCAGAGGATATCGCTCCAGCCCATGCCGCCCGGCTCCGGTGTGCCGACGGCCGCCATGATGGAAGGGTCCAGAACGTCAAGATCGATGGTAATATAGACATTCTCTGACAGCGAATCGATAATGTCGGAATAGGAGAGACTGTTCCTGCCCTGCTCGATCACAAAAGGGGTCAGCCCCCTGGCTTTGATGAACTCATGCTCTTCAAGGCTCATACTGCGAATGCCGACCTGTGTAACGGGACAGATCTCGAGTACCCGCCGTATAACGCAGCCGTGGCCGTATTTTGTACCAAGGTACTGGTCACGTAGATCGGTGTGTGCATCCAGTTGCAGCACAGAGAAGCCGGCGAATTTACGGCTGTACGCTCTTATTGAACCATAGCTGATGGAGTGCTCCCCGCCCAGCATTACTATAAATTTGCCTTCGTCGAGCAGCGATTCTGCCGCGCTGTATACGCGTCCGGCCATCGCCTCGGGGCTGTCCATCAAGGGCTCGAGGTTGGGAAGAGTGCTTATCCCCATGCTATAAAGCTCCCTGCCCAGCTCGATATCAAACCATTCCAGGTAATAAGAGGCATCGATAATAGACCTGGGGCCATTGCGCGTGCCGCTGTGCCATTCCGTCGTGCTATCGTAGGGGACGGGCAGCACCGTGACGCGCGAAGATTTAAAATCGGAATATGCAGGAGGAAGCCCGGCGAAATTGCCGGGCTGGCTGAGCAGGTGGCTGATATGGCTCATATCGAATTCAATTCAAGGACTTCCCGGCATTCTTGGAGCTCTCCCGGCTCCCATTCACGCCGCACCAGGCAGTTCCTCATCCGGATAAGTTCGAACCTATCCTTCATATCTTTAATAATCTGCTCAGCATCGAAATCCTTGCATGAAAAAACGTCTATATTTATAAAGGCGCGTTCAACGAAGGTGTGCAGGCTTATGTGGCTCTCCGCAATAAATACCAGGCCGGATACCCCCCAGTCCTCCGGTTTGGAGCCGGAGTATCTGAAAACAATCGGCTCCGATATCTTGGTCATCCCGATTTTCCCCGGGTAGGTGTTAAGCAGATCATGAATGAAGCTTTCGTCCTGGAGTATCTTTTTATTTTTTGCAAATCCGTCAATTATCAGGTGCATTGTATCTCCTTCAGCATGATTTTTCTTAATTCAAACAGGGCGGCAATGGCAGCCCTCTGCTTAATCTGCAGCCGGGTCCCCGGGTAAATCCGCTGGAAAGCGTGATTCTGTTTGCCATCGTCGATGCCGATCAGGATAGTGCCGAGTTTGTGTGCGGGGTCATCATTTCCAACGACGCCTGCCAGTCCCACTCCGACCGAAGTATTGAATTTACGCCTCACAGAAGCGGCCATCTCTCGTACAGCTTCCAGACTCAGAGGGCCGTACTGAGATATTACGCTGCTGTCGACGCCGAATTCCTCTCCCAGGTCCGCGCGGTTAATCACTATACCACATTTAAAAAATTGCAGACTACCGGGGACGTTTGTAATGGTGTTAGCCAGTATCCCGCCCGTATCTGTTTCCATGGTGGACAAGCTCATCTTTTTCCCGGTGAAAAGGTCTGCGACGATGATTTCAAGTGTGTCGGAATCGGCGCCCCAGATATAATCACCGACCAGAGGCCGGATCTCGTCGGTGGTGGATTTAACCAGGCGTTTGGCCTCATCCAGCGACTCAGCTTTAGCGGCGATGCGCAGGTGGATGCCGTCAGGCTTGGCGTAAATGCCTACGGTGGGATTGCGGGCAAGCAGAAATGACTTTGTAATCTCGCCCAGTTTGGCCTCGCTGAGGCTGAATGTTTTCAGGGTGCTGGAGAAGATCACAGCGTCGCAAAACTCGCGCTGTAACCTCGGCGCCACCACGCTGGACCACATCTGCTGCATCTCGCCCGGCGGCCCCGGCATGGCAATGATGACGTGTTTGTCTTTTGCCACCCACCAGCCGGGCGCGGTGCCCCTGGGATTCGGGATGACCTGGCATGAGGGGATGACCGAGGCCTGCTTGATGTTGCTTTCAGGCATATCCATGTTGAAATGCCTGAATAATTCCTTGAACTGGCTGACCAGGGACTGGTCGATCGAGATGGGTTCCTGGAAAAAATCCGCGATTGCCTCGCGGGTGATGTCATCCTCGGTTGGCCCCAGTCCACCCGTGGAGATGATGATGTCAGATCTCTGCCAGGCATGATTGAGGGTTTCGATGAGCCTCTGCCTGTTGTCGCCTACGGTGGATATAAAATGCAGATCTATGCCGAGTAAAGGCAATTGGCTGGCCAGATAAGCGGCGTTCAGATCCGTTATCTCGCCGAGCAGGATCTCAGTGCCGATCGAAATTACTTCTGCCTTCATCTAACGACATAAAATCCCTGTTAACATTTATTGACAGTGATTCCCAGGTACTTTTCAACCAGGTCCATAGCGCAGTATTCCCCGCACATGCTGCAGGCGCGTCCCTTTACCGCGTATTTAGACCGGATCTTCCTGGCCCTCTCCGGATCAATGGATAAATCGGCCTGCGCATCCCAGTCCAGGCGTTTGCGTGCCATGGACATTTCACGGTCCCATCCCGCGGCCTTGCCGCCGCTCCTGATGATATCAGCCGCGTGCGCGGCTATGCGGGAGGCGATCACCCCGTTCCTGACGTCTTCAACATCGGGAAGGGAAAGGTGCTCGGCCGGCGTCACATAGCAGAGGAAGTCCGCGCCGTATGCGCCTGCAATGGCCCCGCCGATGGCGCCGGTGATGTGATCATAGCCGGCGCCTATGTCTGTAACCAGCGGACCCAGAACATAGAAGGGCGCCCCTTTGCACAGGCTCTTCTGCAACTGCATATTCATTGCGATGTGATCCAGCGGCAGGTGACCAGGCCCTTCAACCATAACCTGCACGCCCGCCTGCCACGCGCGCTCTACCAGTTCCCCCAGCGTAATCAGCTCCTGTATCTGAGGGCGGTCGGATGCGTCGGCCAGGCTGCCGGGTCTCATGCCGTCGCCCAGGCTGAGAGTAACATCGTACCTGCCCGCTATATCGAGGAGGCGGTCAAAGTGCTCATAAAGCGGGTTTTCTTTATCGTGGTAAAGCATCCAGCCCAGCAGGAAAGCCCCTCCCCGCGAGACTATATCTGTTACACGGCGCTGGCTCTTTAAAGATTTTATGGCGCTTTGAGTTACGCCGCAGTGAACCGTTACGAAGTCTACGCCTTCAGCGGCCTGTTCCTCGATGGCCCTGAATATATCGTCGGCAGTGGCCTTGACGAGCGCTCCGTACTTTTCGCCCGCCTCGATCATAGCCTGGTATATGGGGACCGTGCCTATTGGAACGCTGCTCTGCTTCAATATGGTCTGTCTTACTGTCCTGATATCACCGCCCGTGCTGAGGTCCATGACCGTGTCGGCCCCGGACCTGATCGAAACCTGCAGTTTCTCCAGTTCGCCCGCCATTGTGCCCACATCGGAAGAGGTGCCGATATTGGCATTGACCTTGATCTTAAGTCCTTTTCCTATGCCGCAGGCCCCGCTCACAGGGTGATTGACGTTGGCCGGGATCACGGCGCTGCCCGAGGCTATATTCCGGCAGAGGCATCCTTCGTCGAGTTGCTCGGCTCGGGCAACCTTTTTCATCTCGGGGGAGATGATCCCTTTTCTGGCGAATTCTATCTGTGTCATCGTATTTAAAATAAAAAACCAAGAGTTGCTTTTTAACGAGCATAACCCTTGGCCGTAGCCGCTTCCCTACGCTTGCATTACCAAGAGCAGGTTTCAAGGGTTCTCCGGTTACCCGGAGTCTCAGCCCGCAAGTCCAAGCACCCCCAGCGGACAATTAAATTGTTACCGGCTTTTAATATAGCATGGGATCGCTTTAAAATACAAATGAAAGGTGCGATCCGGTCAGCCCCTTAACTATACCTGCTCCTGGTGACCAGCGCTATTATCCCGAAGACTATTATTGCGAGTAGCAGCACTATGATAGTGAAGGCGATGGCAATTACCAGGGGTGATGCCGCAGCAGAGGTCAATGACCAGGAGTTGGACCACGGCCCGACCTCATCAGCATCGTTGACAGCCCTGATACGCCAGTAGTATGCCCCTGCATCGGGCAGCACGGACTTCAAAAGGTTGAATGATGTGCCGGTAATACCGTCTTTTTGAACAGTCACGATGGTGAAATCGGGCGTTTTCGATATTTGAAGTGAGTATTTAAGGCCTTCCTGATCGGTGTCCGCAGACCACCTCAATACGGCAAGAGAGATATCGGAGCCGCTTGGATGGGTGGTGGAGCCGATGCCTAACAGGCTGCCGGGCGATTTAAATATTGCTGAGAATGCGTCTATTACGGAATTATACCCGTAAATTTCAGCCCCGGGGCCGGGAGAGAGAAGATGGACAGTCGGAGGTGGAAGAGAACCGGATGTGTAGCTTGCCTGGGCAAGGCCGCCCTTGTTCCCCGCAGCTTCCACAGTGTGTACCTGGCCCGGTTTGGAGGGTATCTTCATGGTCAGGCTGAAATTGCCTTTAGCGTCGGTGGTGGCCGTAGCACCCGTCGCTGATTTATCGTAGTTGATGGCGATGATCTCATCGGCATTGAACCCGTTTCCTTCTATCCTCAGGTCCCTGCTGTTGATTACAGTGCTGGGAGTGAGATAGATGCTGGATGTGACCTCAAATTCAAGATCAGGTACTATGCCGATAGGTGTAAAGCTGCTGCCGTAGACGCCCAGTATGTGCCTGCCCTTGACAGACGGCGGCACGGTGATGACGAAACTGAATGTACCGTTGGGCTGAGCCACAACATTGGTATCGATTATAGGCCCGTCCCACGTAAAGGTGATACCGTCCTCTCCCGCCCTGAAGCCGACTCCCGTGATGGTTATGCTGGTTCCGACGGGTCCTGAGGCGGGAGTGGACTTGCAGTATGGTGAAATTGTGAACACGAGATCGGGAACCTCGCCCGCACCTGTGGCGTCACCGGTGGCATTTATGATATATTCCCCCTTTGGTGCTGTAGGTACGTCGAACTGCTCGCTCCACGAGCCAATTTTATCAGCCCGAATCGGCGATTTTGACAACTGCTTGCCGTCCCAGGCGAATTTAATGCCGCCCTCGTTGGGAGCGAAGCCGTAGCCGAAGATAAATATGCGTGTACTGATCTTGCCCCAGGGGGGCTCGGTTAGGATGCTCGGGCTGACCGAGAAGTTGGAGGATGCCGTTATATTCGACCAGTTGCTGTCATCCGTCACTTTTACAATGTGAAGGCCCCCGGCCGCAGGCGGCACATCAAATTTGTAATCGATCTGCCCCGATTTGGAGATGGGAACGTTTTGCACAAGCTTCTTATCATCCCAGTAGATCGTTGCTACCTTGCCTATGAAACCGTCGCCGGTTATGGTGATCTGCATGCCTGATTTACCCGCACTGGGGTTCAGCACGATGGATGTGGCATAGGCGCGGGAAGGAGTTAGCAGTATGCCGGACAGCATGGCCGCCAGCAATACCGCAATGACCGGCAGCACCCTGAGGAAAAGCGCCGTTTTTCCGCCGCGGTATATTGTGATCATTATATTTTCCACCCTGTAAATACTTATAAATCAAGTGTAAGCTTATAATAAAAAGGATGATAAATCAATTGCATGGAGATAAAAGTCCCTGGTTTGACACTGGTATACTATGTTGATAGACTTTTACAGTAGTTTTCAGCCTCGTTTTATGCCTCTTGCGTTTGTCCATGGCCCCGTGGTGTAGCGGTCTAACATGCCACCCTGTCACGGTGGAGATCGTGGGTTCGAATCCCATCGGGGTCGCCAACACATACCATATCGGGAAAGAAAATCAGCCCGCTTTTCTCCTGCAAGCTAGCGCAAAGGGCGAAAAGCGCAGTTCTGTGGAGCAAGGGACTCATAAGCACCCTGGTCACTGGTTCAATCCCAGTCGCTGCCATTTTATTTTTTTGAATTTCAGGTTGAAATGGATAGAAGAAAAATACTTAAAGATGAATACAGGCAGGGGAAAGTTACAGGCGGCATATACAGATTAGTAAATACATGCAGCGGCATGTATTTACTGGACTATACCCCGAACCTTCAAGCAAAGCAGAACAGCTACAATTTTGTAATCTCTTCGGGTTCCTGTTTAGACTTCCGGCTGAAAGACGAATGGGAATCGTTCGGAGGCAAGGCTTTTATCTTTGAGATACTGGAGTCACTCGAGAAGAAAAAGGAGCAGACTCAGGAAGAGTTCATAGATGATTTGAAAATACTCAAGCAAATGTGGAGTGACAAACTGGATCCATCAAACAGATACTGATCTGTGGCGGGCTTCATCAATTTCTAGAATTGTATTTCATATGACCTTTCCCCGCATTTGGCAGCACCGGCGCTTAGAATCCGGCCGTTGTATAAGCATACTCCATGGGCGTTCTGTGATTTAATGAGCTGTCGGCTTGACACTTATCTGCTTTTTCTATAGCATTGCCGTCGTCCAAAAAGCCTCGTATAATCGATTATGAGGGCATTATGATCGATACAGCGATAGTTGTCCTGCTGGCTTTAGCGGCCTTTTTCCTGGGCGCCTGCCCGTTCTCA
>Ga0265595_1003141_pt1 | contig 10401 bp, 7 predicted proteins | sample saktaG_15_FD_190148 | JGI IMG/M metagenome (GOLD analysis project Ga0265595, IMG submission 190148) | Saline water microbial communities from Sakinaw Lake, British Columbia, Canada - sak_2013_06_06_50m | ecosystem: Environmental > Aquatic > Non-marine Saline and Alkaline > Saline ... | reverse complement strand
ATTTTAACACCACGGCTGTTACTCTTGGGAGCGTGTGGGCTTCACGAGGCACAGTTTCATTGGATGAATATGTAGACGATATAGACGCAGTAAAACTAACCTATACTCAGGAATCTACTCAATGGCTACTCCATTTTACACAAGCATCAATTGATTCATACACTACTAAAATTCAAGATTTATATGATGCTGGAAGCAGAGGAATGTATGTTTATGTGCATAATGATACAGGTTTATCTGTGTATATGTATCCTCATATTCTAAATCAAAATGGTGATGTAACATGGGTATCTCTTCTTCGAGATACCAATGCCTATTTAATTGCCGAAGATAATCTTGCTTTTTCAAGAACTGCTGTAATAAGTGGAGAAGGGATAAAAGTACCAGCGGATTTTAGAGGTTATTTAGTTTTCCCATATGAATCAATATCTAATGGTGATGCTAATAATGGTACTGAAAGCATTGTAGAAGAAGATGTAATGGATGATATTTATGCTGGTAAATTTGGATTTTATTCACGAACATTAAGTAATGTAGAACCAGCAGCGAATAAAAACTTCTATATATTTAATTATGGTACTTATAAGCCAAACGCCCTTTCTACTAATTATACTCCTTTTGTAGATTTTAATTCAGCTAGCTGGGGGGAAGAAGAATTTGAAACATGGCCAGGGACACCCGAAACACATGGTCATATAGATCCAGTTACTTATGGTGAGGATGATGCTCTTCGTTTGACATTTGGAACATCTGGAAGTGATAAAATATGTCAATTTGCTGAAATAGATGTATTTGCAACAGTATATGGAACCGACACAATAGAGTCAGCAACACCAAGCGATAAAACAGGAATCTATATAAAAGTTGATAATGATACTACAATAGACATTAATTACTTTATGAAATTTTTATATGGTGGTCAGTGGTACACAAATACAGTAGGCTCACAGTTATTACTTATTTCTTCATCGGATTTAGCAAATCCAGTAAAAGCCACTGTTGTAAGCGGTGTTGGTATAGTAATTCCAGCTCATTTCTTAGGATATATAGTAATACCATATAATACTATTTCCAATTCTGAATTGTGCACTTCATCACTTCCAGTCTCAGGGTACACAACAGATGACATTTATCAAAAAGCCTTTGGTGCTTTCTTTAATGCAGGAGATGTTACATTTGGTGAAGGTGATTATCTTTATATTCTTGACTATGGTGCTTATGAATCAACACCGGCAGGACCTACTCCAATAGAATATAATGTTTCTCGTCCAGAACTTGGAACTATTCCAACATTAAATAAAAGCCAAGCACAGCAGGTTGCGGCTAATATTTTAGTAGCTCCAAAGCCAGATATCGGAGATGAAGAATTAGCAAGTTTATCATTGCCAGAAGGATATAGTGAAACAATATATACAACTGATTATGAAGATATAATAGATACAGATGGAACAATTACATCACCGGATAATTATACTCTTGCAAGGGTTGTATATGAAATTACAAAACAGGGTGATGAAGAAAAAGGATATTCTTTACCACTTCAAGTATTAATCCCTGCAACAGAAAGAATTATTGACAATGATAGCCCTTATTTGTATAATCTTTATACTGATACGGTAGCAGATTTTGAAACAGACATAAATGGATTTGGCTTATGGGGAAATACATCCGGATTAGATGACCCTACAATTACCCGCGAAACTTCAACTCCACTTAGAGGAACAGGGTCGTTAAAGGTAGTGATGCCGGAGGATTTTGATACTGGTTGGATAGGAATACAATCAGTTGATCTTCCAGGAGCTGATAAGGCATATGACGGTATTGTGTTAAGAATGAAAACCAACTCAACACAAAGAACCTCATTAAGAGCATATATAGGGCAAGGCGCTAATAATTATGATTTTAACGAAAATGTTATTATGACTGATCTATTAGGCGATAGAATAACAACAGAGAATGCCGGAGAGGAAAATGGAGATGCTTTCTTCTTACCAACTGCCTTTGATGGTTATATATATATGCCTATAGTAGATGGATTTGATACAACTGATACCTTTACTTTCCGTATGTGGTTTGCAACCGGAGATAGTACAAATGGTTTTGACGGTGCTACAGTAAATATTGATGATATTAATTTTTATTCTTCAACTGCGACAAACTCGGCAATAATAAATGATATTATTGGACTTGTCCCTAATTCATATGCTAATTTGCGTTATGGTTTAATGATTCACATGTCTGCAAATAATAATACGGTTGATTTGGGATGCGGTTATGTTGGACCTCTTGGAGAAGATTTAGGTGGAATGAGTAATTATACAAATGTTCACGATCTCTCTCCTATTATTGATGATATAGCTGATATGCAATTTGAATATGTTATGATTTCGAATTTTCATGGTTTGGGTGTTAGTTTACATCCAAGTGCGGCACTTGATTACTATAGAGGCGTAGGTGTTTATTCCTCTAAACGTGATTTCTTAGGCGAATTAATATCTGGGCTTAAGGATGAAGGAATAAAAGTAATGCTTATGACTCATCCATTGAACGGTCCGGATTATTCAGAAGAATCACAAGAGGAATTAGGTTGGAATGATTCTACAAATAATTATGAGCGTTGGAATAACTTTTTATGTGATGTATATGCAGATATTATATCGCGTTATGGTGAGGATTTGTACGGAGTTGCATATGATAGCGAATTTGGTTTGAGTGGTGATCCGGAAACCGAAGATAAATTAGATGTAATAAGACTTCGTGATACAATACGCCAATATTCTAATTTGCCATTAATATCATTAGTTCCAGCTAATCAACTTACAAACTATAGCATCAAAGAGGTATGGCGTCCTTCATGGCATGACCCTTGGATGTCTCGTTCTGAATCTGTTTATGATGCTGATGATTGGCCTGCATATTATGAGGTTCCTGCACTTGTTACAACCGACCATTGGGGAGTTACTCAAACTCTAGCAAATTCAAATTTTTATATGACTACTGACAAGCTTTATAGGTATATGGTTCTACAAGCGTGCGTAGCAACAGATGGCCCCGGTTTAATGTGGGGAACATCACCATATTTTGATGGTCAATGGGAGACTGGTGTGCGGACTGCATATTTAGCTGTTGGAACAAAAATAGGATTAGTAAAGGAATCACTACAAAAGGTTGTTCCAAGCAAATCTTATATTAGAAGAGAAGGTCAAAAAATATCAGCCTTACCTAATGGTATAGCAGCAACAAGCTCATTAGACGGTCAATATGAATATATTCATGTTCTAAATCATCCAACTTCTGGATATGTACTTACTTTACCACCACCTACAGATGGTAAAAGATTCACTTCCGCATGTACTTTAAACCCAAGTCATGAAGTGGATTTATCTCAAGCTAGTGATGGAACAGTAACATTAACTTTGCAAAGTGAAGAGGAATGGGATGAAGTTGATACTGTAATTAGATTAACCAATACTAATGTTGATTCAAAGAATTTGGCTCTTTTTAAACCAGTATTGTATTCAAGCTCAGTTGAAAGCACTGATTTCTCAAATATCGGGTGGGGTAATATTCGTGCAGTTGATGGGAATACAACCTATGTTCCGCAAACTGAAAGTTGGTCATTTCCCCTATATGGTTGGAGCTCAAATGGCAGAAGTTCACAATTATCAAATGGGGAATCTGAATGGATAACAATTGACTTAAAAAGTTCATATTTGGTAAATAATGTAATGCTGTATCCAAGAAGTGATACAGGAAATGAAAATTTGGGCTTTCCAACCAATTTTACAATAAAAACTTCTTTAGATAATGTAAATTGGACAACAAGTTTAGCAAAAACAAATTATCCTAAGCCAAACGGAAGTGCAATATTTACTTTTAATACAGTTAATGCTCGCTATATTAAAGTAGAAGCTACTGAACTTACAAGAGTACCTAAAATAAGTGGTAATTATTTCTTTCAATTAGGCGAAATTGAGATTTATTATAATCCAGATTCAATCAATGCAACAGGGGTAAAGCTAAATAAATCCAATATTTCTATCACTGTTATTAGTACGGAAACTTTAATCGCTACTGTAATTCCAACAAATTCTATAAACCAAAATGTAAGTTGGACATCAAGTAACCCTAATGTTTCTACAGTATCTGAGAATGGGGTAGTAACAGCGGTTTCTATTGGAACAGCAAATATAACTGCAATAACAGCAGATGGAGGTTTTGTTGCAAATTGTGTTGTTAGTGTAACACCTGTTACACAAGAGCTTTTCTTATCAAGTAATTTAAACAATGATGATTCTCAAAACTGGGAATTTAAAGGAGTTCCAGGCAATGGCTCGTGGTTCTATATTAGAAACATTTCATCAAACTTATATTTATCATATATAGGAGGACAGTGCGTTATAAGTGCATTTACCGGAGGAGCTGAGCAGTACTTCAGTTGTGACAAATTGGGAGGAAATATGAGTTTAGTAAACCTCTTAAATCAAGGGGAAGGACTTTCAAATCTAAGCGGTCAGTTAACAATGAGTGAAGCTTATCCAACCATTACATTTTCAACGCCATTTATAAATTTCTTTCCATTAAATTCTGTAAACTTTGGGAATGTACCGAATGGCACTATTTTATATGTCGGCACCATAAGTTTTAAAGAGGCTGAGATAAATTATTATTTAACCTATGGAGAGAAGCCACCAGTAGATTTCGGTAAATATATAGTAAACTTAAACAAAACAAGAATTTCAAACATCCAACCTAATTCTTCGATAAACGATTTTTTAGCTTTTGTTAATGTTCGTAGTGATACAGATTTAGTGTTCAGTAATATTTCTCCAAATAATATAATTAATACAGGAACAACAATTGATATTATGGTTAATGGAGTATTGACGGATACATATACAATTGTTATATATGGTGATGTTGATGGTAATGGCATAATAAATATAACTGATTTGGCAGCAATAAAAGCACATTTATTGGACATATTTGTTTTATCAGGAGCAAATTTAGAAGCTGGAGATATTTTCACAACAGGAAGCATCTCAATTAGCGATTTAGTAGCAATTAAAAAACATCTTTTGGCTATTCAATTTATAACACAAAAATATGAATAGATAGCAACCGCTTTAATTATGCCAAAGTTTCATATCATTTGATGAGTGTGTAAAAACAGATTATGTTTTTTCGCCTTTTGAGGATATAACCGAGCGTCTTAATTTATGTAGTATAAAAAATCTCCAGCTACCAAATTACACTGATAGTCTTCTCGAAAAACTTTCAGAAATTAAAGAAAGAATATCAAAAGACACAGATAAGTACAATGGCTTATGCCATAATGACCCATTTCCCAACAACTTCATATATAATGATGACATTGTATATACTCTTGATTTTGAGTTTACTAAAATGGGAGATGTTTTTTTTGATTTAGCATGCTTAGCGTGGGTATGCGATGAAAAGGCTCAAAGGCATATGTTGGAGATATATTTTGGTGAATGCAATAATTATTTATATAAAAGGCTTATAGACTTTTCATTTATAGTTCAAATGTGGAATGCGAGTTGGGCATTTGTTAAAAGCATTGATGCAAAAAATGATTATGATTATTTAGGTGGTGGTTTAGATGCTTTTAAAGTGCTTAATAATTGGGTCAATTTATATCCAAATTCATAAACTTTACATAATGTTAATAAAAGGATAATTTAAATGGAAACACAAAATTGGTTTTGGTGGGATGGAGGCTTTGAAGCTATTCATAACCGCCCAAATTTTTCACTTAATAAGGAGGGTATTGCTCACATAGCAACTCCTCACTATCGCTTAGATATTTCTCGATTTAGAGGTATGCCTGTGGGATTAGAACGTATAAGTGAAATAAATACTTATCGTTATGGTTTAACTTTACCCCCTGTTAAAATTTTGTTTCATACTTCTTTTAGAATTATTTACAATGGTAAAATACTTGCACCAAAGGAAGATATAAATAAAGAATATATCTTAATGGTATATGATTCAGGGAGCATATGTCATGAACTTCACTTAAAAAACATTAAACTTTTTGATAGTGATGGCATACTTCATAAAGAGCATGAACTTGAACTTGTTTTTTATACATGGGCAGATTGTATAGCTTTTACAGCAATTTTGGTGGAATCAGACACAAGAATTTGTGTTGAAACAATAATAGAAGTGGATTTTGATTTTGAAAATATAGATATTTTACCTTTTAATCAGGGTGCAGTTATAACAAAAAGTGATAATTCATTTGTTTTTTGTAATACAGGCAATATGACTTGCAATGTTAATAATAATAAAATCACTTTATGTGCCGAGGGGGCAAACTGTACCGTCCATATTTTACCTGTAATAAATAGTTTGACTGATACTTTTCAAACTTATAATAGTTTTAGAGGTAATACTTCAATCTCTGTTACCACGAAAAACGAAAAATATTTTGCTTTTCTTGATGAAATGAGCGGTGCTTATAAAATTACATTAAATCCCTTAAACACAAGAAATCAAGAGGTCTATTCTTTGGAGGCGGTTAATACTTCAAGAGACTCTGTAAATATAAGGCTTTTATTTGCTCGTAATGGAGTTGGACGGTTGCAAAGGAATGGAGAGGTATTACCTAAAGTTGAAATAGGAAGCCAACTTCAAACTGAGAGTTTTCCCGTAGTTTATGATAACAATAATATTGTTCCTTTACTCATACAAGTTTCCTGTGATGGTCATGAGTTTGATAATTACTCCCGACCTTATCCACATATTTGGATGCACTATTATACAAATATTTTTATTGAACAAAATCAAACCAAGAACCTCACCATTGATATGAGCTTTGCAGGGCTTTCAAAGCAAAATGCTGCTCAATTTCGTCAACTCTCATTGCTTGGCTGGGATGACAATCCAATTTACGGAAACTCTCTTGATCGCTATGCAATACAAATGTGGGTGCAAGGGCTAATAAATCATCAAGAAATTCTTTGTATATGTCCGGAATCTCATATGTCTGATAGCACAATCACTGACATACGTACTATAGACCATAAGTTTAATTGGGGCTCAAATAATGGCGGAGGCGATTTTTTGAGATATTCTCCGGTGGGAGAAGCAGATTACCTAAACAAAATGAGAGCTGCAAGATATCATTTCAAAAATTATGGACCTTGGCTTGGGGATATGGTTTTTTATATGACAAGTGAGGATGGTTGCATTGAGGGTGAAATAAAATCAACAATTATTGCAGGAAATGATATATCAAGAATTTATTTTGACTGTAAGTATCGTGTGGTAAAAGATATTCGAGTAAATTCAGCATATATTGCTTGGTTGGGTTGCCCTACCTATGATTATAGTTGCTATGCTTTATATGCAATTGGAAATGAGTCTGGCATTATTTTAGAAGGTCAATGTAAGGTTGAAAATGGCGAAGAAAAGATTTTAATTAATTACGACTTGACCCCCAATACATGGTTCTCTGTATATAGAGGGGGCGTTATCGACGAGCAATACCGCGAACCAAATGGAAATAAAGGTTTAATTTACCGAAATGGTATTTTAAATCTTCAGGCTCATCCAAATGCCACCTATCGTGCAACAAAGACGCAAATTGCAAACATTGTTAATCGTGTAAACACACAGTTTTGGCTTGGAATTCACACAGGAACCACTGAAATAACACTCAAAAAGGGAGATACTTTTAGTATAGTGTATGAATATGCTCCAACCCTTAAATTTCATTATAACTATGGACCCATTGCAAATCCTAATGTTACAGACATTTCGTACACGTACCTATCAATTTTAAAGGAATTTCCGGATAGTTGTGAACCTGTTTCATATGAGGCAATTCACGGTGCAATAAAAGCTTTTGTACAAAAAGGGGAAATTATTAATGATATTTTCACATCAATCTTATTAAATGAAGAAGATGAAGCTGTTTTTGAGTTGGAAGGTGGATCTGGTTGTGTGCCTCTTAGAATTTATTTGCACCGTATTCCGATAAGCCACGCTTCTTGATATTACAAACGTTACAATTGATATTACCCCTGTTATAAACAAACGTAGCGGTTGGCAATTGAATTATGATGGAAAAATGATTGTAGCGTCAACCATATTAAGGATTGAACCACAAAGTCTTAATGCACCAAAAGAAAAAAGATTATTTTTGGTAAAGGCTAAATATTAAATTTAATAATGTTATTTTAAAGAAAAGACATTATTATGGTGAAATGAGGAAATGCAAATGAAAATCACTAAACCAGACCGAAGTGGCAATTCAAATATTAAAGAGGGATTTAAAAATCCACCATATGGCTACGGAATAGTTCCGTTTTATTGGTGGTTAGATGATAAGCTAACAAAGGAACGTATAGAATGGCAACTGATAAAATGAAAGACCATTCAATTTGTGGGTTTCAAATTAACTATTCTCACGACTGTGTTGGAGGTATAAACTATGGCTTAACCTATAAAAGTGACCCTAAATTATTTTCAGAAGATTGGTGGGATTTTTTTAATTGGTTTGTTCAAAAAGGGAAAGAACAGAACTTTTCCGTTAGCCTTTCTGATTATACCTTAGGCACTGCAGGACAGGGCTGGTTTATTGATGAAATTTTAAAGGAATATCCCCGGATATAAGAGGTTCATTATTAAAGGCTATAACCTTTGAATATAGAAAAGGGGATAAAATAGAAATTGAGATTTCTTCAGACACTTTATATGTTAGTGCTGTTATTGAAAATGTGAAAGCGTTTAATTTGCTTAGCCATATTAAAGGTCATAAATTAATGTGGACAGCTGAATTTGATTGCAAGATTTATGTTATCTGTTCGGAAATACAAGAATATTCCTTAGATCCAATGAATGAAAAAGCAGGACAGCAGGTTTGCGAGAAATTCTTTTCTCGTTTTTACTGCACGAGATGGTGGTAGATGGAGAAATTAAAAGCCGCTCACAATATGTGAACGACTTTGATTAAAGTTAAATTTCGCTTTCGGCAATACTCTTAATGTTAATAGCCTTAATATATCTTTTTAATTCTTCATAAAAATTCTCGTGAGTTCCTGCAAGAACGACAACAACAGTAATGTTTGGCTCTATTTCAACAAGAGTATATGCAAGTCGGTAGTCGGTTTTGTTGTAGCGAATTTCACAACAGTAAATGCCAGAAAGGTCACCACTCTTTGTCTCGCCTACAAAATGGTTAAGTCTTATTTTATCAACCTCTTCTTGAAAAAGTGTTTTGAGTTTCTTATCATTAAGTTTTTTCAAGAATTTTGTTGCTGGTGGCAAGAATATAATTTTATTCATTACTTACCCTCTGAACCAAAAATATCATCGTAGGTTGCGAAATCACCCTTGCCATTTGCAGCAGAGGTTGCATCAGCAATAAGCTCTTCAACAGCTGGACGGATTTGCTTACGCACTTCTTTAAATTTTGTGAGTAAATTCTCACCAGAAAGACCCTGCAAAATTAGGTCAGCAAGAATTTGCTCGTCAAACTCACCACCGCTGTCACGCACAGGACGAATAACAATAGCATTGTTTTGAACATAGCAATCAACTTCGTGTTCAATACCGAGGGTAGTAAAAAACTCTATTGGTAATGTGATTTGCCTTTTTTGAGAAACAGAAATTCGTTTCTTAAACATTGGGAACACTCCTATCTTAGCTGATTGTGCCATTTATAATACTCCTTTCATATTATATGCGTTGCATATATAAATTATACAAATTTTCTTTGATTTCAGTATAACAAAGAAAAAAAGAAATGTCAATGGGTAGGGGGTATTAAATCTTTGTTTCTTTGTTTCTTTGTAAACGGGCAAGGGCTACGCGTGAGAAAAGCCAAAACCATACGGAAAATCAAAGAGAAATTGAAAGCCTTGCAAATACTCACTTCTTGTTTTTTAGGTGCCTTGCCGTTTGATTAAATTACATCGCTTTTTGATTAAATTACATTAAAAAGTTGTGTTTTTAGAGCAAAAACAGAAAGAAAATGAATAAAAAACTTAGATATAGGAAGGAAGATTACAATGTCAAAATCAACAGGAATTGGACGAGGTGGAGCAAGAGCTAATTCGGGCAGAAAGAGAAAAGCACTATCAGAAGCAATACTTGATGGCACAAGAAAATCAAGGCTTAAAATTGTGAAATTTGAGGGAGTGGATTTAATAGACGAAACTACGTAAACTTTCCCGAGATAAAAGAGCATTTAAAAGCGGTGCAAAAGGATGGGGAGGTAATATACTACTCCTCTCCTAAAATACCAAATTTAAACTTGCTTTTTTCTCGTTCTACTGCGTTGACAGAACCCACCAATACACACAGTATTGGTGAAACCTGTCGCCTTGTATAACAAAAAAAATTCTGCGTTTAAACTCGACATTTTAAGAG
>Ga0265595_1003139_pt1 | contig 10404 bp, 14 predicted proteins | sample saktaG_15_FD_190148 | JGI IMG/M metagenome (GOLD analysis project Ga0265595, IMG submission 190148) | Saline water microbial communities from Sakinaw Lake, British Columbia, Canada - sak_2013_06_06_50m | ecosystem: Environmental > Aquatic > Non-marine Saline and Alkaline > Saline ... | reverse complement strand
TACCTGGCGTACTACCAAAATAAAGATGTTGCCCAATAATGTTATATTAGTACCCAATGAAAAATTGACAAAAGTAATCGTTACTAATTATTACCTGCCGGATAAAGAGATGGCAGTCTTAGTTAATTTAGGAGTCCATTATAATAGCGGCCTTAAAAAAGTGGAGAAGATTACTTGTGAAGTAGCAAAAGAGATAATGAGAGAAATCCCGGGGGGCGTGCCGGAATTCGAACCTTTTATCCGCTATCATACCTTCGGAGATTCTAGTATTAATTTTACGGTTATTTTAAGGGCGAAGGAATTCGTGGACCAGTATCTGGTTAAGCACGAATTTGTCAAGAGGCTGCATGAACGTTATGCCAAAGAGGGGATAGTGATTCCGTATCCGATAAGAGCAATAAATTATGAGCAGGAGAAAAAAGGATAAATTTATTAAATTAAAAAACGGTCCTTAATTAAAAGGGAGGTTGTTTTATGTGGACAAAGAAGAGTCTGCAAGAGTTAATTAAGACGGGAATGCAGGATTATCTCTTTATCGTTGTTTCCAACCGCCAACCCTATGTCCACGTTTTTAAAAAAGGAAAAATCGAATGCCAGCGCGGAGCAGGCGGAGTTATTACGGCGTTAGACCCGGTAATGCAGGCTTGTAATGGAATGTGGGTTGCTTTTGGCAACGGCGACGCAGACCATAAGGTCACCGACAAGCAAGATAAAATACAGGTTCCTCCGGAGAAACCCACCTATACCCTGAAACGCGTATGGTTGTCTAAAGAGGAAGAAGACGGCTATTATTACGGATATTCAAATGAAGCCCTCTGGCCTTTATGCCATATGGCTTTTCAAAGGCCCGCATTTAGAAAAAAGGATTGGGAATACTATGTGCAGGTGAATAAAAAATTTGCTCAAGCGATAATCGCTGAATTGGCAGATAAAAAGGCATTTGTCTGGATACAGGATTATCACCTTTGCCTTTTACCCAAATATTTAAAGGAAATGGCGCCGAGCCAGCTGATTGTAGCCCACTTTTGGCATATCCCTTGGCCGAATTACGAAACATTCCGTATCTGCCCGCAGAAAAAAGAAATTTTAGACGGCCTGCTGGCAAACGATATCTTAGGATTCCATATCCGTTATCATTGCGATAACTTTTTAGACGCGGTAGACCGCGAAATGGAAAGTAAGATTGACCGGGAACGCTTTTCGATTATTCGTTCGGGCCAGGAAACTCTCATCCGGCCGTATCCTATCAGCGTAGACTTTGAAGGAATAAATGAGATTTCAAGTTCCCCAGATATCCTGAAAGCAAAAGAGGCATTAATCGAGGAATTTGCATTAGCCGGGCTTAAAGTTTTGCTGGGGCTGGACCGTATTGATTATACCAAAGGCATACCTGAAAGATTGCTGGCGGTTGACCTTTTGCTCGAAGAGCATCCGGAGTTAAAAGGAAAAATTGTTTTTCTGCAGATGGGAGAGATCAGCCGCATACATATACCCAAATACAAAGCCCTTAATGACGAGATTAATGCTTTAGTGGAACAGATAAACTGGAAACATTCTATAGATGGCTGGGAGCCGATTATTCTGGTGAGGCGGCATCTATCTTTTTCTGAGCTGTTAGCTTTTTATCGCTTAGGCGACGTCTGCATCGTCAGCTCTCTTCATGACGGGATGAATCTGGTAGCAAAAGAATTTCTATCCAGCCGTTCAGATGAAAGCGGTATGCTTGTTTTGAGCCAGTTTACCGGAGCAGCCAGGGAATTGACCGACGCGATACTGGTCAATCCCTATGACCGGCACCAGTTTAGCGAGGCTATATTTAATGCGCTTAATTTATCCGAAGAAGAACGGCGTAAGCGGGTAGTAAAGATGAGACAGGCTGTGCAGCAGAATAATATCTTTCGCTGGGCAGGAAAGATCATCTCGGAATTGTTAAAACTCGAGTTTAAAGAATAGCCTAAAATATGAAATATCTATTTGACCACTTTCAGAAGTTAAAAGAAGGGTTAACCGGTAAAAATATCATGTTATTTTTAGATTACGACGGCACCCTGACCCCTATAGTAGAAACTCCCGGGAGAGCCATTCTGCGCGAAGAAACCAGAAACTTATTAAAAAAATTATCGAATAGCCGAAAATTAAAATTGGCTTTTATCAGCGGCAGAAGCCTGGCAGACATTAAAAACAGGGTGGGGTTAAGAAATGTTATTTATTCCGGCAATCATGGTTTAGAAATAGAGGGCCCGAAGATTAAATTCAAGAGCCCCGTATCGCCAAGATATAAAACGATTCTCGGGCAAATAAAAATGGATTTGAGTAATAAACTTTCTAAGATCAGGGGAGCGATTTTGGAAGATAAAGGCCTTTCGTTGAGTATCCACTATCGGCAGGTAGATAAAAAACAGATCCCGCAAATTAAAACAATTTTTCATGAAACAGTAATTTTATACCTTGTGCGCAATAAAATAAAGATCAAGCCCGGAAAGATGGTCTTAGAAGTAAAGCCTCCTACAGAGTGGGATAAAGGCAAGATAGTTTTATGGCTTTTAGCGAGGCAGATTTTCGCTACCCGAAAAGGCATGGTCTTTCCGATTTATATAGGGGATGATGCCACCGATGAAGACGCATTTAAGGCATTAAAGAATAGAGGGTTGACTATATTTGTGGGCGAGCCTAGTAAATCTTACGCCCAATACTATTTAAAAAACCCGAAAGAGGTAATTGATTTTTTAAGAAGGATACCAGTAATATAGAACGAATTATGCCAGAATTAATAAAAGTAAAAGAGCCGTTTAAATTCTATACGAGATTACACTTATCGGAGCTGACCGGCTTAAGGGCGGCTAATCTGGGCCAGTTTTTACAGCTCATTAAAGAAGTCCCTGATTCATGCATTTATCATCATACGCACAGGTTCTTGCAGCAGCATCAGTATCTTTCTCCCGAACCGCCCAATGATTTTGCTTACTGGGTGACGGATGTCTTAGGGGAAGACGAGCTGGGCGAGAGGTTAGCCAGCATTGATACGGTGCAGTTTGCTACTATCGGTGAACTTAGGCAGAAGATCATCGATACCATCGAAGATTACCTTAAGGGCGACTCCTTGGTTAAATTAAGATTTGCCCGTTCAGACGAGGAGTTCCATTTTATAAAATCAGTAAGCTTTGTTTTGCCTACCAGTTTTGTTGCGCATGACCTTGAAGAATTTGTCCGGATATTAAAAAAGATAACCATTGATTCGATATATTTTCATATTTTCGAATCGCGCCTGAGGCTTAAAAAGCAGGGTAATGACTTCTCGCACTGGATTGAAACATCCGTCGGCAATAAGGAAATTGCAGGCAGGATTTCAAGGCTTGATCCCTATACGCATACCCTGGAAGACCTAAAGAAGAAAATTATAAAAATAATCGAGGAGAAAATTTCAGTATAAATGGCAAAGATAGAGGAATATATTCCTATAGTCGGCCAGCCGGTTATAGATGACCTGCGGCTGCTTGCGGAGAGATTAAAAGGTAAAGTAGTCCAGCATATAAATTCGACTTCCGTAGGAGGAGGGGTTGCCGAGATATTAAACAGGATGGTCCCTCTTTTAAATGAACTCGGGGTAGATACAAGATGGGATTTGATCAAAGGAGGAGAGCGGTTCTTTGAGGCGACTAAGAAGTTTCATAATGCGCTGCATGGGAGGCCGCAAGAGATAACCCAGGGCGATTTCGATATTTTTACGGAAACGAGCCTTAAGAACATCGCAGAAGTAAATACCTACGGCGACATAGTTTTTATCCACGACCCTCAGCCCATTGCCCTGGTGAATAAAAAATCCAATAATAAATGGATCTGGCGTTGCCATATAGATGTATCGAATCCGAATCAAAAAGTTTGGAAATTTTTAATGGATTTCATTATTAATTATGATGCTGCGGTATTTTCGGCTCCGGCTTTCTCACAACGTATGCCGATCAGGCAATTTTTAATTCCTCCCTCGATTGATCCGTTGAGTGATAAAAATAAAGAACTGCCGCAGGAAACCGTAGATTCGGTATTGAAAAAATACGGTATTTCCAGAGACAAGCCTATTATTACCCAGATTTCCCGTTTTGACCGGCTAAAAGACCCGGTGGGCGTCATTGAGGCGTATAAAAAGGTAAAGAAATATATTGATTGTCAGCTTGTTTTAGCCGGCGGGACGGCTGCGGATGACCCGGAGGGCTTGAAGGTTATTGAAGAGGTAAAAGAGAAGGCAGAACAGGACCGGGATATCCATGTGCTATTGTTGCCCCAGAATGATATAGAAGTAAATGCCTTGCAAAGGGCCTCTACAGTCATTATTCAGAAATCACTTAAAGAAGGATTTGGTTTGACAGTGGCCGAGGCATTATGGAAGTCAAAACCGGTTGTCGCTTCTAATGTAGGCGGGATCCCTTTACAGGTTAAGCATAAATATTCCGGCCTGTTATGTCATTCAATCGATGGCGCTGCCTTTGCTATCAAACAGCTGCTGAGCAGCCCGGAATACGCCCAAAAATTAGGCGAAAATGGCCGGGAGAATATAAGAAATAATTTTCTGCTCACCAGGCACTTAAGGGATTACATGCTGCTATTTCTTTCGCTCTACCATACCGAAGACGTAGTGTATTTATAAATGCAACACCCAAACCTATCAGCACCCGACGCTATTGGATGCGTCATGCACCCCGGCATAAAGGAATGCCGGGTATCCCACTTTCTGTGGGATGTCCCGCTTTTGCGGGAATGGTTTGGTGTCCGCTTACTGCGGAAAGATGATAGCTCAAGCCTCTTTATTCATATTGGTTTAAAGATTAGCTACATTTTTTGATGGGGGTGGCAGGTAAATGAAACTGGGCGGTTGGATTTTTATGATTATTTCGTGGAGTTTTATTATCGGCATGCTTATATTTTGCTATAGCCGCATATTTAGAAAAGGGCTTGGCGGAGAAGATTCCAAGACATTAAAGCGACTTAAAAAGTAGGGGGAACCTGCTAAGTAAAAGATAAAAAGGAGGAAATTCTAAAATGACTGGAAATTTATGGCAGGATTGGCCAGTGTATGTTCTTTTGGGAGTAGTAGTATTATTTTTTGGGTATGTAATTGTAAAGGGTAATATGCAGGATAAAAAAAATAAGCAAGAGCAAAATAAACCTTCCGGGGCAAAGTAGTAATTAAGATTATTAAGGAAAGGAGGATATTGTGGAAAAGAAACGTGAAAAAACAGATTTAACTAATAATATCAAAGAAAAGGCAAGGGAATTGTGGGAAAAGGATGGATGCAAGCAAGGTCGTGATTTAGGGTATTGGTTAAAGGCTGAAAAGATTGTAAAAGGGCAAATGAAAAAATAGCTGTTTATCTTAAATGTCCGGACAAAACGGACAATTTAAACGAGGAATTACCTCTCTAATCCCCGAATTTTATTGATAACCGTTATATCAAGCCCTATAATACATACCTGTAAATAACGAGAGGTTTCCCCTTGGTTGATAGGAGAGGGGCCCCAAATTATATTTTTGCTTTTCTGCGAAATTTCTAAAACTGAATAAAAGGCGGATATGAAAAGATTAAAATTTTTCGCTTTGGTATTTCTCTTTCTAACTTTTTCATTTTTAGGTTGCGCTCCCAAGGTAATTGATATGCAAAAAGTAAAAATGCAGTTTACCAAGGTAGATGACGTAACTTTAGCCTACAAGACCATCGGTAAGGGCTATCCGCTCATTCTGATCATGGGCTATAGATCTACGATGGATATGTGGGACTCTAGGGTTTTAACTAATCTTGCCCGGAATTATCAGGTAATCATCTTTGATAATCGCGGGATGGGTGGTTCGACCGCAACGGGAAAAGAATTTAATATCGGCTTATTTGCCGAAGATACCGCCGGATTGCTTGGTGCCCTGAATATAAAAAAGGCCAATGTCTTAGGTTTTTCTATGGGCACTAATATTGCCCTTGAATTTACGCTGCGCTATCCTGAGATGGTCAATAAGCTGATTCTTTATGCAGGGGATTGCGGAGGAGAAGAGTCAGTGCAGCCGGACGAGGAAAAAATGAAGCAATTAATCGATACCTCCGGCACACCCGGAGAAATAAACAAGCGGATGACCAGGCTTATATTTCCGGAAAAATGGTTAAAAGATAATCCTGACCTGATTAAATATCTTCCCAAAGTAACTGAAACAAGTTCTCCTGAGATTATTGACCGTCAGACTAAGGCCATGACTACCTGGGAGGGTTGTTATAGCCGGCTTAATAAGTTAACTTTGCCGGTGCTGCTGATAACCGGAACCGAAGATGTGCTTACCCCGCCGCAGAATTCATTGATTTTAGCCAATCGCATTCCTTTCGCGTGGTTGGTGCAGATCAAAGGGGCCGGGCATGGATTGATGTATCAATATCCGGAAGAATTTTTAAGAACCGTGTTTTTATTTTTAGAAAGCAGAGGGTAGTCGTTCAAAAAAAGGATAAAACATGAAAAAGATATTTTGGATTTTGGTTTTTGCGGTACTTTTGTTGAATGTCAAGCAGACGAGGGTCTGGTCATGTTCGGATTTCCTATTGAACAATTCCGGCGACTCGGTCGTCTCGGCCCGGACAATGGATTTTGACATACCGCTAGAGGCAGACGTGTTGGCCGTCCCGCGCGGTGAAACTTTTCAGTCTGCCCTGTCGGAAAGCGAAAAATTCATGTCATGGACCTCGAAATACGGTTTTGTCGGGACCAATGTCGCGCACCTGTATGCCTTCACCGACGGAATAAACGAGAAGGGGCTTTCGGTTGCTACCCTGTGGCTCGGCGCCACTGAATATCCGGATATAACAAATATACCAAAAGAGAAGATCATACAGATCGGCGATGTCGCGCACTGGATCCTGGGGAATTTCGCCACCGTTAGTGAGGTCAAGGAAGGTTTGAAGAACGTGGTCGTGGCCGGCGCGCCGGTCAAAGAGATAAACAATATGCTCCTGCCGCTGCATCTGGCGATCCATGACGCTAATAAAGGAAGCATTGTGGTTGAATTTGTCGGGGGCTCGATGCAGGTCTATGACAATCCTTATCTGGTGACGACCAACGACCCGCCTTTCCCGGGCCAGATCGAGAACCTGAAAAACTATCAGCATATGACTAATCAGCCGGTTAAAGATCCGCTGGTTTCTCAGGATGGTTATTTCTGCGGCATGAACGGGCTACCCGGAGATTCGATACCTGCGCACCGTTTTGTCAGGATCTATACTTTGAACCGGTTTGTGCGGAACTCGAAAACTGACCGGGAAGCTATCAACAACGCTAATCATATCATGAACCGCGTCACGTTGGTAAACGATGAGGCCGTCGGCCGTAGCACCGAATACGGGATCATTCGGGACCATAAAAATCTTATATATTATGTAGTTGATGACGAGAATATGAATTTGCGGGCGGTTGATCTTAAGAAGATCGACTTTAGCGAGAAAGCACCGGGGCAAAAAATGTCCATTGCCGCTGACAACTGGTTCGTCCCGGCTGATAGCGAATTAAAGCCGTATTGAGCTGCCGTTGATAGGGCTGCGAAGAAGGGAATTGCCAAAGGAGGAATTAAAATGAATAGCTGCGCAAGATGCGGAGAGAAATTAGCACATAATTATCTGGTAGCAATGTTTACGATGATAAAAGAAGAAAGAAAAAGATTGATCGTATGTTCAAAATGTAAAGAAATCTTAAATAAAAAGGAAAAATAAAACCCAAAAAACCGGATAGATTAAAATGGAAATTTTTGTGGGTAATTTGTCGTTTGAGTCCACTGAAGGCGATGTAAAAAGGCTCTTTGAAGGTTTCGGGAATGTCGCCTCCGCGGTGATCCTGAAGCGGAAAGAGAAAAAGGCGCCTAAGTCAAGAGGGTTTGGTTTTGTGAATATGCCTGATGAACAGCAGGCGCTGGCTGCGATAGCCGGTATCAACGGCAAGGAATTCATGGGGCGCGCCCTTAGTGTCGAGCCGGCGCGTCCTAAAGCAGAAGCGCAGGCAGAGAGTAAACCGGGAAAAAAGAGAGAGCCGGAGGTTCGAGTACGCCCTTTTGAGCGGCACCTTGCCTTATCGGATGGCAAGTGCGCCCTTTCTGGGCAGCCAAAGCCGGGGACATACAAAGGCGGCAGGCGCTCGCTAAGTTATATGAAACGGCAAGGGCTAGCCGGAGCAGAGCAAGAGACGAATCCGCGGCGCAGAAATCAAGAGAATCCAATGCGTTGGCGCAAAAGAAGAGATCAACCAAGGCCTTGGCAGAAAAGCCCGGGTGAGCATAAACCCTGGGAGAAGGCTAGGGGAGAGGCTCGACCCTGGAAGAAGACCGAAGGGGCTCGACCCTGGAAGAAGACCGAAGGAGGGTTTAAGCCTTGGCGTAAATCTGAGGGCGGTATTAAACCTCGGAAGAAAACCGGAGGATATGTTGGCAAGAGATAATTATTCGTATAAAAAGTATCAGAAAGAATTGGTCAGGAAAAAGAAGGCAGAGGAAAAGAAACAAAGAAAACTGGAGAAAAAGGCGCTGCAGGCCGCGCCTGGTCCCGGGCAGGCCCCCGAGACCCAAGCCGCTTTAGAATAAAGAAACACTTGCAGTTTTTCTAAAAAGTTATATAATCACAACTTAAGGCACCCAAATATATCTAGGCACCCAAATATATTAGATAGATTGGGTTTTATTCGATGGAGTATTGCCCCCAATTTTATCGGATAAATTGGGGTGAGCTTGTGCTCAAGGAGGGAACATGGCATACCAAGGTGGTGGTGGTGGATACGGCGGGCCGCGGGAAATGCACAAGGCGATTTGCGCAGAGTGCAAAAAAGAGTGCGAAGTCCCGTTTAAACCCAGAGACGATCGTCCGATATACTGCAAGGATTGTTATTCAAAGCGTAAGAACGAAGGCCGCTAAAAAAAAGAGATTTTCTTAGCCTCTTGCTTCTACTTCTATGTCCTGGTCTCTCTACATAGTGCAATGCCGGGATAAAACCCTTTATACCGGCATTACTACTAATATCTCCCGCCGTCTCAAGGAACATAATGCCAAAAAAGGAGCTTTCTACACCAAAAACAAGACTCCGGTTAAACTGGTCTATCAGGAGCCCAAGTCCAGCCGATCTTGCGCCCTTAAGCGTGAAGCACAGATCAAGCAGTTCACCCGTAAGCAGAAGCTAGAACTGATCCATCATGAAGAGTAAAGTTTATTTTTTACCCCTAAAGGAATCCGAGAGTATCCCGGCTATCGCCGCCAAAGTAAAAGTCCTGCTTGAAGAAAGCAAGGTTTTGACTTGTATCTCTCGGGCCGATCAGGTAGTGGTGAAGATGCATTTCGGCGAAGAGGGGAATACCGGTTTTGTCCGGCCAGAATATTTGCGGGCGATTTGCGCGGGGATATTACAAAGAGGGGCAGGCGCTGTTCTTTCCGATACCAACACTCTTTATCGCGGCCGGCGCACTAATTCCCGCGACCACCTGGCAATTGCCGCAGAGCATGGCTTTACTAAGAAGGCAACCGGGGTAGAGGTGATTATTCCCGATGACTCTAAAAAAGAAAACACCATAAATATAGAGATCAATCAAAAATTCATTAAAAGCGCAAAGTTAGCGCGCTTATTTTACGCTGCCGATGCTCTCGTCGGGGTGAGTCATTTCAAGGGCCACATGATGACCGGCTTTGGCGGGGCTTTGAAAAATCTAGGCATGGGTTGCGCTACCCGCGAAGGCAAGTTGATGCAACATGCGGAGGTGGCGCCGGTAGTCTATACCCAGAAATGCACCGGCTGCGGCGAATGCGAAAAAGTCTGCCCGACTAAGGCGATTACTATCATCAACAATAAATCCGTGATCGACGGGGCAAAATGCATCGGCTGCGCCAGCTGTATTGCGGCCTGCCCGTTTATGGCCATCGATGTGCCATGGGAGTCAGGGGGAAAGACCATGCAGGAGAAGATGATTGAATATGCCTCTGCGGTACTGCAGAATAAAAAAGGTAAAGTCGCCTTTTTTAATTTTGCGCTGAAAATCACCAAGGAATGCGATTGCCTGGCTAAAGACGACCCCCGCGTTGCCCCGGATATCGGGATATTTGCCTCCAATGACCCGGTAAGTATTGACCAGGCCTGTCTTGACCTGGTAACCGAGGCCTGCGGCAAGGATATCTTTGGCGAGCTACATCCTCACCGTGACAGCAGAAGGCAGCTGGAATATGCCCGGAAGCTCGGCCTGGGCGACCTCGATTACGACCTCATCAGATTAGATTAGGGACTGTCCCCGCAGTTATCGTTTACTTCAAACCTAGGGGGCTGTCCCTATTTTTTGCGTTAGATTTCCCCACTTCCTCCGGCTATTAAGTGAGACCATAAGTTACGGAGCTGTAGGCGACGTAACTTATCCGGTCG
>Ga0265595_1003138_pt1 | contig 10414 bp, 6 predicted proteins | sample saktaG_15_FD_190148 | JGI IMG/M metagenome (GOLD analysis project Ga0265595, IMG submission 190148) | Saline water microbial communities from Sakinaw Lake, British Columbia, Canada - sak_2013_06_06_50m | ecosystem: Environmental > Aquatic > Non-marine Saline and Alkaline > Saline ... | reverse complement strand
TTTGTCCAGTTAGTGGTGATAGGTCTGGCCTAGCCTTGCAGATAGCTCCTGCTTGTTCATATCTTGTACTTATTTCTGCAGCTTTTTTAATGTCATTTTCTGTAAAACCAAGTTTTTCATTCTTTTTAAGATCACCTCGTTCAGCTAGTATTTTAGAAATAAACGCCTTGCTTCTAGGATTAACTGCATTATATTGCGATTTAAGATTATCGGTAGTCCAAGTGCTATATCTTTTTTCTGATTCAGCTCCAGCTTTTAATTCTCTTTCGGCAAAAGCTCGAAAGGGTCTAATCGCTTGTCTTGCTACTGGCGTTTTACCAACCCATGTTTTTTGTAATTTTTCACCAAGCTTTTCTACTGTTGGAGCAGTGGCCATTTGGGCTCTATTGCCTAGCCATTTTACACTTCCTTTGCCCATTTTTTTAGCTAAGTCCATCGTACCTCCAGCAAAAGTAATACTCATGCTTTGAGCAATAACAAGACCACCTGCTAATAGTACAATTAAAAATATATATTGCAAAATTAATTCTTGACTAGAGAAGAAAGTGTTAGTCCATCCTGCATTTTCGCCTAATGTAAAATTACTATTAACTTTTGAAAGAAAACCTCCTTGTCCGTCTTTTCCAGTAATAGTAAGAATGGCTAAATAGAAGAAAAAAGCATAACATGGTGCAAAGAATACCCATTTAATAAAGTTTTTTGTCCATTTTTCCCATAAATGTTTTGTTGCTGGCAAAATTATTGCTAATAATGCAATTGGAACTAAAACTAACAACATCCATATAGCGACTACTCTAATAATTAGAAAAAAAGCTGCAGCACCTATAATAAAGGCAGCAAATAAGACGACGATTATACCACCTATTAATGCTATAAATATATCAGCAGCAGCTAATCCTGCCGTAACCTCTTTATTCTCGAGTGCTTTTGTTATATTCAGTCCATTAGCTACATTTTCAGAAAGGCTTGCTCCTGTACTAGTGAGTGGACTAAGAAAAAAACTAGTTAAAACTTGAGATGAATCAATAATAACTCCACAAAATACTAAACTAAAATTTATTAAAAGTGCTACTATAATTAATTTTGGCAAAAGAGATTTCATTCCATATGTTTCTATTTTTAAAATAGATGCCATAGCGATAACCATAAGAATTAAGACAAAAAACATATTAGCTAAATCACGTGTAATAGTCCATCCTTCTTGAACTACTGGAACATCAATAAAATTTTGTAATCCAAAAGCCCAATCAAGAAGATAACCAGCAATAGATAACAATAGGCCGAAAAAACGAAAAATAACATACATAATAGCATTAAGTATGCTCATTCCTATTTCTGCTGGATTCAACGAAAACGCCGCTACAGTATTTATGTTAAAAATAAAAACGCCAAGAGAACTGACTAATGCAATCAGACAAAAGCTGAAAATAAATTTTTTGTGTTTTGAGAAAAAATTACGCATTTTTATTTTTATTTATCTACAACAAGCAGCACAGCATACACAACAGCATGGATGAACGCACCATGGACCATTTGGAGGAGTACAACCTAAGCTAGCACAATTACATGCTCCACCACCTACTGATATAATAGTTGCACAAGTAGAATCAGGGGTTATGATGATTTCTGATGAACTTTCTGTTCCAGTACAAGTAGGACAATCTGCTTGTTCTTCTTTTATGTTTTCAAATTCTAATTTTAGGTTTGAAGATAAATTTTCAATTCCAGATAAAACACTTTCAATAGATATTATACTTATAGTATTATTTTGTGGATTAGCTTCTTCTGTATTTTGGATGTTATCATTTCGTTCAATAATACTAATAATGGAATCTGCGTCTTCTATTTGCTCATTTGTATCTTTAGAACTAAAACCCCAAATGTTTTTAAATAAACTTATATCTTCGTTTTTGTTTTGTTCAACTACTTTATTATTATTTTCTATTTGCTTATTGTTTATTAATCCAGGTGAGAATATAGCTATCATTAAACAACTAATTAAAACGAAAATTAAAGTAAATTTTTCTTTAGAAAAAAGCATTTTTAAATGATTAATATCAATAAGATGATGGTATTGATGATTGACAGGTGATAACTCTGTCATCAGCATCTGATTTAATAGTTTCTGTATTCTCTAATTCTGCATATAGAGTTCCAATTCCTGGGAATACATTGCTTCCTCTCTCTTCTTCTAAATTTATAGCTAAACTAATTATGGTTACATTTGCGTTCATAGATTCATTAGTAAGTTCTTCTATATTAGTAGAAAGAGCTGTTCCATTAATCAATGTGAGTACTTCTTGTGTATTTGCTATTGCTTCATTTTCAGCTTGATCCATTTCTACTTTTGCTTGATTTAATTGTATATTATTTAATTCTCCATTAACTTCTTCGTAAACCAATAACCAGGCATCAACTTTATTAATATATTCTTGAACTGAAACAATAGTTGTATTAATTTTATTAATTATACTAATAGTTTTAGGAATATTAATCGTTTCCATCTGAATTATTTTTTGGTTATTAGTAGGAACTATATTGTCATTAATATCAATAATTTTAGCATTAGCCCAATCAACATAACTACTATAATTGGCAATACTACAGATGCTAATAACATTATTTAAATTAGGAATAGCACCTAGATATGCAGGTGAAATTAATTTTAAAACAGCCAAGTTGGTTTTTTGTTCTTCTAATAACCCTTTTTCTGCATTTTTTTTGTTTAAATCAAGTTGTGCTATTAGTGCTGTAGCACTATCTTTATTAATTATAACTGATTCAGGATTAGTTATATCTGGAATATTAGATGAGGCGCCTGTGTCTCCATATCCTGGTGAAGATTGAGGATCTCCAGTAATAAGACCCATCCCTTCTGTTATTAATCTATTGATTAAGGAATTGATAATTGCTTGAACATAAATTTGAAATGGACCTGCTTTGGCAGTAGCTGCGCTAATTTGAGCATTAATTTGATCAAAGTAGTTGGTCGCTGTTTTGTTCGCTGTTGCGCTAATAACTGAACCTGGAGTTCTAGTTTTACAATTAACATTACAAGGACGAATTACTCCTGGGGTTTTTCCTTGTGCATTTAATTTACAAGCATCTGGCAATATTGCTGTTCCTCTAACATTTTTTTGAGTAGCAATAATTGCACCTGATGCATCGCGCCATGTGCAATCTTTAGGACTTAAAAACCCTTCCCCCATTTGAGCATCTGTTTCATTCTCTTTTTGAGCCTCGGAAGCAACTTTATTCATTTCGTTTTGAGCTAATAAAAGAGCACCATAAAAATTATTTTGTGGTTTAGTAAGTTCAATCCATCCTTTCCATCCACCTTTAGAAAAATCATTATAGAAGTCGTCAATATTATCAACAATATCAGAGAGAGAACATTTAACTTGATCTTCAAAGATCGGTACATCTAAAAGAGCTATTCTGATGTCTATATCAAAATTTTCACAGAGCCAGCCCATTCCTAAATACTGATCAATAAAATTACCAGTTGCATTATCAACTGCATCTTTAAGATAATCACCTAGTCCTTCTGATATAAATCTTGGTTCTTGTCCATTTTCAATCCAATTTGTAATGTCATTGGTCAATTGAGCTAAAATTTGATGTAATAGGATATTTAGAAAAACACCCATAGACCATTCAACTAATTTTTGAGAATTATCCCAAGCTACTTCGCCGGCAGTTATCATTGCTTCAGTTAACCCTCCTTTTTGATACGCCTGATCAACTGCTTGCCAAAGTTTATCTTGGCCACTTTGTTTTTCAGTAGGTGCACTTGCTGAAACGAAAACTGGACATTGTGCATTAACTTTTTTAGGTAAAAACAAAACAGGACTGATTATTAATAGAATAACAGCAATAATTAATATAGAGGAGATTGATTTTTGAGAAATATTATTTTGGAGAATTATCATTGATTTTCTAATAAGAATGACATTTCTTTTAATAAATTAACAAAAGATTCATTAACCTGTTCAAATTTTTCTAAGATAATCATTCCCTTTAAGGGATCGTTGTTGAAATTTGGTAGATTTTTATATATTTTTGAAAAGTTCCAAAACATTTTTAATGCACTTACATGAAAATCAAGCCAATTTAACGGTGGGTTAATGCTTTTTATAACTTCGTATGATTGCATATAGGAATCAGCAAGGCAAATTACTTGATTAAAATTATTTGTACTAATTGCTTCTTCAATGATTTCATTATCATTTTTAAAATTATTTATATCCTGGCAGGATTCTAATGGACCCATTTTATCTCTCATTTGTTTAAGATAGTTTTTAACTGTTGCAGAACTATTATCTAAAACTTCTATTTTTGTTTTATCAAAATCAGGTATAAATTCAGCTATAAAACTAGTTGATGCTTTTTGAATAGCTTCAGCAACTTTGTCATCTATTGCCCCTTCTACTGATTGTCCTAATATGTCGGCGTTTTGGGATAATGTTGGCAAATCAAATTTTACTTGATTGCCCATAATATATCCTAGTAATTGAGTTAAATTGCCTGGTTCAGGTCTTATTAATTGAGAGTTAGCTGAATCTGTATTTAATCTATCATTAGGTGCAGGTTTAGTTGGATCATAACCAGATATTACTTCTTCGCCATCTAAATATCCATCGCCATCAGTATCAGAATTTTCTGGATCAGTTCCATGAAGATTCTCTTCCCAGCCAGTTAATCCATCATAATCCAAATCATCAATTATTTCTTGGTCTTTTAGATTTTTAGTTATTTGTTCAATAATATTAGCTTTGGTAATTCTACTTTGTAAAATTAAATAACCGCTGATAATTATGCCAGCTGACAATATCAAAATTACCACAATAACGCTTATTCTTTTGGAGGATTTTTGTGGATTCATTTTTATAGTTTAATATAGATATTATACAATATTTTTACTTATTCCCCAAGCAATCTTTTCCACAGATTCATATTTTTTTAATAAGCTTGACATTTCTATATAAATGGAGTATAATTTATTATAAAGTAACTTAAAAATTGAATAAAAAAATAGAATATTGGAGGTGCATAAATGAAAAGACTAGAACGTATTTTAATGATTTTATTGGTCTTGCTATTCTTTGGTTGCGGTGACGTTTGTCATATTGGGACCGGAACCAAGCCCTTAGATTGGGCACAAGAAGAAGGGCAAGAATCATATAAGTATATTCTTGTCCAAAATCAATCGCCCTTCTTTATCAAAATTGCTCTTGGAAATGAATTTTTTGTTCTAGATCCAGGAGCAGAAGTAATTTTAAAAAGAACCCGTCCTTTGGGTTCTGTGGGTGTAAGTTTTGGAAATTTTTCTTTCATGGCCTATGCTTATCGAGAGTATAAGAATAATAATCTCGATTGGTTTGTGGGTCAAAGAGAGGAAATTGTAAATTTGGATGGCCGTGTTAGGGCCTATGATGGCCGATTCTTTGCCGACAGAGTACAGTTTAAATCTTCTGGTTGGCAAAGTACGGAATGGGGACATCCAAGTAAATGGAGTGGTTCATTCCTTGGAATAATTCCATGGAATATAAAAGTTAAACATGGGAGATAAGACTTTTCCAATCTTCTATGTTCAATTCTTGAGCTCTGGCTTGATGTGGTAAACCACATTGGATCAGAGCTCTTTTTGTTTGTTCTCGTGGAATATTTATATTTTGAAGATTATTAGCAAGTTGTTTTCGTGGTGAGGAAAATCCAACTTTAACTATTTGAAAAAATCTTTTTACGTCTATATTTTCTGGTTTTCTAATATCACTTATTTTAATAATAGCTGAATCAACTTTTGGTAAAGGCCAAAAACAATTTTTAGAGATATATGAAATTATTTTTGGATTTGCATAGAATTGGACTGAAACAGACAAGAGATTCATTCTTGGAGGTTTAATACATATTCTTTGTGCAACTTCTTTTTGGACTAGGAGAAGCATTTCTTGTGGTGGATTGTCTGATTCTAAAAACATTTTGATTAAATGTGAAGTAAGATAATATGGTATATTAGCAACAATTTTATAATTATTTAAATTTAATTTACATTTTAAAATGTCTTCATTAACAATCTCTATATTCTCATAATCTTTTAATATTTCTTTTAAAATTTCAGCTAATTTTTTATCTTTTTCAATTGTAATAACCTTTTTAGCTAGTTCAGCTAATTCTTTTGTTAGTGTTCCTAATCCAGATCCTATTTCTAAAATAGTATCATCTTTAGAAATGTCAGCATTTTTAATAATCTTTTGTAGAATATTTTTATCAATTAAAAAATTCTGCCCTAATCGTTTATTGGGTTCAATGTCGTGTTTTTTGAGTAATTTTGTAAGGTTAGTAATATTCACGATATTCAATTAAATGTTCTGGTATATCACCTAAGAAACGAGATGGTGGGTTGACCATGGTTTGACCCCAAAGTTTTCGTTGACGAGTAAATGTTAAATAAGCTTTTTCTTTGGCTCGTGTAATCCCAACATAACAAAGTCGGCGCTCTTCTTCCATTTGTTCTGGGTTGAAAGAGCTTCTAGAGTGCGGGAATATTCCTTCTTCACATCCTACTATAAAGACAACTGGAAATTCTAATCCCTTTGCACAATGCATAGTCATTAAATTAACTAGATTTTTTTTATTTTCTATTTCATCAGGACTGCTTAATAAAGAGATTTCTTCTAAAAATCTTTCTAATCCTATTTGAGGTTTTAGTTTATTATACTTATTAGCTACTGTAAAAAGTTCTTTAATATTTTCCCATTTATACTCCCCTTGTTCACTTCCATCTCTAATATATTTTTCATAATCAATTTTTCTAATAACAAAATTAATTAAATCAGTTAATGTTTTTTTCTTATTAACTTCACGAAAGTTATCAATTAAATTATAGAAAGAATTTAGATGTGTGGGACATTCTTTTAATAGAGAAATTTCTTGAATGTTTTTAGCTAATTTAGGAAGACGTCGTGGCGGGGTATTGATAATTCTCTGTAAACTAACTAAATCATCTGGATTAATGATTAATTTTAAATAAGCAAGAATATCTTTAATCTCTTTGCGGTCATAGAATCTGACTGTTCCAATAACTTTATATGGAAAATTTGCTTTAAGAAATGCTTCTTCTATTGCTCTGGATTGTGCATTGGCTCTATAAAGCACTGTAAAATCATTTAAATTATATCCTTGACGAGTTAATTCTCTAATTTCTTCGATTATAAAGTTGCCTTCTGTATCTTGATTGCCTGTTTCAATTATGTTAATTAAAGATCCAGCAGAATTGTTAGTCCAAAGAGTCTTATTTTTCCGTTGAACGTTTTTAGTAATAATATTATGACTGGCTTCTATAATATTTTGAGTAGAACGATAATTTTGTTCTAATAGAATTACTTTTGTTTTAGGATAATCTTTTTCAAAATTAAGTATATTTCTAAAGTCAGCCCCACGCCAGCTGTAAATTGAGTTGTGAACGACGAATCTATCTGCTATGTAATTATGAACATTTTTTATATCTAAATCATAAACATCGCCTTTGTATTGTATCCTTTCTACTTTTGTTATTTCGTCTTCAATGATTTTTCCATTTTTTTCTATAGGAATGATCATAGTTGGATGAGCTTGGCCAGCTGGTTGAAATAGGTATCTTTTATTTTCAGTGAGAAGAGCTGTTTTGAGAACGTCTAATCGATTGTCGGCTTTTTTGATTTCTTTAGCTATCTTTTCTATTTCTCCATAATCAACGCGGGCGATTTCTGTGACCCAATCTTTGGATTTCCCTTTTCTAACAGAAAATCCTAATTTTTCTATTATTTTTTTAAGTTTTAAATCACTAGTGTTTATACTCACCCTACTTAATCCCCATGGACTAGTAATTGTTTTTCTATTGTCACTAAACATAGTGACTCTCATCTTTATTCTTTTCGATTCGTTTTTTTTACTAACACCCTGAGGAGAAAAATGAGGATAATCCCTATTAAAATAGAGGTCATCCATTAGTTCGTTAGCTCTTTCTTCTGTATCTATGTTTTCATAGAGCTTATCAATTAGTTCTTGAGTAAATTTCATTTTTCGGCCATCAGTAAAGAAGACAATAGTTGGGATTCCATATTGAAAAGAATAGTACGACTCCCAATAAACGGCTTCATTCCTAGAATGACAAACTTTCAAAATCCAAACCTTGTCCGCTCTCTCTTGATTAGTTCTAACTCGTAGTCCTATCTGTTCGGTGCCTCTTAATTCTTTACGTTTTCCTTTTGCTACTCCTATTCGGTATCCTTTGTCTTTTCTGAACATTAGGTAAGTATAATGAATATTTGAATTTAGCGAGAGACGAAGAAAAATAATATGATTAGGAGTAAGGGTTAGGGTATTTTTATTTTTTGTATGTATTTTGATTAAATGTCCATTGTATTTGTTTTTGTTAATTCTAGTGATCTGTGCCTTGCAAACATCACCTCTTCCGCTTGCTGCAATAATTTGATCACCTATCGCAAGTTGATCAATGCTCTTTGTTCCTTTTGGTGTATTGATTTTAGTTTTGCCAGGTAAACATTGATCAGGGTCTGCTATAAGCCAGATGTTTTGATTTTTTTTAGCTAGAAGATTGATTAAAACATATTGGCTTAAATTAGTATCATGTGCTTCATCGATTAATATATATGGCCATTGATTTTGGTATTTTTCTAGAATATCTGGATTTTTTTCGAAAAGTTGAACTGTTAGCATAATTAAATCATCAAAGTCTAATGCATTAGCTTTTTTAAGAGACTCCTGATAAGCTTGATAAATTTTAGAAACAGTTTTAGGGAAATATTCTTTTGCTTGTTCTTGGTACGTTTGTGAATCAATCATTTCATCTTTGGCTTGTGAAATGGTTTTTTGAACAATTTCTGGTTTAAATTGTTCAGAATTAATTTGAAGATTTTTAAATGTTTGCTTAATTAAAGAAAGTTGATCATTGCCATCGTAAATAACAAAGTTCTTTTTATAACCGAGTTTATCTATGTGATGACGAAGAATTTGTAGACAAACAGAATGAAATGTTCCAATCAATGGAATAGGGACAGTCCCCATTATCGGGGACTGTCCCTGATCCTGAATTTTAAGCAATTGATTAACTCTTTCTTTCATCTCTTCTGCTGCCTTATTGGTAAAGGTAACTGCTAAAATGTTATTAGGAAGAATGTTTTGGCTAATTAAATGAGCAATTCTATGAGTTAAGCAGCGTGTTTTTCCGCTTCCAGGACCAGCAATAACTAAAACAGGTCCCCTCATAATGGTGACCGCTTCTTTTTGTTTTTGATTAAGAGATGAAAGTATATTTATCATTCTGTTTCTCTCCAATTACTCACGCTCCACCCTCCTCCTGGACCGCTACTAAAATTAACATTTTCTAATCCAATATCATAGCTAATTATTGCATTGTTGTCCATGGCTAACTTATATCCAGTTGCTTCACGTATATTCATATTATTATGTAAATATATAACTCCGTGTGATGCATAAAAAATAGCTCCTTCGGCATTATTGTATAAATCAATAGCTGGATTGTTTAAATCTATTGAGTTATTAGTAGAAAGTAACATTAAAAAACTGCCTTGTTTTCCTGATCCTTGAGTACTAGCATTATTCTTTATTTTAATTTTTCCATCACTAATGATAATTCCGCTTAATAAATCGAAACTACTGTCTAATTGAAGCTTCGCTTTATTATCAAGAATAATATCTCCTTGCACATAAACAAGTCCAGTGATATTTAAAAGAGCGCTAATGCTAATATTCAAATTGCCAGTTATTTTTATTGGTCCAAGCGATTCCGATCCGCTAATTGTATAATCTCCAGAAATAGTTCCTCCAGCAGTTGCTTCGTCTTTCCATTCATTTATTTGTTCTTCAGAAATTGGCATTTCTTCTGGTTCTATCTCGTTGTCTAAAATCTCTATGTTGTCATAATCACAATTTTGAATAGTTCCTCCAGAAACAGAATAAAGTGTTCCTTCAATATCAGCATTGTTGCAAGAGTAAGCATAAGCGTTTCCTCCTACAGATATATCTTCAATTGTATTTCCGTTACTTGCTACGGTAACTGTATCGGTTATTTCTCCGTTTCCGCTAATACTGCCATTAGAAAACACGTTTCCTTCAATTTTGCTGTTGTTTCCCATAAGAACTCCGCCTTCTCCAACCTGAGCTCCATAAAAAAAGTCTACTTTATCACTAGTAATACTATAAGTAACAGCTAATTTTCTGATTCTATTGTCACTATTGCCTTGAGATGTGATTGTTCGTGATCCGCCAATTGAATCTGATATTTCTATAGTAGCTGAGCTGTCGTCAGATGTTAATATAATAGAACTTGGAATTTGCATTCCATTTTTAAGACGTAATAAAGCATCTTCAATTCCTGCTTCTGATATAT
>Ga0265595_1003135_pt1 | contig 10418 bp, 8 predicted proteins | sample saktaG_15_FD_190148 | JGI IMG/M metagenome (GOLD analysis project Ga0265595, IMG submission 190148) | Saline water microbial communities from Sakinaw Lake, British Columbia, Canada - sak_2013_06_06_50m | ecosystem: Environmental > Aquatic > Non-marine Saline and Alkaline > Saline ... | reverse complement strand
TGCTGGACGAGGGGAGGAGTTGAATTGTTTTGGCCGTTGAAGTATAAGGTTAAGGGATTTGTAAAAAGTGGCGGGGTTGTCGAGGATGTGATTTTTGTTTTGGTGATGTTGGGGGATATTGGATTGGTTATTTTGTATTATATAAATGCTTATTAAGGGAACGAGATTTTTGTTGAGATGGCTGATGAAAAGTGTGATTATGTGATTATAGATAGAGAGGAGGGTGGTAATTGTTTTTTTGATTGTGTATATTATGGAGTTTGTGATTCTGATGATTATAATAAGTGTGAAACTTATTTGGCGGTTAAGGAGTGGGAGAAGAAAGAGCGTGGGTTGTCGGAGGTGGTAGATGGTTAAGAAAGTTGATGAGGAAGAAATTAAGGACGCTGTTTCTGGGGAGGAGGAAGTGAAAGAGAAAAAGAAAAAAGGAGATGCGCCGAAGTTGATTGATTTGCCTGGCGTTGGACCGGGTGCGGTTGCGAAGTTGGAGGCGGCGGGGATTTATGATTTGATGGGGTTGGCGGTTTTGACTCCGGCGGGTTTGTCTGAGTTGGCTGGGATGAGTGAGGCGGTTGCGAGGAAGGCGATTCAGGCGTCGAGGAAAATGATGGATTTGGGTTTTTCTGACGGGTTGGCGCACGAGGAGAAAAGGAAAGAGTTGTTTCATATTACGACGGGCTCGAAGAATTTAGATGGGCTTCTTGGTGGGAAGGGGATTGAGACGAAAGCGATTACTGAGGCGTTCGGGGCTTTTGGTTCGGGGAAGACACAACTTGCTTTGTCGTTGGCGGTTAGCGTTCAGTTGCCGGTTGAGAAAGGTGGGGCGAATGGGAAGGCGGTTTATATTGATACCGAGGGGACATTTCGTCCGGAGAGGGTTAGGCAGTTTGCCGAGGGGATTGGCGCTAATGCGGACAAGGTTTTGAAAAATATTTTGGTTGCGAGGGCGTTTAATTCTGACCATCAGATGTTGTTGTTGGAGAAAGTTGCTGAGATGATTAAGGATGGTGAGCCGATTCGTTTGGTGATTATTGATTCGTTGACGGCGCATTTTCGGGCGGAGTATTCTGGGCGAGGGCAGTTGGCTGATAGGCAGCAGAGGTTGAATAGGTATCTTCATGATTTGATGAAAGTTGCTGAGCAAAATAATTTGGCGGTTTATGTTACTAATCAAGTGATGTCTGACCCGGCGCAACTTTTTGGGGACCCGACGAAGGCGATTGGCGGGAATATCGTCGGGCACGCTTGTTTAACAGGGGAGAGTATTATTCAATTGGGAGATGGTAGTTTTAGAGACATTAAAGATGTTAATGGTGATAGGGTTGTTTGTGGTGGGTTTAGGGATTTGAGATTTGGTAATTCTTTGTCAGGGGTTAGGTCGATTAATAATCAGGTTGATAAAATTTATGAAATTGTAACTACAAATAGAATTAAGAGTTCTGGGCTTCATAGGTTTTTTTGTGTGGAGAATTTTGGTGTGATTGAGAGAGAGGCAAAAAATTTGTTAGTTGGGGATTTTGTTGCTATGGCTGGTAAAATAGATATTGGAGGGGTTGATGTGGAATTGCCTTGTTTTGATGTTAAAAGAGTGGGGCAGGTTTTGGATTCTGATGGTGTTAGGAAGGCGTTGTTTGAAAGTGGGATTAGTAGAGAGGAAATTTGTTCTCAGATTGGGATTACTCAAAGACAGTTTCGAAGAGTTTTGAATGAGGGGGCTTTGACTAATATAAATGTTATTAATGGGTTGAATAATGGGCTTGGTCTTGAATTACAATGTGTTCCGGTTGTAACTTGTAAACATAATGGATTGATTATTCCGACGGTGATGAGTGTTTCGTTTTCTCAGATATTAGGATATTTTATGGGTGATGGAAATTTTGAGGAGCGTGGTGTGAGGTTTAGAGATGCCCGACGGGAAGTGTTGGAGTGTTATAATAATTTGTTTGTTGAGGTGTTTGGTCGTGGTGGTAGGATTTCCAAAGTGAAAAATAAAAATTGTTTTAGTTTGGATATTAATTCTAAAGAGATTAGGGATTTTATGAGTCAGATTTTAGGAGATGTCTATAATTATGTTGGACGAAGTTCTATGGAAGTTGTTGGTGGATTTATTCGGGGATTTGTTGATGCTGAGGGGCATATCGATAAAGGAAGAAGTAGGATTAATATTTCGCAAAAGGACAAAAGGGTTTTGGAGTATTTGCAGTTGTTTTTGCTTAGGTTTGGAATAAGGAGTTCGTTTTCTATTGATGTTGGAGCGAAAAAGATGAGCTATCTTTTGATTGATGGTAGGGATGTCGAGGGGTATTTGAATATTGGATTTAGTGCTTTGGATAAACAAGAGAGGTTGAAAGAATGTGTTTTTAATATTAGGGCGACTTATCAGAAGGAGATGATGCCTGTTTCTCGTGGGGATTTGTGGGAGTTAGTTAAGGATGTAGGATTGAAGCCGTCTTTATTTTTGAAGTCCCGAGGAAATGAGTATAAGTGGGTTAGTAGGGTAGAGTTGAAGAGGGTGTTTGGTGCTTTAATGAATGTTTCTGTGGTTGATAGGCAGATAAAGAGAAAGATGGATTTTATTGCTAATTTGTTGAATGGGGATTTTAGGTTTGAGAAGATTAGGAAGATTAGCGTCGAGAAAAATAAGGACGAATTGTTTTATGATTTTTCGGTTCCGGATGGCGAGAATTATGTTGCTAATGGGTATGTAGTTCATAATTGCACTTATAGGATTTATCTTCGACGGGGGAAAAAGGATTCGAGGATTGCGAAGTTGATTGATAGCCCGGATTTGCCGGATAATGCAACGGCGTTTATGATTGAGTCGGATGGATTGAAGGATGTAGAGGTTTAATTTTAATTTCTATGGATAAATTTTTGGTAAAAATTTTCTTATGTGCGAAAGCACACTGCGAATTTCTCTCGTATAAATTAAAATTTGGAAGTTTTGTCTGTTAGATAATTTTAATAATGCGTTTGGGGTTTGATTTTTGGCTCTCGTAGTTTAATGGATAAAACATGGTTGCGGTGAGCAAAACACTTTGAGAACAATAGGCGAATAGTTTAGCTGGATAGAATGCAAGCTTGCGGAGCTTGTGACCGGGGTTCAAATCCCCGTTCGCCTGTTCGAAATATATTTTGTGAAAGGTGTAATCGGGGTTCAATTCTTCGCGAGAGGTTTTGGGAAAAGTTTAAATAGTAAAGTGTTTTATTTTTTTAGAAAATGGGTGTGATATCGTCGAGGATTTTTTTATTTTATTTGGTTTTAATCGTTGGTATCTCGTTTGGTTTTGGTTTTGTTTCTGCGGTTTGGGTTGATTGTTATAATTTGGGTCCTTATACTGGAGGAAGTGCGCAGGCGTGTAGTTCTGCGGGGTGTATTGTGACTTCTTCTTCGGGGAGTATATCTAATCCTTCGGTTTACGGAGGGGGTTATTCTGGGAGTGTTGTTTTGGATTCTTGGTGTGGTACTGATATGCCTTATTGCTGTTTGCAAAAAGAATGCTGGCAATGGGACGCGACTGATGAGTCAACTTGTGTGGCGAATGATGGGACTTTGAATTGTACATGGAATGGTTATTCGATGACGAATTATCTTCCTAATGGAACTGCTTATACGATTAATGGGACTTGTATGATGGATTGGGGTAGTATGGGGGATGATAATTTTGGTGGTCCGATTAGTGGTTGTTGGAGCAATGATGGAAATAAGCAACAGTGTTTGAGTAAAGATAATTCTGCTACTTGTGAGTGGAAGGCGAATGGTCAAAATCAAAATCCGTGGTGTTGGATAAAGACGCTTGGGGATGCTCAGAATTAAAATTCTCTTGCGACTACGACGGATATTGGATGTTGTGACCAGAAGGGTTGCTGGAGTTATGATGGGAATGAAACTCTTTGCGTGAATAATACTGCTTTTTCTGGAGCTTGTACTTGGGCGAGTAAGGCAAGTGACCCATGGTGTCCTAATTCTGTTGGGTGTTGTTATACGAAGTCATGTAATGAAGCGGGGAGTAATGGAACTTTGTGCAATACATTGAAAACGCAAATGATGATGCCTTGTACTAATGTGAGCGGGACTTGTAGTGATATGGCGGGGGGAGGTTTTATGTTTTTTAATGATACAGATTCGTGTCTTAATGTGGGTGGGTGGTATAATTCTACTGGTGATTGTGTAATGCCGTCGGGTGCGGGTTTTGGAACTGGTGGCGGGGGATTTATGTTTGGTGGTGATGCTCATTGTTGGTTTGCGGATAATCAGCCGTTGGTTTGCGGGAATATAACTGGATGTGCTTATTGTGTTGCGGGCGGTGGCGTCAATGGGATAACAAATAATAGCGCGAGTAATATTTGTTATACTAAAAATGCAGGATATTGCGAGGGGCATAATGTTCAAGATGTTGATGTTTATGCTAATGCCAATAATTCTGCTAATTTGGCTTGTGCTGATATCAATGTGAAATCTGCTTGTAATTATGGTCCGTTGCCTAATTGTGTTTGGAATTCGTCGGTGAATTTGACTGGCGCGTTTTGTGCGGCGGGAAAAAATTCTGTAGTTAAGAGTGCGCCGCCGGTTGGTTTTTGTGAGCATCCTGATTCAAAGAATAATTATACTTTGTGTATGAAATTAATTCAGGAGTATATGATGCCTTGTATTTGGGATAATAGTTCTGTGGTTGTGAAGAATTGCACATTTAATTCTGGGGCAGTGTTTGGTTCTGGAGGAGATAGTGATTTTGGTGCGGTTGGGAGTGAGACGGCTTGCACAGCGTCGGGTGGGACTTGGCAGACCGAATATTATATTGATGGTTCTATTTTGAAACAGGATTCGTGGTGTGAGATGACTGGGTTTTTTAATGTAGATGATGGGGGGCAGGAAGCAAATAAGGCGAGTTGTGATAGTTCTTGTTGGGCTTGTGAGTTTAAGTATAATGGAAGCGCGTGGGACAATGTTTCTGTGGCTGAGGCAGCCTGTGTTAGTTCGGCGTTGGGGTATTGCCAATGGACAAATGGGAGTTCTGCGTTTAATGGTTTGGGTTGGTGTGATTATCCTCAAGAAATGGAATATTCGGGTTCGTCTGATTGTAATGTGAAATGTCAAGATTGCGATTTTATGAATAATCCTTATAGTGCTTGTGTTGGCAGTGTCGCTAATAGTGGGGTTGGGTGTCAGTGGGTAAATAATACGGGTGCTGGTGCTGGTTCTGGTTATTGTGTTGATAAGACAAAGAAAGTTTGCAATAAGGATTGTTTTTCTTGTTTTGATGTGACTGCTTGTCAAAGTAGTGCGATTAATTGTTCGTGGGATAGTGCGGACGGCCTGTGTGGTCCTAGTGGGTATACGGGAGAGATTTGTTTTAATGGGAAGGATGATGATGCGGATGGAATGATAGATTGTAGCGATCCTGATTGTGGATTTGATAATTTTTGTGGGGGTTCGGCGTTTGGCGGAGATTGTTTTGCTCAGGCGACACAGGGGGATTGTAATTCTACTGTTGCGTTTGGAGAGTTGAACTGTTCTTGGATAACTGATAATTGGAATACTGCAGGATGGTGTGATATGCCTGGGGCTAATTGTTGGAAGTATGATAGTAATTTGACTGCGTGTGGTAATATTCCGGGATGTACTAATGATACTGGTTCGAGTTTTAGTGGCGGGATGTGTGATATAAATAAGACGACGATGGATAGTGCTAATTGTTGGCAGTATGGGGCTAATGAGAGTTTTTGTAATGCTGGGAGCGTTAATTGTCAATGGAAGAATGATAGTTGGTGTGCGAATAATCCTTCTGATAGTTGGTGTGCTCAGCAATTAGCTTTGAATATAACTCCTGGTTGGTGTGATTTTAAGCCGTTTTCTATTTGTATGGATTTGAATGAGACAGGGTGTGGTTTAAGTAGTAATTGTACATGGAAGATTGATAATTATTCTATGCAGGGAGGTTGGTGTGATGTTGCGTGTTTTGAAATGGATTTGAACGAGAGCGCTTGCGGAGGGACTGGTTTGGGGAATATTTGTGAGTGGAGAAATATGAGTAATACTTGTCAGCCGTCGACATTTATAATGATGGGAACTGGTGATGGGGGGAAGAAGGGGTGTTGGCAGTATAATGGGAATGAGACGGGATGTGCTTTGAATAGTTTTACTTGCCAATACAATAATGATACATATGCTAATAATAATTTGTCAGCGACGGAGCCGAGTGGTTGGTGTATGGATAAGGCGGAGTTTCAACATTTTGGGACGGTGCAGGGTGATAATATCGAATTAGCGATGGATTCTGGGAATAGTATGGGTCCGTCTGGTCCGAGTGCAGAAGCAGGGGTTAGTGGAGAGGTTGATATAATGGGAATGGGAATGAGGGTTACGCCTGATGGGTTTAATTTTGGTGCGGGTATTTTTAATATTAGTAATTCTATTTTATGTAATGGTTATAATGTTTTAGCGAAGATGCAGTCGAATGGGACGGTAAGTTCTGGGGTTACCGGGAAGGGAAATGCTTCGAGTAAGTTTTATTGGTATTTAGACACGGATGGGAATAATACTGGTGCTTGTAATGCAGTTGGTGATGCGAATTATGCGGGTTATGATTTTATGATTAGTTATGTGGCGAGGAATACGACGACGGGTATTGTTGAGACGAAGCAGTTGATGAGATGTAGTAGTGGGAATTGGACGGCGACGAATGCTCTGGTAACTACGAGCAAGAAGATGGGCTGTGGAGAGATTGGTGGAGTTATGATTGGAGTGGCTCGTCAAGATTTGGAGTCCTTTCCGGAGTATGATAAAACATCGACGATGAAAATTTATATGGTGAGTGCAAATGTGAGCAGGACGAGGACTAATCCTTCGGATTATGTTGGACCGGGGTATTATACTCCAGGGACGGTTGATTTTGGGTTTGTGGATTGTTCTAATCCAAGTACGAAGGACCCGAAGTGTAAGAATATGCAGAAGTTTGGGTTTAATGTTTTTGAAGAGTGCATGAATGGGATTGATGATAATGAGGATGGGTTGGCTGATTGTGCGGACCCTAATTGTGTGTTTACTCCTAAGTGTGCGACTGGAAATGCATTCGCGTTTGGTGTTGATGTTTTAGATAAGGTTTCTCCGACGGTGATGTCTAGCAAAGTGGACAAGTTGGGAGATGGGGCGTTTATGAGAATTGATACTAATGAACCATCAAATATGAGTGTGCTGTTTTATTTGACTGATTCGACTTGTAAGATTTTGAATAAGACCATTAGTGATATAGGGATTGAGGCGTATCAGCAATATGCGAATTTTAAACCGTTTCATTCTATTGATTTAATTGATGAGAGTTATAGTTTGGGATATGCGTTGAGCAATGGGACGACTTATTATTATAAAATTAAGACCTGCGACCCGTCTGGTAATTGTGGGACATCCGCTTGCGCTAATTTTACGACGAAGAAGAGTCTTGTTGCTAAGTCGTTTATTTTCAAGCTTGATTTGCCAGATGGTTATACCGTCGATATTCCTGCATTGAATAAAACTAATTATAATTTTACTGAGACATTTACGATTAATGGGGTGCCTACTGAATTTGATGTTGGGATTAAGACCAATACTTCGGTTACGAAAAAAATGAATATGACGGTGCATAGTAGTTGTGAGAATGGTTTGAGTATCGGATTTTATGGGATTAATATTTATGAGCCGGTGAAGATTGATATGAGCAAGGCATTTGTTTGTAATGCGACGGCGGATATGATGGGAATGAATTCGAGTTTAAAGAAATGGGATAAGTTGATTGATGAAATGCATCTTGGGGGTGCTTCTGATTATATTCAAATGAATATGCCGGTTGCTTATAGTTCTTCGAATACATTTAATTTTGTCGACGATAATGGGGCAAATGCGAAAGATGTTGATGATTATGTAAATTGTTCTTCGGGTGGAGCGAGTTCTACGGCTTGCAAGATTCCGGTGTCATTGGGGCTTTAGGATGGGAATGAGAAGTATTTTCGTTTTTTTATTGGTTGGATTTTTAATGATTGGTTTGGTTGCGGGGGCTGGATATTCTATTAGTGTTCCTGCGGCAACGGTGCCTGCTGCTACGACTGATTCTTCGGGCGGCGGAGGCGGCGGAGGCGGAGGCGTGATTGTTAATGCGACTGCTAATGAAACGAGTGTTGGCAATGGTGCTGTTGTTGGTGATTCGACATCGGGCAATGGTTCTGTTTCTGAAGGAGTGGAAAAGATTGCAGAATTTGTCGAGGGATTTGAATGGAAAATTATTTTAGTTGTTCTTGGTGTTTTAGTTGTTCTTGGTGGAATTACTTGGTATTTTTTGAAGAGTGGGAGAAAGAGTTCTGTTAGGGTTAGAATGAAGAGGAGATGATTGTTTTGTAAGAATGCCGATGTTTTTTATCAACCTTTTTGAGTTGGTGATATTCTTATAAATTTATTTTAAGCGTCGCTGTCATGCTTTGTGCAGTTCTTTGATTAAATTTTAATTTGTTGGAAGCGGGTTGATTCGGAAGTTATTTAATTTGGAGATTATTTATTTTTTTATGGAGTCAAATAAAAGTAGTTCGGAGTTTTTTTTCTATGAGGCGGCGTTAGTGAAAAAGACAGAGCCGTTTAGGAATTGCACGAATATTGTCGTCGGTAAAGGGAATTTGAATGCGGATATTTTATTTGTTGGTGAGGCGCCGGGGCGAAACGAGGATGAGCAGGGAGTTCCTTTTTGTGGGGCGGCTGGGAAGAATTTGGATAAGTTGTTGGCGAATGTTGGGTTAAGTTTAGACGATGTTTATGTTGCGAATATTTTGAAGTGTCGTCCGCCGGAAAATCGCGACCCGTTGCCTGATGAAATTAGAGCGCATACGCCGTGGTTATTGAAGCAGATTCGGGAGATGAAGCCGAAGGTTATTTGTTCGCTTGGGAATTATGCGACGAAGTTTTTTTTGGCTGGCGGGAATGTTGACAGGATGGGGGAGCAGAATGGGATTACACAAGTTCACGGGAAGATTCGTGATGTTGAGATTGAAGATTTGAAGTTTAAGCTGATTCCGTTGTTTCATCCGGCGGCGATTATTTATAAGAGAGCATTGATTGATGATTGGGAGAAAGATATGGAGATTGTTAAAAATGAAATTTTTAACAATCGGGGATTAGGTATTGGGGATTAGGTATTAGAATTATTTTTTAAATGGAATTGAGCGTGGCGGTGCGTTTTTGATTTTGATAAATTTGTAACTTGCTGGTTTTGTTTCTTCGTCGCAGATTGGGCATTTTTCTTTTAGGGTGTATTTATTACAGGATGGGCATTTTTTTAGATTCATTTTTCTTCGGAGGCAAAAAATTCGCAGTTGTTTTGTTTTGCGCGTTTTTCCAATTCTTCTATAATTTCTGTCATTTGTTTTTTACCTTTTTTGAAATCGCCGATTTTTAGTTTTAATTTAAAGTTTCCGGCAGAGATGTAGGTGATTGATATATTTTTGTTATTTAGGTCGAAGATTTTTTTTATTTTTTTTATTCCGTCTTCTTCTAAACATTTGATTTTAATATTTTGTTTTAGTTCTATGTTTTTTCTTTTTCTCTCGAGGGCTTTTTTGATTGCTTCTTGTTTTTCTTTCGGAATATATTTTGATAATATTTTTTCGTCTTCCTTAATTTTGTTTGCGAATTCTGTGAGGTCATTGAAGTCGTGTAGAATTTTTTCTTTTATCGATTCTTCTTCTTTACCGAGAATTTGTTTGAATGCGACATTGATGGCTTGGGTTTGTTTATATTTTTGCATTACTTCGTTTTTTTCTTTTGCTGTTACTCGTCTTAGTGAGAGGTGGGCGTGGTTGCCTTCAACTTTTAGAACCTTGCAAACAATTTGTTTGTTTGGAATGACATATTGTCGCATTAGTTTGATTCGGCCAGGGGCGATTTCCGACGATATTATTGTTCCTTCGTGACCGTCTGGCATTTTTACAGATGTGATTGTGTTTGTTACTTGTTCAACTTTGCATAATATTAAGTCGCCTTCTTCCATTTTTGTTTTTAGGTTTTTGATTATTTAAATCTATAGAACTTCTTCGACTCTTGAGCGAATTTTTGCTTTGCCGGATGATGGGAGTGCGAGTATTGTGTTACATTCGAGGCATCGAACTTTTGTTGAGGCCTTTCCGAATATGATTTGTGATGCTTTACATTTGGAGCAGTTTACTCTGATAAATTTTCCTTTGGTTTTCATAATTGTTTGTGGAGGGAAGGGTTTTTAATGTTTTTGTTATGTTGTTTTAGAGAATGGAGTAATTAGTTTGCGTATTTGTGCGGATTTTGTTTTGGGTTTGGGGTTTGGGTTGTTTTGGGAATGGGGGACAATTAGCACACGAACTAACACGGACTAACATGGATTTGATTTGTTGTGAGTTTTTTTAGTGGAAGTTAAGAGGAAGTT
>Ga0265595_1003134_pt1 | contig 10421 bp, 7 predicted proteins | sample saktaG_15_FD_190148 | JGI IMG/M metagenome (GOLD analysis project Ga0265595, IMG submission 190148) | Saline water microbial communities from Sakinaw Lake, British Columbia, Canada - sak_2013_06_06_50m | ecosystem: Environmental > Aquatic > Non-marine Saline and Alkaline > Saline ... | reverse complement strand
AGAAGGATGGGCTTGCCCACATGTTATGCCTTCTCAAGGTTTTTCTTGTGTGTGTGAAGATAATATGTGCATTAAACAATCAGGTGGTTTTTCTAAGCTTCAATGTGCTGATGGGACTAGATGTGAGTGGTGTGGTGAATATTGTTCAAAAGATCCCATGACACTACAACCAGGGACATGTTATAAAGATTTTTATGGGGATTATTCTTCTTTAGCTGATTGTCAAAACAATTGTGGGTCTGGTTCACCCATACCTCATTTAACAAAATATTCCTGCAATACTTCTACCTGGACCTGTTATCAAAATTCTAATGGAACATATTCTTCTTTAAATATTTGCAACAATAATTGTCAACCATCATCTACAACAAAATATTCCTGCAATACTGATACATGGACATGTGGTGAAGATTTCAATGGGGATTATGATATCAAAGAGGATTGTGAGAAAGATTGTGTAGAACCATTTTCTGATTTTGATTTCTCTGTCTATACATATTCCCAAGTTGAAGTAGCAAGACCTTCTTCTGGTAGTGTTCAGAAAAAGAATCTTGTTGGAGGTGTATTAATTAGTGGAAATAAAGAGCTTGTAGATTTTACACAATCTGGATTTCCTGATGGTGTAAGTGCTCCAAATCCTAAATCTTGTAAACCTACTTGCTATAATTATAATTATATTACTGTTCAATCATCTGCCCCATTAGGAACATTTACCATAACTATTAAAGGAACGGCAGAAGGAGGGCTCAAGAGAACAAAAACGTATAAGTTAAAAATTCAAGAATCTACTACTAACACTACTGAACCACCTACTACTGATACTACTGAACCACCGACTACTGATACTACTGAACCTTCACCTCCCGCTCCTACATGCCAGATTTCTGAATTTTCCATTAATAACAAAACAAATGAAGATACAAATCCTCTGAGAGTATGGGTTAATGCTTCTCTTAAAGGATATGTCTCAGTTAATGATTCTTGTACAAAATGCACAGTAACAAGTAATGATACTTGGGGTAATCCTCCTCAAACTTATGATATTATATTCATAGATACACGTTTTACTGAATCATTTGAGATTCCCACATCTGGGACATACTTCTTTAAATTGCTTTGTATAGGAGATCCTGATAATCCTGATGATTTTGACGAAGATACAGCTTCTCTTCAAACAGTTGAAGCTATTAACCTCCCATGGTGGAGAGAAATTATCCCTGTGTTGACTGGGTTTTTGGGGGGGGTATTTAGGTAAATATATTGAAATACGTAAAAAAATACGGAGGACTGTTCTCCGTATTTTTTTCTATGCTATACTATTTCTATGATTATTAAAGATATTTTTGTTTATATATTTATTTTTATTATTTCTTGGTTTGTTTTTGATAGACTTGGTTTATTTCCTAATATTTTTATTCAATGGGGCATTGGATTGATTCCTTTATTGTTTCTTATTTTTTATCCAATTTTTATTACCTTAAAAAGAAAAAAAAATCTTTCAGGAATAGGGTTTACTCTAAAAAATTGGTCATTAGCAATAATTTGGGGAGTAAGTACTGGTTTAATAATAGTAGGTTTAAATCAATATTTCTTTTACGGCGAACAATTAGCTAGTTTTAACAATTGGGGCTTAGGAATAATTTATTGGGCCTTTTTAGCATTTTCCCAGGAAGTCTTTTTTAGGGGATATCTTCAGAAAAATTTGGAAAAAATATATGGTAATTTATTAGGATTAATTTTTGCTTCTTGTCTTTTTTCTTTATGGCATATTACTGTTCGTTTTTATCCAGGATGGATGACCCCTATTTCATTATTAAAGGTATTTTCAGTTAGCTTACTTTGGGGCTTATCTTTTCAAAAAACAAGGAGTTTAATTGCCCCTTGTTTGTCTCATTTTTTAGTTGGAATTTTGCTTAGTAATTATTTGTAAACTCTTTGTTTTCTATCCGTAAGGTTACTTTTCTTTATTTTTTAATAAACCATGATTCAACTTTTAATTGGAATAAATAATATATTATTAATTAAATGTTACATAATAAGTAAACAGCTAATAATTAATAAAGTAGGAAAGAGTGAAATTAATAAATACATGGATGAAAAAGGCAGGCCAGAAGGATTTCCCACGATAGGCAACATATCCAAACCATATGCCGGTGATAATGCAACTTATAGTCTCCACTTCCGGCTTACCCAGATGAAGCAAAACAAACGGAACCATCTGGATTAAAATACTGGCTTCTTTAAACTTTTTCTTAAGTCCAAACAAGAGAAATCCACGAAGAAGATATTCCCACGTAAATAAAAGAGGGACAGTCTCAACCCAAAAATGGTAACAATCGAAATGGAAAGTATAATATTGACTCACCGAAGGGAAATAAGAAGTTAGATACAGCAGAGGAGTGCCAATAACCACAGTGATAGCAATATAAAAACTCCACAATTTAATATTCCCAATTCTAAAGCCAAAATCCTGCGGATTCTTTCTTAGAATAATCAAAATTGTTAAGACTGGAAGGATGACATAATAAATCAGGCGGCTGACAATCAAAGATGATCCAATAGGTCGATACCATTGGAGAACAAGAAAAAGGATCGCCAGACAAAAAACAATTATTTCCTAAAAATAACTTTTTAAAAATAAAACAAATTGCTTAACTTCTTGCCTGAATAAATTGAACATGATAACCCTTAAATCGTATTAATATCATCTTTATGATTATTATCAAACCCATTAACTAAAACATAAATATTTCGTGATAAAATTAATTCAGATCAATATTTATAGTCATTATAATTTATAATAAAAAAGATTATTTAATATTTTTTATGATTGATTTTTAAGAGAATAAAAAGACTTATAGCAACAATGATTAAAGCGGTTAATTGTGCATAATTTAATGTGGTATACCATATTTTCCCTTGATAAATAAAATCCGTATTATAACGAAAATATTCTATTATAAATCTAGCAAGAGAGTGGAGAGCTACTCCCATTAAAAACAAGGAGCCATTTTTTAATTTTATTTTTTGTGAATGATAAACAAGAAGAAAGAATATCAAAAGATAACTTAGGGATTCGTAGAGTTGTGTTGGGTGTCGTAGTAAATTATCTCCGAGGATTAGATTCTTTATTGCCCAAGGAACATTTGTAGTTATGCCATAGCAACAGCCATTTAAGAAACAACCAATTCGTCCAATAGAATGCCCAATAAGAATTCCCAAAATATAAGAATCGCACCATTTTCCTAAATTTTCTTTATTATTTTTTAATACTAATAAGAAAGTTATTAAAAAAGCTGCAATAAATCCTCCTTGCCAGCTAAATCCTCCTTTCCAAAATTGCAAAATTTTTAATAAATCTTTTTGATAAGAACTGAAATTTAAAAGAACATAACCAAGCCGAGAGCCAATAAACGCGCTGATAATTGTAATAAGGATTAAACTGGCCTTATGCGGATTTAAATTTTTATTCTTTGTTTCTAAATAAACAACAATTCCTCCTATAATAAATCCTAAAATCATAAAGACCCAATACGATTTCACTGAAAAATTACCAACTTCGAATAAAATGGGGTGCATATAGGTTATTTAATTGATTAGTGCCTGGGGAGAGACTCGAACTCTCAAGGCCTTGCGACCAGCAGATTTTGAGTCTGCCGCGTATACCAATTCCGCCACCCAGGCAAAAGTTGTATTCAGTATTCAGTATACAGTATTTTATTCATAAAATTCAAGGCAGATATTATTTATTAAATACCATAACTTTGGTATAATAATGTTAATGACAGAAATCATTGCGATTTGTAATCAAAAAGGGGGAGTAGGAAAAACTACCACAACAATGAATCTGGGGGCTTATTTAGCTGCTCTTGGAAAAAAAACATTGGTAGTTGATTTTGACGCTCAAGCTAACACCACTTCTGGTTTGGGATTTGATTATAAAAAATTACAGAAGACGGTTTATAATAATCTAATTTCTGATTATTCTCCAAAAGAAACAATTTATAAAACATCAATTTTCGGTTTGAATATTCTTCCTGCTTCACCAGATTTAATTGGCGCTCAAGTGGAATTAAGTCATTTTACGAACAAGGAATTCAGGTTATATCAAATCCTTTCTTCAATAAAGGAATATTATGACTATATTTTAATAGACTTACCTCCTTCATTAGGGGTATTAACAATTAATGGTTTGGTTGCTGCTGACCAGATTTTAATTCCATTACAAACAGAATATTACGCTTTAGAAGGATTATCTCAACTTATTACGACAATTGATTTAATAAGAAGAAATTTAGAAAAAGATTTAAAAATATTAGGCGCTGTTTTGACTTTATATGACAAAAGGAATAGATTAGACAGGATGGTTCTTAAGCATATTAGAAGGAATTTTCCAGGATATGTTTTTGATACAATAATTCCAAGAAATGTTAGTTTGGCTGAGGCTCCAAGTTTTGGGCAATCTATTCTTCAATATAACCCTAATTCTGAAGGCGCGAGAGCTTATAAGCAGTTAGCTCAAGAGTTAATTAAAAAACTTGAAACATTTAAATAGATTATGGATAAACAAAATTCTTTAGGACAAGGTATTAACGCTTTAATTCCTCCAAAAAACAACCAATCACAATATCCATTAACTGATAATGTTAATATTGTAGAGCCAAGCGAGGGTGCTTTGGAAGAGAAAATTAGCGAAAAGCTTAACAATGCTTTTTCTAGTTTTCCTCAAGTGCCAACTCCTCCTCCAGATTCTATTAAAAAAGATTTTCAAGAGGATTTTCAACAAGCGCACGTAAAAGAGGAAGTAATATCAAATAATATATCAGGTATGCAGGAGACGATACCCGAGATAATTCAAGACAAGCCTGCTCTTGAAGACAATCCTGTTTCAACTTCATACCTTTTAGAAGATAAGGTTTTTTATATTGAAGTAGATAAGATTAAGCCAAATCCTGAACAGCCACGAAAAGTCTTTTCTGATGAAACAATCAAAGAACTGGCTGATTCTATTCGAGAGCATGGAATTTTAGAACCCCTAGTTGTTACTAGAGAAGAAAAAGAGACAGAATATGGAACAAATGTTGAATATCAATTAATTTCAGGGGAGAGAAGATTATTAGCTTCAAAAACGTTAGGATTGCCAACAGTTCCGGTGATTATCAGGAAAGCAATGGACGAACGAAAAAAACTGGAATTAGCTTTAATAGAAAATATTCAGCGTGAAGATTTAAGTCCAGTATCTAAAGCTAAAGCATTTGCGCGATTAATTAAAGAATTTGGCATTACTCAACAAGCTTTGGCAGAAAGGATTGGAAAGAGTAGGGAAGTAATTGCAAATACTTTGCGTTTGCTGCAATTATCCTATGAGGCCCAAAATGCGTTAGAGCAGGGAAAAATTAATGAAGGTCATGCCAGGGCGATTCTTCTTTTTAGCAACCCTGAAAAGAGAAGATTATTTTTGCAGGAGATTTTGTCCAAAAGTCTTTCTGGAAGAGAATCTTTAGAATTAGCCCAGCACTATTTGCAAAATGATCTTAGTAATAATAAAAAAGAAGCATTGTCTAGAAGACGAAATGTTTCTTTGGATCCAGAGGACTTGGAAGTAAAAGAGAAATTGGAAGATTTTTTACAAACCCCAGTTTTAATCAAGAAAAAAGGTGGACAAGGCGCGATTGAAATCAAGTTTTTCTCACAAGAAGATTTAAGTAAAATTTTAAATAGAATTTTTCCCCTTTAGCGCGTCTTGAATCTTTTTTCGGGTTTCACTCATTTTAACAAATTCTAACCAAGAGGAAGATGGCAGCTTCCTTTTTTTAGTTATTATTTCTATCACTTCCCCTGATTGTAATTTATAATCTAATGATACTAATTTGCCATTAACCTTAGCCCCAGCAGTTTGATTACCCACATCCGTATGAATTTGATAGGCAAAATCAATGGTAGTAGCTCCATCTGGTAAATCAATAATATCTCCCTTTGGCGTTAAGACAAAAATTCTGTCTTTGAAAAAATCAACTTTTAGGGAACTTAGAAACTCTTCAGAGCTATAAAATTTTTTTTGCCATTCCCTTAACTGATTTATCCAGTAGAAGTTTTTTGGAGGATTAAATTTCTTCCTTTTTTTATATTTTTTATCATCTTTTTGAGATCCATAAATCCAATGCGCGGCAATCCCCCATTCCGCTTCTTCGTCCATTTGAGGTGTTCTAATTTGGATTTCCACTATTTTTCCGTTTTTTGCAAAAACAGTAGTGTGAAGACTTTGATATCCATTGGGTTTTGGAAGAGCAATGTAATCTTTAAAACGGCCAGGAACAGGTTTCCACATTTGATGGATAATTCCTAAAGCGCCATAGCACCCTTCCAAATTAGGCATAATAATTCTCATTGCCACCAAGTCATGAATTCTTTTAATATCCATATCTTCTTTTTGCAGTTTGCGCCAGATGCTATATAAATGTTTAGTTCGAAACTGTATTTTTTCAGGATCTAAATTATTCTTTTTCAATTCTTTTTGTACTAAGGGAATTAATTCTTGAAGATAACCTTTTAATTCCACATTTCTTTTCCCGATTATTTTTTTGGTTAATTTATATTCTTTTTCATACACGTATGGAAAAGCTAAATCTTCTAATTGCGCTCCCATATCTGACATTCCCAAACGATAAGCTAATGGGGCAAGAATTTCCAAAGTTTCTAATGATTTTTTTCTTTTCTTTTTTGGTTCTAATGACCACAAAGTTTTCATATTATCCAATCGATCAGTTAATTTAATAAGAATAATCCTTAAATCTTTTGCCATAGCCAAAATCATATTTCTAAAATTTTCTTTCTCTGTATCGTCGTCTTCCTTGTATTTAATTTTATTTACCTTGGTTAATCCATAAACTAAAAAAGATACCTCATCATTAAATTCAGATTTAATTTTAGAAAGGGGAATTTTACAATCTTCAACAACATCATGAAGTACACTGGCAACCACAGCGTTAATACCTAATTTCATTTGACTAATAGAGAGAGCTACTCGTAAAGGATGATTTATAAATGGTTCTCCCGTTTTTCTTTTTTGTTCAGAATGAGATTTTTCAGCAAATTCAAATGCTTTTTCTAATAAATCGATTTCTCTTTCATTAGCAGAATCTTCAAGATTCTGAATTATTTTCTGTTTTAGGGATTTCATAATCACAATTACGATTAGAGCATTTTATTTTGGTTTTCATTTCTACAAGGGGCTTTTTGCATTTTGGGCAATTTTTCCCTGTAGGCTTATAAGAAGAAGCAAAATCGCATTCAGGCCAACGTGAGCATGCATAAAACATTTGTCTTCTTTTGTTTCTTTTCATTATTATATCTCCAGTTTTGCATTGAGGACATTTCATAGAAAATTCATTGTTGATGGATTTAGTAAAGGAACATTTAGGCCAATCAGAGCAGGCAAGAAATTTACCAAATCTTCCCAATTTTAAAACCAGATTATTTCCACATTTTGGACATTTTTCTTTTGTTTCAATAACTGGCGCCAGCTCTTCTTTAGAAACTTCTACATATTTCTTTTCCAGATTATCTTTAAATGGTTTATAAAATTCACTAACCATATTTGTCCAGTCTAATTTTCCTTCTGCAATATTATCTAATTTTTCTTCTATTTGGGATGTGAATTTATAATCCACAATATCTGGAAAGTGTTTTGTCAAAACATTATTTACCAGAATTCCAATTTCTGTTGGAATAAAAGATTTACTTTTATCCCTTGCAACATAACCTCTATATTCTAATACAGATACAATAGGCGCGTAAGTTGAAGGCCGTCCAATACCAAAGCTTTCCAAGGTTTTTACTAAAGAAGCGTCATTATATCGCGGAGGAGGTTGAGTAAGATGTTCTTTAGGATTTATCTCTTTAATTATTAGTTTTTCTTTAACTGATAGAGATGGTTTTTCTTGAAGGTCTGATGGTTTAGAATAAGGATAAATACGGAAAAATCCATCAAAATCTAAATTGTAGAAATTATTTTTTAATAAATATTTATCTTGTTTACCTTCACATTCAACAGAGATTGAAGTTTTTTCTAAAATCGCAGAAGGCATTTGACCTGCTAAGAATCTTGCCCAAATAAGAGTGTATAAAGATAATTCGTCTTTTGTTAAATATTCTTTTATTTTTTCTGGTGTATAAAACGGGTCAGTGCAACGAATGGCTTCATGAGCTTCTTGGGCTAGACGAGAACGTTTTTTGAAAATTCGCGCTTGGGGTAAAGCATATTCTTTCCCTAAGTTTGTTTCTAAAAAGTCACGGGCAGCTTTAAGGGCTATTGGAGAAAGATTTGTGGAATCGGTTCTCATATAGGTAATTAAACCAACAATTTCTTTTTCCAATTTTTTTCCTTCATAAAGCGATTGAGCCAAATACATTGTTTTTTTAGCGGAAAAATGGAGTATTTGCCATGAGGATTGCTGTAATGTACTTGTAGTAAATGGAGCGGCAGAATGACGCTTTACTTTTTTTGTTTCTATATCTATAACACAAGCGTCTTGTTTTTCTAAATCTTTTTTAATTTTGCGTACTTCTTCTTCTGATTTAATGCCTGGCTTAGGCAGGGGATTATTATTAATTTTATGTAAATCAAATTCAAATTTATTATTTGTTTTTTGTTTTTCTAACATTGCGGAAATGCTATAGTATTTTTCCTCTTTAAAAGAATCTCTTTCTTTTTCTCTTTCAACAATTAATCTTAAAGCGGGTGATTGCACTCTGCCAGCAGATAATCCTCTAAATATTTTTTTCCATAAAAATGGAGATAATTCATATCCTACCAAGCGGTCTAATATTCTTCTCGTCTGTTGGGCGTTTACTAAGTTTAAGTTAATCTTGCGTGGATTTTTTATAGCGTTTTTTATGGCTGGTTTAGTAATTTCATGAAAAGCGATCCTTTCAAATTTTTTTCCTTCAATCTCAAGGGCTTTGGTCAAGTGAAACGCAATAGCTTCACCTTCCCTGTCTTCATCAGGCGCTAATATTATTTGATCGCTTTTCTTAGCCAGTTTCTTAAGCTCATTTACCTTTTTTCTCGCTTTTATAGGGATAATATAATGCGGAGCAAAATTATTTTCTATGTCAATTCCCAATTTAGATTTAGGAAGATCTCGTACATGGCCATAACAAGCAACAACTTTAAAACCTTTTCCCAAAAAATGGGAAATGCTCTTTGCTTTTGTAGGTGACTCAACGATAACAAGCTTCATATATTTTTTATTATTTGTTTTTAATATAGTTTCCTCCATTTATATTTTTAATAAATTCTTTTAATTCTAAAGTGATGAGAATAGCAAGCACCTCTTTAGGAGAAAGATTAGAGATTTCTATAATTTTGTCAATAGTAAGAGGATTTCCTTTGGAAAGGGACTCGTAAATCTTTTTTCTTGTTCATTGTCAAATTTTAAATTGGGGGGTCTTTTATTATTGGTAAAGTATATTGAATATTTAATTCTTCTAAAATATCTTCAATTTCACAAACTAATTTTGCCCCTTGTTTAATCAAACCATTAGTTCCAACAGAGTTTTTATTAAATATTGAACCGGGAATAGCAAAAACTTCTCTATTTTGCTCTAATGCAAATTGGGCAGTGATTAAAGCGCCGCTTTTTTCAGGAGCTTCTATTACTACAGTAGCCAAAGAAAGTCCGCTGATTATTCTGTTACGCCAAGGAAAATAACTCTTTAAAGCAGGAGCATCTAAAGGATATTCGCTAATTAATGCTCCGCGATTGGTTATTTCTTGGGATAATCTTATATTGCTAAAAGGATAGACATTACCTAACCCTGACCCTAAAACCGCGATTGTTTTTCCTTGGTTTTTCAAAGCAGTTTCATGGGCTATAGTATCAACGCCATAAGCTAAGCCGCTTACAATAATAAAATTATAGTGCACCAATTCTTCTACTAATTTTTCTGTAACTAGTTTTCCGTACGCGCTTACTTTTCTTGTTCCAACGATGGCTATGCATGGTGCTTCTTCAGGAATTTCTCCTTTGATATAAAATGACGAAGGAGAATAAGATATTTCTTTTAATAAATTCGGATATCTATTTTCTGAAGAGATAATTAAATTAACTTTTTGTTTTTCTATTTTTTGCCATTCTTTATAGGGATCGATGTTTTGTTTTTGGCTAATACTTAATTTTTTCCAAACGTTTTTAAAAGTTTGGCTAGAATATAAAAAAGGAAATAGCTTCAGGAAGTTATTTTTAAAAGCTACGTTTAGAGCGTTTAAATATATTTTTTCTTCGTGGTGGGGCATTATATAGAAATTATATCACAGCATTACTATTCTGTCATTTTTATTGTTTTTTTCCTGATGTTAAGATATACTTAGGCGTAATGGAAGATTTCAAAAAGAGATTAACTTTGACGACAAGCATTTC
>Ga0265595_1003133_pt1 | contig 10422 bp, 16 predicted proteins | sample saktaG_15_FD_190148 | JGI IMG/M metagenome (GOLD analysis project Ga0265595, IMG submission 190148) | Saline water microbial communities from Sakinaw Lake, British Columbia, Canada - sak_2013_06_06_50m | ecosystem: Environmental > Aquatic > Non-marine Saline and Alkaline > Saline ... | reverse complement strand
TTAAAGATTATTGTGATTTAGTCTTAAACTTAAATCCATACTTTTCATTAAAATCATTATATTCTATCTCAAGCTTCCTACTTTTTTTAACTGCTTTTGCTATCCAAATTTGTGAGAAAATCTTATTTCTTAAATACCATACGCATTTTTCTTTTTCTATTTTTGAAAGAACGCCATTTATTTTAACTTCAACCCCAATAACACTATACAATTCGTCGTGAACATGCTTAATTGAAATAAAATCTGGAAATCCTGCTCCAGGAATCATTATTTTCTTGAAAGGATTAAATATTTTTTTTGAAGAGACAATTTTATTGAATATTATTTCTTTAAAATATATCTCTTCTTTTGTCTTTTGAACCACATACCTCTCCCTCTTATTAATAATCTTTTTAACAACTATATTTCCTTCTTTATCCCACATTCCAACATTGTTAGTCCATTTATCAACAATTCTCCCCTTAGCCTCCAAATCTTTTCTAACTTTTAACTCAAAACTAGCTCCCTTGGTTTTTGATTTCTTTCCTTTTTTAATTTCAGTTTTTTTCTTAGATATAAATTTTCCTTCTTCATTCCAAGAAGTTTCATAATTCTCAGAATCTCCTGCCTTTCTAATTCTTTCCATAACTCTTTCTTTAATCTCTTTTTTTATCCTCTCCATTATTAAATAAAGGTTTTTGGGAATTAAAAAATGTTCTATAAAATCTATTAACCAATTAATTTATTAAGAACTTCTCTAACTTCTTTTTCATTTGCTGATCCAATATAACTTCCAATTACAGAATAAATTTGACCAGTTGTTAATAATTTTTCTCTTAATTCGTCTCTTTCGTTTAAAGCACTTCCGATTTCACTAATTTGCTCTGGTTTTAACATTCCTTCTAATGTTTTAAGTTGGGTTCTTGCTCTGTCGACGTCGACGCCTTCGGCGTTAGTATCAGCGTCTCCGACGCTAACAAAGGCGAACTGACCATCGTCATCATCAAGATAAGTCCCAGCATTAGACCTAGCCCCGTAGTCAAGCCTGCCAGCATACCACGCCCTTAAGATTCCTTTCTTGCTAACACTTGGCATATATTGTCCCAACATTTCTTTATAACCATGTTCATCTTTTCCTAATTTGAAGATTCCAGAAATTATTTCTTCAACTTCTTCAGTAGGTCTTACAAATTTAGCATCAACATAATTTTTATGTCCTAATTTTGTTAAAATTAAAGGGTGTTTTTTTGCTTGTTTTTCAGTTAAATCTTTGTCAAGAGTCAGACCTTTTCTTTTAAGAGTATAAACTCCATTTCCTTCTAATTTTTCCCATCTATCATCAATATCTAAATTCACACCATTACTAACTAAATCTTCATTTGGATTAATTAAACTTAAACCAAATTTTCCAGCATCTGTTAATTTATGATCTCCTGAATTATCATAAGATAATATAACTTTAACAACATCATCTTTTGTTGCAGATAATGTAGAACCATCCCAATAGTTATTTGCTATCTCTGGAGCATTTTTAAAATTTCTAATTCCTAAAAATCTTATATCTCCTTCTGAAGGAATATAGCCCTCTCCCTTTTTCCATCTTGATAAAAGAGCTGGAGCTTTATCCATATTTCTTCCATAACGAGGTTCTATTGTCATTCCTTTTAGTTGAATGTTTTCCATGTATTTTTTACTAAAATGAAAATTTATAAATGTTTTTAGAACTCTTTGTTAAGGACATGAAGTTACAAATAATCTTGCTATTTATATTTTCAACTTGTTGAATAGCAAGGACTATAAATCTCTAGCCTGAAGAGTTCTTCGTTTGTTTGACTTTGCTCGTTCTATTGCTTCTAACAAAATGTTTTCAACTTTTCTTTCTAAAGTTATTTCAACTTCATCTGCAACAGAAGAGACTGCATTTTCTTTGTCAAGTTCTTTCACTACTTTTCTAATGTTTGATTTTATGATTAAAGCCATTATTTTATTTGTTTAAGTAAATTTATAACTCTTTCTTTTCCAACTGTTAAAATTAAGCTTGCTAACCTTGGACCTTTTTCTTTTCCAATTATTGTTAAATATACTGCTTTAAAAAAATCCGTGTTTTTTATATCAACAGATTGGCAAATCTCATAAAATACATTAAATAAATCTTCTTCTGAATATTTTTTTAATTCTAATGCTTTTCTTAATTCAATTAAAGCTTTTTTTTCTTTATCTGCAAATGTTGTATTTATTTTTGTTTGAATCTCAAATTTCATATCTTCTCCTGCATGCTTATTTAACCAATTTTTTACTTTCTTTGCTCTAAATAAAGATTCTTTATTTAAATCTTCTAATTTTCCAATTTGAACAAGAGTTACCAAATGTCTAAAGCTTAATTTTTCGGGTTTGGTTTTTGGAATTTTTATTTGAGACAATTCATATATTCTTTTTTCCTGGGAGTTTAGCTTTCCATCAAAATATTTTCTCTCAAGTTCGTCATAATCTTCATAGATTTTTATAACATCATTATCAAAACTTATTTGAAAACCTGTTTTAGGTTTTGTTCCAACAAAAAGATATCTTAAAATTTCTGGTTCATAAACTTCTTCAACATCGTCAAGACTTAAAGCGTTTCCAGTCGAGCTAGAGAATTCTTTTCCGCCTTTTATTTTAACCCAATCATAAAATACATAAAGGGGGGCATTGAAATCAAAAACCTCTTTAGAGATTACCTTTCCTGTTGTAAAAGATCCTCCTTGAACACTATGGTCTATTCCTCCTGGTTCAAAATCAACACCTTCATATTTCCAACGCATCGGCCAATCAACTCTCCAGGGTGCTTTAACAATTCCTTTTTTAGAAAAATCAAATTTTCCATTGTATCCACATTTGCATTCATATTCTATTTTGTAACCTTCAACAGAAAGAACTTTTGTAAAATCCTTTTTACATTTCTCACAATAAATTGTTAGGGGATACCAATCTTTCGCTAAAGGTTCTTTTCTAAATTTGTTTAAGATGGTTTTGATTTCTTCTGTTTTTTCAAGAGCTTGTTTTATTAATTTTGCATAAGTACATTTTTTATTCATTAAACTTTGTCTAATAAAAGTCGGTTTTATTCCAACTTTCTTCAAAGAACTTTCAAATTGTTTTTCAAAATGTTCTGCATAACTTGTTTTATCTTTAAAAGGAGAAGGAACATCGCTTACAGGCATTCCAATATATTTTTCATAATCTTTTAAAACTCCTAAAGGAACCTTTCTAAATCTATCAAAATCGTCCCAAGAATAAACAAATTTGACTTTTTTTCCCTTAGCTTCTAATGCTTTCACAACTAAATCAGTTGTTATTACTTCCCTAAAATTTCCAATATGAACTTGACCAGAAGGAGTGATTCCCGAAGCGCATATATATTCTTTTTTATTTCCCCTTTGTTTGATAATATCATCTGCAATTTTATCTGCCCAAAAGAATTTCTCTGCCATGTTTAAAAATAAAGAAGAGAGTTTATATTTTTATTGTTTGGAAAATTTGTTGTAATAAAAAAATCCAATAATTCCAAATAAAGTTAATAAAATTCCAAGAATGTTTTTTAAATTTGGATTAAGTCCAATAACATTCCCAGTTAAAGAAGGTGTTGAAAAAAAGAAACCTGCGAAAACAAAAGAAATAAAAATTGTTGAAATTGTTCTTTTTTCTAGGGAAGGTTTTTTATAAATAATATTTCCTTTTTTATCTACAACCTCTGAAACATCATTTACAGACAAACCACATGCAAAAAGCTCATCATCACCCCCATATTCTGTACTTGGATTAAGTTTTTTATAGATTGAATTATACTTAACTAAAACATCTAAATCAGAAGTTGAATTTTTCCAAGCATAGGGTTCTTTTGGAGTTACTCTTGTAAATTTTCTTGCATTTTGATTATGAATTATTTGTTTGTATTTAGTTTTATCTTTTTCTTTTATTTCATTTAAATAAGCTTCATCTTGTTTTATTGGAAGAGAAGTCTTGAATTTTCCTGTTTTTAGAGCTTCTTGCCAATCTTCTAAAGAAATTACTCTATACATTGGTTTTTTCATTATTTTACTTTTTTTAAATTTAAGAGGCCTTCCCAATTCATCTTTAGGAGGAGAAAAAATTCTTTCCCAAAAAGCATAGGGATTATTTATTAACTTATTATTTTTCATTTAATCTTTATCCAACTCCATATTTAATAAATAATCTGCTATTTTTTGAAATTTATCTTTTCGCTTAACGTGTTTGTAAGTTATCTTTTCAAAGTTTTCTTGAAGCTCTTGCACTTTTAAAAAAAACTTCATTAAATATTTGTTTCTAACTCTATATTCTCCTAAAAGTTGTTTTACAATTAATTCTGAATCTAAACAACAAATTATTTCTTTGTCTTCATAATCTTGCGAAACTATTTCTAGAGCTTTTATTAGCGCGACATATTCTGCTACGTTGTTTGTGACCTTTCCTTTTATTTTTTGAGAATATCTTTCAATTATCTTTTCATCTTTTCGAATTACAATTCCAATTGCACCGAGCCCTGGATTTCCTCTTGCTCCGCCGTCGGTATTTATTATTAACATTTTATCCGTAAAGCATAATTCCAATTAAAACAAACACATGAACTAAAATTAGTGAAGAGTAAATTATGATTAATGGTTTTTCTTTGTGTGCAATTGCATAAAGTAAAAAACAAATAGATCCCACCAAATAAGCAACCCATGTTATAAGTGATAAACTTGAAGCATCTTGTTCAGACCAAATTTTTGCAATTTGGGGGATTGTTAAAACAGGCCCTAAGAGCCCAATAAAATAAATAAATTTATCTAAAAATCTTTTCCAAGGATTTGGATGTGGGTAGGGTTCTTTATATTTGTAAATCCTTTTTCTTTTGTGCATGTGGTGTGTTACGCTTCCCATTTTAAATATGTAAAAGTTTAAAGGTTTTAAATTCTTGGAATTTTTCCGGTTTTAATTCACATTTTCTTATTTGAGAATGTTTTGGACCTTTTTTTGAAATATCAATCATTTTGTTAACATCGTCTGGATTTCCTTCTAAAAAGATTTCAACTCTGCCGTCTTCTAAATTTCTTACAAAACCTTTTACATTGTATCTTTCTGCATTTTCTTTTATGAAGGCTCTGAAAAAAATACCTTGCACAGTTCCAGAAATATAAATTCTCACAGCTTTTTTCATATAAAGAGCAAGTTTAGAAATTTATTAAAGGTTTTGATTAAATCCCTTGCTCCGAAGCTCGCACGAGGTTTTTATGGATTAAACTTCTACCACAAACTTTCTCGTCTATCTAGTTCATTATTCACAATAACAACTGTTTGTGATGCAAAATACATTTTCGGACCAACTGAAATTAAATTTAATTGTTTTTTCAATCGTTTGATTTCTTTTTGAGGAAGTCCTTTTTGGTCTCCTAAAATAAATGCACAACTTTTTGAAATACTTGCTTCTCGAATGTCTTGACCTTTTTTATCTAATATAAAAACTGAATTTCCAGATTCAATTAATTCTTGAATAACATTTAAAAAACTTTTTTTCTCTATAAAACATCCTGAAAAAACTTCTGTTTTTTGATTTGGTTTGTATTTGTAAAGAATTTTTTTAATTAAAGTTGCGACATCTTTTTTTGAGATATTTAATTCGGAATTTGCTTGAATTTCAATGTGCTTTGGAGGATCTGGCATTCCATAAAAAACAAAATGAAATTTTACATCTTCTCGAACTCCATGGCTTAAAAAAATCCCTTGAATGAAAGAATGAATTGCAATGTCCATTCGCCCTGCTTTCATTAAATCTCTTTGAGCCAATGCTTTTCCAGAAGTTACTGCTTTTGATGAAAAATATATGAAGTGTTTTGTCATAAAAGAAAAAGAAACTTGTGGATTATAAATTTATTCATAAAATTCCTAACAACAATAAAGTTAAAAAAATCAAATATGAAGATATTAAAAAAATTCCTTCAATTCTTTTTATTTTATAATCTGTTCGTATAAACATTAAGACAATTGCACTAAAAAATATTAAAAATCCTAAAGAAAAATAAATTTTTGAAGTCACAAAAGTTATTGGAAAAATTATTGACGAAATTCCTAAAATTAAAAGGATATTTGTAATACATGAGCCAAGAGAATTTCCTATTGCAATGTTTCCAAGTTTTTTTCTAGATGCAGATATTGAAACTGAAAGCTCAGGTAAAGTTGTTCCTATTGAGATTAAAACTCCAATTAAAAAAACCGAAGCTTGAAAATAATTTGCAAAGAAAATGGCTTTTGAAACAACTATGCTTGCTCCAAGATAAATTAATAATCCCCCCACAATTAAAAAAATAAGACTCTTTAAAATATTTTTTTTGTGAAGATGTAAATGATTGTATTTTTTACTTAAATTTAAAAAAATTCCGTGTTTAATGGGTGACAAATATTGAAACTTGAAGAAATATTTAATGAATTCTTTAAAATTATAATCTCCCTTTATCCTTTTAACAGAATAAGACAAAAATAAATTATAAGCTATAAAAATTAAAAGAAAAACTGCACCTTCTATTCTTGAGATATTTTTATCTAAAGAAAATAAAACCAACAAAATTCCTGTAAAAAAAATCATGTAACCGTCTCGTCTTAAAACTTGTTTTTTTACTTTTATTGGGTTGATTAAAGAGGCCACTCCGATTATTAAAGTCAAATTTGCTATGTTTGCTCCAATGATTGTTCCAAGAACTAAACTGCTTTGTTTTCTTGAAGATGCAATTACTGAAGAGATTAATTCAGGTAAAGAAGTTCCTAGTGCAATCAATGTTAAACCAATTATAAATTCAGAAACATGGAATTTTTTTGCAATTAAAGCTCCGGATTTTACAAACAATCCAGAACCTTTTATTAAAAAAACTATACCTGTTAGCAGAAGAATTAAATGAATTATCATTTAATATATAGATTTTTTTATCTTATTAATATTTTCATTTTATATCTTGCATCACAAATTTTGGTTTTGCAAATATTTCTTTTCCTCTAAACATTTCATACATTCCAACAAAATTGTCTTCACAAAAAACAGAAACAATTTCCCCTACTTTCGCGCCATTATCTTTTTTAACATCTTTTTTATAAAGAGGTTTTCCAGTAAAGATTTGTTTTAGATTATCTTTTTTTATTAAGATCTCAGGATAAATTTTTGAAACAATTTCTGCTGGAAAAATCATTTGTTTTAATCTTTCAGGATTTCCTTTTTCATATTCTTTGACTGCATTTTCTAAATCATACAAATTGTAACAAGTTGATTCGTCAAAAATCCCTGCAGAAATTCTTCTTAATTCTAACATGTGTGCTCCAATGTTTAATTCTTTTCCTAAATCGTCAATTAATTTTCTTATGTAGGTTCCACCTTGAACTTTTGTTTGAAACACAAAATCTTTTGAATTTTCTTGCGATTGTTCTAAAATTTTAAAAGAATAAATTGTTCGTTGTCGATTTTGTCTTTTCACTCGAGATTTTACAGGAGGCATTTGCGTGATTTCTCCTAAAAACTTTTCTTGAATTTTTTGTTCTATTTTTTCTTGTTCAATTTCTTCATGGAATCTCATAATCCCAACATATTCTTTATCATGAGAAATAAAATATCCTGTTAATTTGCAGGCGCGGTTTGTTGCAATTGGTAAAATTCCTGTAACTTTTGGATCAAGAGTTCCAAAATGCGAAGTTTTTCTTAAGTTTAAAATTTTTCTAACTTTGTCTGAAACATCAAAAGAAGTTGGCCCAGAAGGTTTGTCAATATTTAAAATTCCAAATTCTAAAAGTTCTTGCACAGATTTTTTATTTTTTATTTCTTGTATTTCAACCATTTTTTTCTTTCTTCTTCGGGGAATCTTTCAATTGCATAACGCAAAGTTGTCCTGGGTATTTGATTGTAATGTTCTTTTAAAAATTTTTTTAACAACTCTAAATTACGTTTTCCAAGCTCTCGAAGCATCCAACCAACTGCTTTGTGTATTAAATCGTGTTTATCTTGAAGCAAAATTTCTGAAATTGCTAAAGTGTCTTGAAATTCGTTTTTTCTTATAAAAGTAAAAGTTGCAATTATTGAAATTCTTTTTTCCCAGAGATTTTCAGAGTTTACTAAGTTGTACAGAATTTTTTTATCTTTTTCAAAAAGAAATTCTCCCACAATAGAACTTGCACTTAAATCAACTAAATCCCAATTATTTATGTGCTTTGTATTTTTCAGATAAAAATTAAAAATTTCTTCTTTATTACTTTCGCTTGATTTTTTGAATTTGCTCACTAAAATTAAAATTGCAATTAATCTATGTTCATGAACTTTGCTTTTTATCAATTGCTGGAGTTTTGGCAAACTTAAATTTAAATATTTTTTTGCAATTGTTCTTTGTTCTGGGACAATTAATCCAATAAAAATATCTCCTTCACCATACTCACCTTTTGCTGTTTTGAAAAATCGTTGGTAAATTTTTGCTTTTTCAGGATTTGCTTTTGATTGAATTTCTAAAATTAATTGTTGTAACATATACTTGAAAGAATTTTAGAAGTTATAAGGTTAATTATTTACTCAATGCTTTTCTCACAGGAGCTGTTTTTTGCCTTGGAACAGATGTTGCATGTTTTGATTTTTTAGCTTGTTCTTTTGCTTGTTTTTCGCTAGTTTCACTCACTGCTTTTTGTTTTTCTTTTTCTTCTTTAACATCTTCAACTCCGTCTTGGTCTTTGTCTTCTTGTTTTTCAACTTTTGGAGTTCCTTGCATGGACTCTTTTGCTTTTTGCATCATTGATTTTTTCTTTTCAACAATTTCTTCTGCTAAAGATTCTCTTTTTTCTAATCTTTTTTTCTTAAACTCAAGATTTTTCATTAATTCTACAGCCTGAACAGTCACAATGTCTTTTTCTTTTGTTACTTTAACTTTAATTTTATAAGGAGGTTTTTTTATTCCTCTAAACCAAAGCATTTCATTTAAGAAAGGATCAATTTTTATTTTCTTCAAATCTCTGTCTCGGATTTTCATGTGTCGAACAAGAAATTGTTTTATTGTTTTAACTGCTTTAGGAGTTTTTTTATAACGTGGAACAGACCTGCACTTTTCTCTTAAAGGAATTGTATATTCTCTTTCAATGATTTGTTTAATATCTTTTTTTTTCTTTTCTGCCATTTTTTATTTATCCAAAGTGTGATTTTCTCATTTTTCTTGGTTTAACTTTAAGTTTTGTTCTTCTCCATGAACGTCTTAATCTTGTGGTGTGTGAAGGATGAACTCTTTTTCCCATTCCATATTTTTTTAAAACAATCCAAACAGGAGCCCACTTTGTTCTACGTCCGTGTTTTGCAAGAGTTTGTTTTTTTTGTTGATTTTTAATTCCCATATTATTTAATTTCCTCTAAAAATTTTTTTCCTTTATCAGTCATGATTCTTCCGGGTTTTTTGCTTCTAACACCCTTGACTGGTTTTTGAATTTCAGTGAAACCTACTTTGTCTGCTTGTTGTAAAATTGTACGAATTATTTTTCCTGAAGCTTTTTTGAATGTTTCAGGTTGAAACCCTCTATTTTTTTTAGAACCATATTTTGTTCTCAGACGATTAACACCAACAACTTCTTTTTTGTAAATTTGTCTTAAAATGCTTGCTGCTCTTTTGTGCCAAAAATCCAAATCATCAATTGGTCTTTCTTTTGCAGGTCCGGATTTTACAAACATAGACCATTCTGGAACTTGAAATTCTGGAATTTTTTTCAAAGCTTCTGCTAACTTTAAATTATATTCTTGTGAGTTTAGTTCAAATATAGGGTTCATTTTTTTCCATCTTATTTTTGCTTTCCTTACGGAAATAGAATCGCTTTGCGATTAACTAAAGATTTTAGAAAATTCAGGTTTATAAATTATTTGGTTTTAAATTCTTTTTGGATTTTCCAAATTTGATAATTTTCTTGTTCCTTCAAATAAGCTTTTGTTGCAATTGCAATTATAGAATCATAAGTCATATCTACATCTTCAAAGAAGAATTCTGATGCCAAATTATTTATTATTTCTATTCCTATTTGCCTATTTGCATTAGCTAATTCCTCAAGAGTTCCTCTTGGAAAAATAATTGTTCTATCTTTGTCTTTTAACCTTATGATATAACCTTGAGGCTCATTAGGATCACACCTTACCTCTAATTGAGAATCTTCAACAATAAGATTATATCCTTTTTTATCAAAATCCATTTAGATTAAAAACCGCAATAGTTTATAAGAATTATTGTAATACAGCCTTATCTTTTCGCCATTTTTTTAAAATAATTGTAAAACCCACTATTCTTAAAGTATAATTGTTTCCTAATTTTTCTAACAAAAGGTTTGAAATATTTTTGACGTCTTGTTTATTTTCTCTTGCACTTTTTAAAACAGAAATTCTAACTGACTGAACTTTTTCAAATTGTGATTTTA
>Ga0265595_1003130_pt1 | contig 10435 bp, 6 predicted proteins | sample saktaG_15_FD_190148 | JGI IMG/M metagenome (GOLD analysis project Ga0265595, IMG submission 190148) | Saline water microbial communities from Sakinaw Lake, British Columbia, Canada - sak_2013_06_06_50m | ecosystem: Environmental > Aquatic > Non-marine Saline and Alkaline > Saline ... | reverse complement strand
AATGTATCTCTATCTTGCTCATGGGAATTCCACCGAACCACTCGGACATGCGACTCTTGGGCAGGTGAACACGCTGGTGCTTGAGCCACACCTCGGCGTTGTCACCATTCCATCTCCAGACTCCGCAGGGCCGCTCGGGTCCCACCCAGGTATTGGCGGTACGCTTGAAGCTGAACTCCACTACCCTGTCCGCCTCGGCAAACCCTTTCTTAATATCTCCGTGCGTCAGTTGGTCATATGCTCCGCGGTTCCAGTGGTTCCCGTCGATATAGCGTTCGGGGAAGCTGAGGGGCGCCGAGGGATCGCTGGCCGCTACAGGGTCCAGGTTGAAGGGCCGTTCCTCCCAGTCGATCTCGATCAGGGAGAGGGCCTCCTCGGCGATGTCCTCGGTCTCAGCTGCCACTGCAGCGCCGACCAGTTCCCCTTCCATGTGTGCTGAGTCGGAAAGAGGCCTGTCCACTCCGAAGAACCCGGCTGTCTTGCCAATGATCTCAGCTTTCTGAACTTCGGGGTCGTCATACCGCAATACATACCGTACACCCGGCAGCTTCTCGGCCTTGCTGGTATCCATCCGCAGTATTTTGGCATTCGGATAGGGTGACATGAGAAGTCTCATATACAGCATGCCCGGGAGCTGGATATCCATGGTGTAATCAGCATGCCCCGATGCCTTGGCCAGGCCGTCAACCCTGCGCGGGCCCTTTTGACCTATGTACTTGTACTCCTTGCATGGGTACTCATCCGCCTTGAGATTATCGAACATGCCCAGCATGCGTTCCGTCTGCTCTTGAGAGTTCGAACTCATCTGATTCCCTCCTTCGAAATAGCCAATTCGCCGCCGATATAGCTGCGCAGATAGTGCGACTGGTCTATCCTGTCTGTAAACTCACTGTAAAAATATTTCAGAGCATCCAGCACTGGCACGGCCGCCGCCTGGCCCAGGCCGCAGAGCGATGCATCTGCCATCACCCTGGCCAGTTCCTCCAGCGTGCTTATATCGCTCTCTCTGCCTTCCCCCTGCTGCAGACGCCCGAATATCTCGAGCATCACCTCGGTCCCCTCGCGGCAGGGCGTGCATTTCCCACAGGACTCCTCGTTTAAAAAACGCATGTCGTTGTATACAACATCGATGATGTCCCGTGTTGAATTGAAGACCACCACCGCGCCCGACCCCAGTAATTTCTCGTGCGACAGGGGTGTATCTATCATGTACCCGGGGATGATATTGCCCGTGGCCCCTCCTACCTGCAACGCCTTGATATCCCCTGCGCCGGCGAGATCAATGACCAGCTCTTTCAGTGGGCTGCCCATCTCCATCTCGTAGACCCCGGGCCTGCCGACATCGCCACTGACGCTGAATACCTTGGTGCCCTTGCTCCTGCCCGTTCCCATGGCGCTGAACCAGCCGGCTCCTTTATCGATGATGTGTGGTATATTCATCAAGGTCTCGACGTTATTGATAATGGTCGGCATGTTCCACAGTCCGCGGGTGGGCGGATAGGGTGGTTTGTAGCGCGATTCACCCCGCTGTCCCTCTATGGAATTCATCAGCGCCGATTCCTCGCCGCACACGTAAGCGCCGGCTCCTTCGAATACCTTGATATCCGTGTCCTTCAAATAGCCTTTGGACCTGGCCTGCTCGATAGCGGAGCCGAGCAGGCTGTTGAGCGAGTGGTACTCGCCCCTGAGGTAGATATAGGCCTGCCGGGCGCCTATGGCCAGGCCAGCAATGCACATCCCCTCGATCAGCCCGAAGGGGTCGTGGGAGAGGATGTACCTGTCCTTGAATGCTCCGACCTCACCCTCGTCGGCGTTGCAGATAAGATACTTCTGCCGTCCTTTGGCCTTCATGGCCAGTTCCCACTTCATACCGCAGGGAAAGCCTGCTCCTCCACGGCCCGTCAGCCCCGAACTTTTGATTTCGTCGACAATTACCTTCGGCTTCATCCTGCGCGCTTTCTCAAAAGCCCTGAAGCCCCCTCCCTTGAGATAAGACTCTATATCCTGCGGATCGACGACCCCGCAGTTGCTCAGTACAATGCGTTTTTCCGCCACTTACATCCTCCTGTCAATATGATTTCAATATGCCGGCAATGCCCTCAGCCGTCAGGTTACCGTATAATCTATCGTTTATCAGCATGGCCGGGGCCTGGTCGCAGGCCCCGATGCAGCCTACCAGCTCCAGCGTGAACTTGCCGTCGGGGGTGGTCTGGCCAGGGCCTATCCCTATCTCCCGCCTGATGCCCTCCACCACCGCGGAGGCCTGCTTCATCTCGCATGGAAGGCAATTGCATACCTTGATCACATTCTTGCCCACCACAGATACGGGCAGATATGTGTAAAACGAGGCCACTCCATAAACTGAATTAAGGGGAAGGCCCGCCTGCCCGGCCACCCCGTCCAGGGTCTCCCTGGAAAGGTATCCCTTCTGCTCTACCTCGGATTTAAGCTTCGGCAGCAGCCCGGCGCCGGACTGGCCGCCCGTGGTTGTATCTTTCTTATCGCTCATCTCTGCATGCCCCCTTCTGCATTCAAACTTTGACCGGCCTGCTCAGCGCCCCCGTGGGGCAGTGCTCGATGCAAATCAGACAATCCCGGCAGGCTTCCGTCGTCAGCTCCTCGTCGAAGCCGCTAACCACCTTTGACCTGAACCCGCGGTAGCCTATGCTCAGCACGTTTTTATGTGCAATCTCCCGGCAGGCCGTGACACATTTACGGCAGAGTACGCACTTGGACAGGTCCCTTCTTACGTACGGGTTGGATTCTTCGGCGGGGTAGAAGCGCGGCGTCCTTACATTGAAACGCGGGGCGCCGACCTCGTAGTCCGAGGCCAGGTTGTGCAGCTTGCAGTTCTCCGCGTTGGTGTCATTCACGCAGTCACCGGTATGCCCGGTCAGCATCAGCTCTATAACGACCTTGCGCGCGGCCACTACCCTGGGGGTATGGGTAAATACCGTCATGCCCTCGGATACGGGTGTGTGACAGGCCCCCATCAGCGTTTTCGAGCCCTGCACCTCAACCACGCATACCCGGCAAACCCCCGTGGGAATCAGCCCCTTGATGTTGCAGAACGTTGGGATAGTGATGCCGCACGCCTCCGCCGCATCCAGTATTGTGGAGCCTTCCCGTACCCTGACCTTTTTCCCGTCTATGACTAAATTAATATTACCCATCTGCATACCTCAAAATTTGATTTAACTAACCTGTACCCACCACACAAATTTTTAGACTTGTATAGTATATCCTGTATACATTTAATCTCTCAACTGATGCCGCTAGCGCATATACCACAATGGTGAACCCATGACTATACGCTGTTTGAGAATAATATCGAAAGCCCGGGCAAGCCAACCATGTCCATCACTGTAAGCGCATTTGTATACGTGAACCATGCGTTTTTAAAGCCAATGAATGCAGGCCAGCAACATTGAATTGCAGCGCTTTCATCCCATTCTCCTATCTCTAAGGATACGAATACTGACCCCCAGTCAGTTAAATACTGCGTGGGCTTTCAAACGTTATAGCCGAATCTCCGCGACCGGCAAGCCTACGAACATGATTATACCGGCGATGGTAGTCTTGATTATGCAGAGTTGAGATCCTCGTAGAAGATAAAGCGATTGCCGCCCGACTTCTTGGCCACGTACATGGTATCATCTGCTTTTTTCATCAATGTATCCAGGTCCTGCCCGTTTCCAGGGTACACGGCGATGCCCACGCTGGGTGTTAGTTGAAACATGTGCCCGTCATCTGTGAATGGCTCCTTAAAAGCATCCAGAATTTTATTTGCGATGGCGGCCGTATCATGGTCGTGGTTGGTTTCCAGCGTCATCAGGATGAATTCATCCCCGCCTATGCGCGCAACTGTATCGCTGGCGCGTAAAATCGCTGCCAAACGCTTGCCCACTGCTATCAACACCAGGTCGCCGACGGCATGCCCGTATCCATCGTTGATTGGTTTAAAATTATCAAGATCCAGGGACATAATTGCCAGCCGGTGTTTATTGCGCTGTGCCAGCGCCATGGCCTGGGAAAAGCGGTCGATCAGCAGCACCCTGTTGGGAAGCCCTGTCAGGAAATCATGAGTTGCCATTTTCTCCAGTGCCTGTTCAAGTTGCCTGCGCTCCGAGACATCACGTGTAACGCCCAGCAGGCCATCGAACCGGCCGTCTTTATCCCTTAAAATTGTAATTGATGATTCGGTCCAGAAAGTGCTCCCATCGTTACGGTACATCTCCAATTCCTGTGTAAAGGAATTCAGAGCCGTCATCTGCCCCGTATGCTCTTCCGCTGATTCTGCCTCAAGTTTTTCTGCCAGGGCATCGATACAGGGAGGGGTTATCACCTGCGTGATGTTTAAGCCCAGGGCTTCGTCAGGCGTATAGCCACGCTGCCGCATCACTGAGGGGCTGATGAATGTGTAGCGCAGATGGCTGTCCATAGCCCAGATGACATCGCCGGTATTATCGGCGATGAAACGGTAGCGCTGCTCGCTATTTTGCAGCGCCTCCCTGTATTTGATACGGGTGATGGCACTGCCTATCTCGGCAGCTATCATTTCAAGCGAGCTGCGGGCTAACTCGGGTACACGGTCAAGGCTGCTCGAGGCTACGATCAGGCAGGCCACCACTTTCCCCTCATGCTTGATGGGAACCACCGCCATCACATTCAAGTCCTGCGCACTGAACTGCTGATCAAAGGGCGGTGTTAATTCACTATAGCTCAAATATATTGGCTTTCCTTTGCGGATAAGGCGGGTATTGGGGGTATCCGGGCCAAACATCGAGTATTTTTTCTCCATCTCAGCAGTGAAGCCCTGGCGCTCAAACAATCTCAGGCCACCCGTTCTTTCATCCACCATGTAGATAACTCCGCTCTCCATGTTTGATATGCGGATGGCGGCATCCAGACAAAGTGTCAGTGCCTGCTTGAGCGTCATTAGTGAGTTCAATGCGATGGCCAGGTCGCGGCGGATGATGGACCTCTTCTCGTCGAGTTTACGCTCGGTAATATCGCGCCCGATGCCCTGGACAGCGTAGGGCTGTCCATCCCGGTAGATCACCGACTCCTTGGTTTCTACATATTTAAGGCGCCCGTCTTTACACTTCACCTTATACTCGGTCGGGCTTAGCTGCGTCCCGGTCTCTCTCAACTCCTTGAGCGTTTCCAGGGTCTGCGGGAACTGGTCAGCGCTGAGCACTGAAGCTATGTTTAGCGAGGATATGTCATCCTCAGTATAACCGAGCAATCTTAAGCCGGCGGGATTGGCATCGAGGAAATTCCCCTTCATGTCCCGTATGTACACCAGGTCCATTGAGCGGTCGAACAATGCCCGGTAGCGTTCCTCGCTCTCTTTGAGGGCGGCCTCAGCTTTTTTGTGAAGCGTGATATCCCGGGAAACATTGGCCAAAAACAGCGGTTCGCCTGTCCCGTGATCTTTGACGGTGAAGGTGTTGGCGTATACATCAGTTATCTGGCCGGTCTTTAAGTTTATATATTGCAGCTCGCCTTCCCACGCACCTTCTTTCATCAGTGCCGGCAATAATTCAGTGTTAACCATATGTTTATAGTTCTCCTGGATTACCTCCAGGATATTGAATTTTCCAATTTCTTCGGGATCGATCCCCAGTATGCAGGAACCGACATTATTCAGGTAGGTCATCTTGCCATCGATGGTCGCCATATTGATCAATTCATTGGAATGCCAGACTACTGCTGCCAGCTTCTGCAATTCCTCCTCAAGTTTAGTTCGTTCCGTGACATCGCGGACGATCGACCTGAAACCTATCGGCTCTCCCCGCTCGTTTCTACGCAGATCGACCGATGATTCAACTATCATCATGCTACCGTCCCTGCGAAAGATGCTATGTACTAAGCCCCGGTTGGGAATGCCGCTGGTAAAACAACGGTTGAATGTAACGAACAGCTTATTAATATCCTCTTCCGGGACGAACTGACTGTAGTCCCTGCCCACCATTTCATTGCTGGTGTAACCGAGGTTGATGCAGACCGCATTGTTGACGAAGGTAAATTTCCCGGCAAGGTCCACCTCGTAATACGAGTCATACATCTGCTCAAGGATGCTTCTGTAGCGCTCCTCCGAGCGGGAAATATCCTCCTCCAACTGCTTCCGGTCATCTATATCAACGAAGCTCCCCAGCGAAGCCTGCTGCCCCATATAATCGATGGAGGAAACCTTCTCCAGCACCCACATCAACCTGCCGTCTTTTCTGATGAACCTGTACTCATATGGCCTGCTGCCACGTCGGCCTTTCAGGCTCCCAACCGCTTTCTTCCTGACGGACGCACGGTCTGACTTATTGATAAAGCTAATGGCCTTTTTACCGATCAGCTCAACATTTGAATAGCCGGTGAGCTTTTCAAAGTATGCATTGACATAGACAAATTTCCTGTCCTGTACAATATATACTCCCGTTTGGATGGCATCCGCCAGATCCCTGCCCAGGGCTGAGAAGTCTAGCGCCACACTCCGCCTGCCTGCTTTTTTCTTTACAGTTTGCCCTGACAGCTTTTCACCCTTTGGCGACATAAAGCAAGCCCTCTACTATTAATGAGTATATATTATTCCAGCAATAAATTGAAGCAACGCTCAGTCATAAACAAACATGGTCTTTATGGCCCCGTAACGGCCCTTGTTGATATTGACCTTCATCATCTTTCTGTATTCATCAAGGCTGAAAGTATGCGTTACCATATCAGCAAGCTTCACCCTGCCCTTCGATACCAGGTCAATAGCGATCTCAAACACGTGCCTGCGCTTGCCTTCCCACTCATGAGAACCGTAATATAGCGAACCCTTGAGCGAGAGCAGTTTAAGCCACATCATGGTCGGATCAAATTTCAACTCGCCTGACATTCCAACCAGTGAGATCACCCCACCTGTCCTGGCAAGACGCATGGCCAAGCTAACGCTGTTTGAAGTCGAAAAACAGTCATACACCTTATCAAATCCCGACATCATAGCAACAGGCCCCATCAGGGGTCTGTAACATCTACCGCCTGTGATTTGAGAAGCCTGCTGCAATATGTTTTTGCCGGAAACAGTGTGATCGGCGCCTGCTTTCCTGGCAAGTTCGCCTGTAAAACTTGAACTGACAGCTACCGTTATTTCACAGGAGATGTCCAGGGCACGTATAGCCTTTACGATCATGGTGCCGATCACTCCGCCGCCTATTACCAGCACCTGTTCTCCCCGTTGCGGCAGGTTGGACAGGACGGCCTCAAGTGCAATTGAAAACGGCTCGACCAGGGCTGCATCCTGGGCGCTCATACCTGCCGGTATCTTAAAAACCTGGCTCCTGTGGGCAATGATATATTCGCTGTAGCCTCCCAGCATCGAGGTACAGAGATCGATGGCCATACCCGGGGGGAGATTGCCCTCGGAGAAGTTCTCACAGCTCGACAGGCCCTTCCGGCAGGCATCACATACAGGTTCAATCCCCCTGGTCACACAGTTGAGCACCGGGCAGACAGCAACGAGGTCACCAGCGCTGAGGTTTTCCACCCCCACCCCTGCTTCCACGATAGTGCCGCCGATCTCGTGGCCCAGCGCAGCAGGGAAAGATGTGTAGGGCGTCCAGGCCGGAGAGTTTTTTAATAAAATGGTACTGATATCGCTGGTGCATATACCGCAACGGGAAACTTTGACCTTCACCCAATCCGGGGAGGGGATCGAAGGCTCAGGCAGGTCGACCAGATGCACCGTGGACAGTAGACCGCTGTAGTAAGCTTTCTTACTGAGCGCCCCGAATATCTTAAGGGCGAGATATTGCGGGATATTAATATCAAATTGCACTGCTTTCATCACATATTCTCTCCTGCAAAAGTGTTGTCCTACCTGTACGGCTTCAGCACAAGCAGGCTATGACTGTCCGACTCCACCTCATCCCTCTTAAACAGCATGGCATGAAAATCAACATTTAGCCAGCTAATGATCATATCGTCGTAATGCCGGTTGAATACCTGCCCGCTCTGGCCGGTGGTGTGCATGACCAGTGATTTATCGGGGTTGCTCCAGTCTATTACCTGGCGGTAGCTGGGCACCGCGACCACGCTGTATGGTTTACTGTAGTCGAATGCCGCCACGTTGACCGTGTAACGTGAACCCGGCGTGGGTACGGGGCCCCGGCTGAATATGGCATCGAGGCCGGGCAGGCCGCCGAGAACATGCCGGAACCAGGTCCCATGTATATCTCCCCACTTCCAATTATTTGGATCCGAACCATACTTGCCGGAAAGCTCCACCAGTGCATCCTCCAGGCTCCTTGCAACAACATCATCCCTGGTTTCGAGTGTGGGCGTGCGCGCATCGTCAAACCAGGCACTATTGTTATCCCGCATGATGCCTTCCAGGAAGATAGCATGGACGTCACCCGAGCCACCCATCGCCCTCAGATAGTCATTAAAAAGCTTCTCTCCAAGCTTCTCCTGCAGGATATTTTTCAGCATTTTGACATAAAAGACGTGATATATAGCCGGCGCAGGGTCGTTCGCCCGGTCGTTATAATCCCACTTTTTTAAAATTTCAAGCGCCTGTTTCTCCCGTTCGTTACGCGGCTCAACCTGCAAGGCATAGGGAGTAAAGATGCTGGCCGGTATGTCGTAGATATCCGCCTGGATACCCCTGAAATCATCAACAGATAACCTGTCTTTAGCTTGCAGCAATGCCGTGATGCGCTGGGCCCGGTAGGGAGGAGACCAGTCATAGGTCATAAAATATGAATAGTTATTTGCAACTACTTTATTGTTAGCAGTAGCTACAAAATGATTGGACGGGTTCAACACGCAGGGCAGTTCGGTATACGGTATATTGCCAATCCAGTCATATTCACCCGTCCAACCCGGTGCGGGAACCATACCCAGCCCTTTATTACGCACCGGGATCAACCCTGTCGACTGGTAACCGATATTGCCACCGCTGTCGGCATAGACAATGTTCTGGCTGGGCGCGTCCCAGTAGCTCAGCGCTTCTTGAAACTCCGCCCAGTTGGTTGCCTTATCCAGCAGATAAACACCTTTGATCAGACGGCTGGGGCAACTGCCGGACCATTGCAGCGCCAGCGGCTGTTCAAGTCCTCCTATGACTTTATCCATCAGCGCCCCGTGCAAAGACAACCGGACCTGAAGCTTCTCCGGGTCGCTATGGCCCCGGACGTTGATGAATTCCTCCAACACGTGCAGCGGCTTCCATTCCCCCTTGTATTGATATTGCAGACTATCAGCCGGGTTAAGCTTTTCGATAAAAAAATCCTGCGTGTCGGCAGGCAGATTGGTGATGCCCCACGATATATCACAGTTTCGACCGATGTTGATCAATGGGCAACCGGGAAGTGATACGCCCGCCACTTCGAATCCGGCGCCGTGCAGTCCCGTCTCATACCAGATGGACGGCATCATTACCGATAAATGGGGGTCATTAGCCAGCAGTGGCCGCCCGCTGACCGTCTTTGTCCCATCAACAACCCAGCTGTTGCTTCCAAGACAATCTGTAGCCGTTTGCAACCCTGATGCAACTACTGAACCTAAGTGACATGACATCAATTCGGGTGGAATAACAAGGGGGCTGCTATCCGGGTAGGGGGCCAAGAGTTGGCCGGCGCTCTCTTCTCCCAACTTCTGTACCAGCCTTGCGCGGGTTAGTTCCACCTCCCAGTTTTTCCCAAGCTCCCAGGCTATTAATTCTGAGACTGTCAACGAGTCTACCGGGTCCCAATCAGCAGGCTTGAAGCCCAGGAGGGTGAATTCCAGAGGCAAACCGTTATTATTAGCTCTGATAAATCCATTCACGCCTTTGCAGTATGACTGCAGCACCTCCTGCATTACCGGGTCCAATTCCCCATAAGAGCTCGCGGCAGACCGTCTCAAACCTATGGTGCGGAAGAACTTATCCGATTCTAAAGTAGTCGCGCCGAAAATCTCTGACAGCGTCCCGCTACCCATGCGGCGGTGCAGCTCCATCTGCCACAGGCGGTCCTGTGCCTGCACGTATCCCTGTGCAAAAAAGAGGTCATTTTCATTGTCGGCATAAATATGCGGAACGCCCCAGCTATCCCGGTAAATCTGTACTTCCTCTTTGAGGCCTCCCAGTTCCACTACGCCGCAAACCGGTGTAAAGCTCCCGTGAATAAGGACGACAGACATTGAGGTCAAAAGCAGTATCAGCGCAAGTATGACCGATCCGGCGATAATCAGGCCCTTACGCAACAGGTTTTCTCCCTACCAATACAGCAATGACAATGCCAAAACTGACACACCATATGTTAATAAATGCGTTTAATACCAAGTCCGCGGTCGAAGTCAGGTATATGCCGTTCTGCAGGTTAAAGCTGAAATCGAGCAGCCCCAGGAAGATCAGCGCTCCGGCGGCAATTAGAGACAGCGGGCGTCCCGCCGGTTTTGATCTCATCAGCAGTAT